>Ga0209402_10003137_pt1 | contig 16024 bp, 13 predicted proteins | sample ArcticOcean_MG_C_3_FD_187437 | JGI IMG/M metagenome (GOLD analysis project Ga0209402, IMG submission 187437) | Marine microbial communities from western Arctic Ocean - ArcticOcean_MG_CB8_126 (SPAdes) (version 2) | ecosystem: Environmental > Aquatic > Marine > Oceanic | place: Arctic Ocean... | reverse complement strand
CCAAGATGCGCTACATGTTTGGTGGACAGGTCAAAGTGCCCTTCACCATGATGACCCGCATCGGAGCCGGTTTCGGGGCTGCTGCCCAGCACTCCGAGTCCTACTACTCCATCTTCAGCCACATCCCCGGTCTGAAGGGTGTCTGTCCCTCTGACGCCTACACCGCCAAGGGTTTGCTGGCTGCCTGCATTCGAGACGACGACCCGACTGTGTTCTTTGAGCACAAGGGCCTTTATGGCATGACCGGCCCAGTACCCGAAGAGCCATACGTGCTGCCCTTGGGTAAAGCACGGACAGTTCGGGAGGGCACCGACATCACCCTGGTTGGTATTTCCAAGATGACCTGGACTGCCGTTGCCGCCGCTGAAGAACTGGCCAAAGAGGGCATCAACTGTGAGGTAATTGACCTGCTCAGTGTGTCGCCCATCGACTATGATCACATCAACGAGTCGGTCCAAAAGACCCACCGGCTGGTAGTCGTGGATGAAGACACTCCGGTCTGCAGCATGGCATCTGAGATTTGCTCCCGCGTGGCCGAAGAGGTGTTCGATTACCTAGATGCGCCGCCTTCTCGGGTCACTGCTCCCCACACTCCGGTTCCTTACAGCCGGGCCATGGAAAACGAGTACATGCCCAACGAGACCCGCATAATCGCCACCGTCAAGAAGTTGATGGCCCGCTAAGCGTTCTCTTCCGGCTAAGTAGTCACCAAAAAAACAGGCTTCGATTTAGTCGGGGCCTGTTTTTTAATTGCGCCGTTGGATGGGGTTACTATTTGGTAGCCACTTGGACAATGAAATCTGGGTCGTAGAGCTCATATGAAGCTTTGAAATCCCCGTAGCGGTCTACTTCCTGGAAGCCGGTTTCATGGAGTAGGCCAGTGAAGTGTTCCTGCCTGATTGGGCAGACCGTCAGGTGATGTACTGACCCGTCGGAGTAGGAATACTGGAGCCGCACCTGGTCCTCGCTTATCGTCTCGGGTCGGACATCCACCGTTTCGCCCAGGTAATAGGACTCGTGCTTGCTGGAGAAACCTTTGTCCAGCATGGTGTCGTAGTTGCGGTGGTCGATTACTGCCACGCCGCCGTCGTTCAGCAGCCCGTATATCTCTGCCAGTGCCTTGCGACGTTCATCGTCATTGAACAGATGGGTGAAGGCGTTTCCAAGGCAGACTATGGCGTCAAATTTCTCATCGGTGAACACGTCAGAGAGTGAGGTCCATTGGGCTTCTACCAGGCGTGCATCTTTCTGTCCGAACCGCTCCGCATTTTCTTTGGCTTTGCTGACCATGTTGGCGGAGCCGTCAGACCCGGTGACCTGGAAGCCATTCAGCCTCAGATTAACCGTGTGATAACCCGTACCGCAGGCAATGTCCAACACCGTATGGGCGCCGTTGTTATTGAGGATCGACTCAAAGAAACCGGCCTCGGACGAGCGGCGTCTGTCCCAGTCGATCAACTCGTCCCAGCGGTCTACAAACTCGGTGGTGTATTCGCTGATGAAGCGTTCTGAGTTGTTTTCTCGTTGCATAATCTCTCGAGTCTAGACTGAGGGTTTTTGGGCCACGAACATTGCCCAACCGATCTTACCTGCATTTGCGGCTTCAACCCAGAAGCCAAGGGCGTCCACCGTGCCGTCAATCGTCTCGGCATCCACAAGTCGCAACAGATTCTCCCGGTTTTCAACCACCTGGTCCCGCACCCATCCGTAAGACCGGGCGACATGTTCCGACCAGTCTTCAGTCATGATTATATCTAGATCGAGCCCCTCAAGCGCTTTCTGATAGTCGTCCAAGTCCCACATGTCCGGTGATTTCACCCGGTCATAGATGCGGGCACGGTCGGCTTCAGGAGTCCCGCTTCTAACTAATATGTCTGTAAATGCCAGGGTCCCACCCGGAATCAACACACGATTCGCCTCAGACAAGACCTTCAATTTGTCAGCAGCGTGTAAAAACGCCTCCTGACTCCAGACAACGTGAAACGAATCGTCAGCATAAATAAGGTCGTGGAAGTCCCCGTATTCAAACTCGATCAAGTGCTCCAAGCCCGCGTCGAGAGTGCGTTCCCAGGCCAGTTCCAGTTCGTTTTCACTGATGTTGGTGGCAGTGATGGGGCATCCGTAATTGGCGGCAAGATAACGGGCGGTGGAACCATAACCGCACCCAAGGTCCAGAACCCTAGTGTCTCGCGATAAATTTACCGCCTGGGCCATGATCTCGTTGGTGTGCTCCATAGCCTCGGGGTGAGGACACTCATCGCTGCAGGGCACGCCTAGATGCAGGTTATCGCCCCAGATAGTGCGGTAAATCTGGTCTGCCGGGCCGTCATAGTAGGCCTTGGTGCTGGAAACGATCGCTTCTGTGTCTTTGTTAGTCATGGTTTCAGCCTAGCCGGTTTAGGTCTGTCGGTTTAGGTTTAATGAAAAAGCTGTCCGCCGTTTACGTTGTAGGCCTGTCCGGTGATGAACGACGCGTCTTCTCCAGCCAGGAAAGAAACCAGATTGGCCACGTCTTGTGCTTCTGCAATGCGACCTAGTGGGGTGCTCTGAGACGAACTGGCCACAATCTGCCCTCTAAATTCTTCCTGAGTGATTCCTCTTTCGGCGGCCTGGTCGCGCTCCCAGTAGCTCATGCGGTCAGTGTTAATGGGGCCGGGGCACACGGCATTCACGGTGATGTTGTGGGGCGCCAAGTCCATCGCTGAGGCCTGAGTCAGCCCGATGACCGCGAACTTGGATGTCGAGTACGCCGCTCCGTTGGCGCTGGCCTGTTTACCGGCATTGGAGGCGATGTTGATAATCCGGCCGCCGTTGCCGGCTTCAATCATGTGGCGGGCCGCAAACTTGGTGGCCAGGAACACGGCGGTGGTGTTGATGGACAGGAAATGGTCCCAGACTTCTTTATCAAGTTCCGTAACCGGCACTTTGTCCTTGCCGATGATTGCCCGTGCGTTGTTGACCAAAATATCAATGCGGCCAAACTTGGCAATCGTGTCGGCCACCATCTGTTCTATCTGCGCTGGGTCTGAAAGGTCACAGTAGAGGGGTAGCGCGGCACGGCCTAGCGCTATTACTTCTTCAGAAACGGTCTGAATACCGCCCCATTCTTCACGAATTTCAGCCGGAGGCAAGTCTGACGCTTCACGGCGAACGTCGGATAGGGCGATATCAGATCCCTGTCCGGCAAGTTTCATCACTGTGGCCCGGCCAACGCCGCGCATACCGCCTGCGCCAGTGATCAGGGCAATTTTTCCGTCTAGTCCGGGCATGAAGCCTCCTGTTTTACACACGATATTCCGTTCATATAGAAGCCTCGTCATTTTAATGGACGGCTTCGGGCAATTCAACGTCGGGCTCCATGATTTCCTCCCTGTGGTAATATTGTTGCGACTGTCAGGCGTGGCAATATTTGCGCCAGGCATCACTCATCAGAATAAAATTTTCGTTGGCAGGAGGGAACTCATCATGGCCACGGTAGGAAGCGGCAAATACACTTACGAATACGTCCCCAACTGGGCAAAGATGCCCGAGGGTCAACTCATGGGCACGGCCAGTGCGGTGGCAACCGACTCCCAAGACAGGGTCTACATCTTCCAGCGCACCAACCCGCCAGTGCTGGTCTTTGACCGCAACGGCAACTTTTTGAACTCCTGGGGCGAGGGCATGTTCACCGACCCTCACGGCATCTTCATCAAGGATGACATCTGCTACCTCACCGACCGTGAGGGCTCCATCGCCATGAAGACCACGTTGGACGGCAAACCGTTGCTGACCATCGGAACCAAGGGCGAGTACTCAGACACCGGCTGCGAGAAAGCTGGCGACGTTGCGCCTCGCTCCGCCGGACCGTTCAACTACGTAACCGAGATGGTCCCCGCGCCCAACGGCGATCTCTACATCTCAGACGGTTATCGCAACGCCCGCGTGCACCGGTTCTCCTCCGCTGGCGACCTGATCTCTTCCTGGGGCGAGCCCGGCAAGGGTGGCCCCAACGAGTTCCACCTACCCCACAGCTTGGTGGTGGCCGACAATGGCAACATCTATCTGTGCGACCGCGAGAACAGCCGCGTACAGGTGTTCTCTCCGGACGGCGAGTACATCACCATGTGGACAGACATGATGCGTCCCCTGGACATTTCCATCGACAGTGAGGGCATCTTCTACACGTCAGAAAGGCCCGACGACACCAACCCTGCTCAGATGAGCGTGTTAGACGGCGATGGCAAGGTACTGGAACGCTTCGAGTGCATCTCCGCCCACGGATCATGGGTGGACGCCCACGGAGACCTGTACCTGTCACTGGGCGCTGAAAAGAGCGTCGACAAGTACGTCCGCATCTAAACCAATAGCAACCGCGACTAAAGTAAGGGCATCCCGGTATGATTGGGATGCCCTTACTTATCGAACAGAGTGACCTAATGTCAGACGACACAAACGGCAAGCCCAACCGCAGCCTCTCCGGCCTGGAAGTGAAGCCGGTCTATACGCCGGACGACCTGGCCAATACCGACTTTGCCCGTGACCTGGGTCAACCAGGTGAGTTCCCGTTCACCCGCGGCCCCTATCCCAATATGTACCTGGGCCGACTCTGGACCAGGCGTCAGATTGCAGGATTCGGCACCGCCCAGGCCACCAACGAGCGGTACAGATTTCTTCTGGACCACGGCCAGAATGGCATCAGCACCGACTTTGATCACCCGACCTTGACCGGCTACGACTCAGACCACGAGTTGGCCGAGGGCGAGGTTGGCCGTTTGGGAGTGGCTATAGACTCGGTTCGTGATATGGATGACCTGTTTCTAGACATACCGCTGGACAAGGTCTCCGTGTCTCTGACTATCAACCACCCGGCCATTGTGCTGATGGGCATGTTCTTGTCGGTTTCCGAGAAGCGCGGCGTTGACTGGAAAGACCTTCGCGGCACCGTGCAAAACGACTCGCTGAAAGAGTTCCACGGCCAAAAGACCTTTGCCTTGGGGCCAGGTCCGTCATTGAAGCTGACCACAGACATTGTGGAGTTCTGCACCAAGCAGGTGCCCAACTGGTACACAATCTCCATCTCGGGCTACCACATACGCGAGAGCGGCTCAGATGCTATCCAAGAACTGGCGTTCACAATTGCTCAGGGTATGGCCTACGTAGAGTCGGCCCTGGAACGGGGACTGCCGGTGGACAGCTTTGCGCCCAGGTTGTCGTTCTTCTTTGGCTGCCACAATGACGTTTTTGAAGAGGTGGCCAAATTTAGGGCCGCACGACGCATGTGGGCGCGCATCATGAAGGAACGCTACAACGCCCAGAAACCCGAGTCCATGCGACTGCGGTTCCACACCCAGACCCTGGGATCAACGCTCATGCGACAAGACCCGCAAAATAACATAGCCCGAGGCACGCTGCAGGCACTGGCTGCGGTGTTGGGTGGGACACAGTCACTCCACGTCAGCGGGTTCGATGAAGCCTTTGACATTCCCTCAGAAGAAGCGATGCGAATGTCCCTGGCCACCCAACTTATCCTCTCCCACGAGTCCGGTGTGACCAACACCGTTGACCCCATGGCCGGCTCGTATTTCATGGAGAGCATGACCAACGACATTGAAGAGGCTGCCTGGGAGTACATCTCCAAGATTGAGGCGTTGGGAGAGGGGCAGTACCCGATGAAGTCGGGCATGCTCCACGCGATCGACACTGGCTACATCGAGCTTGAGATTGCGAGATCCGCGTACGAGTACCAACTCAAGATTGAAAGTGGTGAGCAGGTGGTGGTCGGCCTGAACCAGTACCAATCCGAGAGCAACCAAAAACTAGAGCTTTTCCAGTTTGACCCCGAAGAAGAGGAATGGCAGAAAGCACGGCTGGCGGAGACTCGTAGTGGTCGCAGCCCGGCAGACGTGAAGTCGGCGCTGGCTTCGCTGAAACAAGACGCCCAGGACGACAAAAACCTGATGCCATCGGTTCTGAAAGCAGTCGGCGTAATGGCCACCGAGGGTGAGATTCTAGACACCATGCGCGACGTCTACGGCGAATACGTAGACCCAGGGGTGTTTTAGTCATGACTCAGTCAACAAACATCAAAGTTCTGCTGGCCAAGATTGGCCTGGACGGACACGACCGTGGCATAAAAGTCATCGCCAGAGCCATGCGCGACGCGGGCATGGAAGTTGTTTACATGGGCATGCGGGTCACCCCAGACCAGGTGGCTCAAACAGCGTTGCAAGAAGATGTCGATGTTGTGGGTATCAGTATCCTTTCGGGTGCTCACATGCGTTTGATTCCTAGACTGACCAAGGCTCTTCAAGAACGGGAAATCAGCGATGACATTCTCCTGATAGTCGGCGGGACAATACCTGAAGACGATGTGGAGCCACTGCATGAGATAGGCGTCCAGGGTGTCTTCCCCGTGGGCAGCTTCACCACCTCCATGACCAAATTCATCACCGAGAACATCAGTCGGGGCCGCTCCGCACCCCAAGCCTAATCCCCACGCAGAGAGACCGCACCTATGCAATGGCCTCCCCAATACCCCGATAACTATCGCCCGGAACCGGACCAGGAGTACTGGTCTCCGGAACTGGAGACCATGCCGCCCGCCGACCGCGACCGGCACATTCTGGCCAAGCTGCAAGAACAGGTGCGCTACGCCTACCAGAACTCCGGGTTCTACCAGGAGTTCTATAAAGACTTGCCTGTGGATCCGGCCAACTTGCAGAGCTTGGAAGAGTTTGCCCAACTACCAATCCTCACAAAAGAGGACATCCGCCGGGAGCAAGAACAACACCCACCCTACGGACGGTTCCTCTGCCTGCCTCCGGAAGAGATTTTTCGGATTCACGGCACATCGGGCACCACAGGCCGCCCCACCGTGTTTGGCATCGGCAAGGACGACTGGGACCGCATCGGCGAGGCCCACGCACGCATCCTATGGGGTGCCGGGTTAAGACCCAACGACACGGTCATGGTGGCTGCCGTATTCAGCCTGTACGTAGGTAGCTGGGGTGCTTTGGTCGGCGCAGAACGGCTGGGAGCATCCTGCTTTCCCTTTGGTAGCGGCGCGCCGGGTCAGACGGAACGGGCGGTGGAATGGTGCAACATGGTGAAGCCATCGGCCCTCTACGCCACACCGTCCTACGCCCTCTACCTGGCCGAGACTGCCCGGCAGATGGGATTCGACCCCAAGAAGGACTTTGGCTTTAGGTTCATGTTTTTTTCGGGCGAGCCTGGGGCTAGCGTCCCGGCCACACGACGACTGATTGAAGAAACCTTTGGCTGCTATATCGTCGATCAGGGCAGCATGGCCGAGATGACGCCCTGGATGACCAACTCGGGCTGCCGCCATTTGGACGGCGGAATGCACCTCTGGCAGGACATTGTCTACACGGAGATGGTTGACCCTCAGACCAAGTTGAACCTGGAGATGGGCGAAGAGGGAGTGCCGGTCTATTCCCACACAGAACGCACTTCGCAACCCATGATTCGCTATTGGTCGGGGGACATTGCCCGGTGGGACATGGTGGACTGCCCTTGCGGCCGCACCTACCCCACCTTAGTCACCGGCATCTATGGCCGAGTGGATGACATGATCATCGTTAGGGGCCAAAACGTGTTCCCCTCACGTATTGAAGATGTACTCCGGAGTCTGGACGAGTTTGGTGGCGAGTTCCGCTTGGTGTTGGAACGCGAGACCGGACAGATGGACCGACTAACGGTACAGGCCGAAGTGGTTGCCGAAGCCTACGCCTCCCAAGAGTTCAACCCAGAGGAGTTGGAGCAGGTGCGAGAACGGTTCACCGCAGAGCTGCGCCGCGCCATTGGCGTCAGCGTGGCCGTGCAATTGAAACCTGCCGGCGAGTTTGAGCGGACCCAGTTCAAAGCCCGCCGCATAATCGACCTGCGTACTCCCTAATACCTTCTTCTAAATACAGAACGGGTAGACTCAGAACGGGGATGAGAAAATGACATCCAGAAGACCAACATTCAGTACATTGGACCACTCGCTGGGCGAGACAATTGACCTTATTCGAGATACGGTGCGTCAGTTCTCGACTCAGGAGATTGCCCCACGGGCCGACGAGATAGACCAGACCGACCTATTCCCAAGGGACCTGTGGCCCCGACTGGGTGAGTTAGGTCTACTGGGATTGACGGCCCCCGAGGAATACGGCGGCGCCGGACTTGGCTACCTGGCCCATACCATCACAGTGGAAGAGATTTCCCGAGGCTCGGCCAGCGTTGGCCTCAGCTACGGCGCTCACTCCAATCTCTGCGTCAACCAAATCTCTCGGAACGGCAACGACGACCAGAAACGACGCTATTTGCCCAAGTTGATTAGTGGTGAACACGTCGGCGCGTTGGCCATGAGCGAGCCTGAAGCCGGCTCCGATGTGGTTAGCATGAAGCTACGTGCTGAGAAGAAGGGCGACCGTTACATCTTGAACGGCACTAAGATGTGGATTACCAATGGCCCCGACGCGGATACTTTGGTGATCTACGGCAAGACCAACCCGGAAGCAGGCTCCCACGGCATTACCGCCTTTTTGGTGGAGAAAAGCTTTGCCGGGTTTACAGCGTCGCCCAAGTTGAACAAGCTGGGCATGCGCGGCTCCAGCACGTCAGAGTTGGTCTTTCAGGACTGTGAAGTGCCGGAAGAAAACGTGCTTGGTGATGTTGATCACGGCGCCCGTGTGCTGATGAGCGGCTTGGATTATGAACGCCTAGTGCTGGCCGGCGGCCCCCTGGGCATCATGCAATCCTGCTTGGACGTGGTGGTGCCTTACGTGCACCAGCGAGAGCAATTTGGCCAACCAATTGGCGAGTTTCAGTTAATCCAAGCGAAACTGGCCGATATGTACACCGCCCTCTCGGCCTGCCAGTCTTACACCTACGCCGTGGCCCGCGCCGCTGACCAAGGGCAGAGCATCCGCAAAGACGCCGCTGGGTGCCTATTATTCACCGCCGAGCACGCAACCCAAATGGCACTACAAGCAGTGCAAACCCTGGGCGGGAATGGCTATATAAACGACTCACCCACCGGCCGGCTGCTGCGAGACGCTAAACTCTACGAGATCGGCGCTGGAACCAGCGAGATACGCCGTACGCTCATTGGTCGGGAGCTTTTCCGAGAGTCTGCGTAAACTCCAAGTCCATTCGCCTGCCGAGCTTTTTTCGTATTCAACATGAATAGCCGAGTTAACTTCGCCTTACCTGCTGAGCATTTGTGCATCTAATTCCCCAAATACGTCGCCTTAGGTTTTTCTGGCTGGCTGTTGTGCTGTTGGCCGTAATGCTGGCCGCCTGTTCTTCCAGCGATGGTTCATTAACGCCTGAGCCAGAAACTTCTGATTCCAACGCCTCTGATGCCGTGAACGGCGAATTGAATCTGAGTGACCTGCCAGACGACCCAACCAAGTTGATGCTGGCTACTCTTGAGGAACCCATAGACCGGGTCGCCCGAAAGATGGCCTACTCTGGCCTACATACCAGTGTTGTTGGAGTTCCTGCGCTTCCAGAACCAGCCAGAAAACATCACCACCATGACTTCGTACCTGACTCGCCTCAAAGACAACGTGCCCATGGAAGAACTGCTGGCCTTCGCTCCAGAGCAGAACGAATGGAGTTGGTGGATCGAGTGGTTGGGTAACAACCCGCAGGTTCAGCCACCGGATGGGTACGTGGGCTGTAAGGGCAGTCTCTATTCCCTGCTGGACCTCGGTCTAGGTGGGTTCTTGTATAACGGAGCCAAATCCGACCTGCGAGTGGAAGAAATCGTCTGGGGCGGGGTCTCAAAAAACGGGATACCCGACCTGATTGACCCTCCGGTTTTATCAGCCACCGATGCCGATTACCTGCTATCGGATGACCGAGTGTTTGGGGTTTCCATCAACGGCGAGCACCGGGCTTACCCGCTTGCCGTGTTTGAGTAACAAGACCTGGTCAACGATACTTTATCTGGCTAGAACGTTGTCATCGTCCCGGATTCGTCAGGCAGCGGAGTCCGGGCTTACGACCGGGGCGATCATGTCTTTGTATTGTCAGGCTCTTCCAGCACATCTGCGGTGATACTCAAAGACGAAAACGGTACCGATTGGCAGGCTGAGGCCGATAGCCTGGTCAGATTTGACGACACAAGTCAGACGCTAGATAGACTACCTAGCCGCACCGATTATTGGTTCGGTTGGTACGTCTTTTACCCTCACACAAACATCTACTCCCCTTAGTCCCAGCCTCTGGCCCATTCACCCGCGTCCGTTCCTCCAGACCTATATGATGCACGATTCATCCGGTATCTCGTCTTTTAAATTATTGAATTAATTTAAAATTAATTTTAAAATCTATATAATTTTCTAGACTAAAAATGGGTAGTTTGTTAAAGGCCAACTTGTTTGGCCCATAATCAATGCCCGCAAAACCGGGTCAATAGAGTTCCACCTAAGAATTCAAATAGAACCATGACCCTGGTGTCCGTGTCGCAGATTTGCGACCAAGTGAGGGAGGACGGGAATGTGGTATTCAACATTGCGGCTGCCAATCACGCTGATGTTATTGGCGCTAGTATTGGTGGCTTTCTTCGCCAATCAGTCAAATCTTCATGCGGAAGACGACCACGGTGATTACCGTTTCACTTCCACCAACTTGAGCATTGGTGCAGGGGCCGTGTCTGGTGTCATCAACACCTCTGACCTGTGGTTTGATGTGGACTACTTCTCTTTTCAGGCCAAAAGGGGAGTTCAGTACACCTTCCTTCTGGATGAAATCACGGTGGTGGACGCTAATATCTCCATAATCAACTCCCTGTCCCGCGGTAACGATAGTTCCCCAGAGCAAGAACTCACGGTTTCAGGCGGTCAGAAAACTGTCACCTGGATTGCCAGGACCACTGATGCCTATTATGTGGAGGTCTCCGGGACCATCAACGCGTTTGACGGTTCTTTCTACCTGGGTGACTACACCATCAGCGGGTTTGAGGACACCAGTCTTCTGGATCGGCACTCTGACGAGCGCAACGGCGCAACCAGTATCTCCTCAGGAAACGTTTACCAGGGTGCGGTTAGTCCTTGGAGTAATCAGCCCAACTTGGCGAACACTGTCGACGGCGGCGATGACTTTGATTTCTATTCGTTCCAAGCCCAGCGTGGTGTGAAATACAACGTTGAGGTGGACTTGGCAACGTCTGAAGGGGTGGAAATAGCCGTCCACACCGCTTTTGCCGGAATTGAAAAGACCAGTGACGGAATCGGCAGCACACTGAGTTGGATATCACCAACCAACAACACCTATTACATCTCTGTGTCCGGCACCAGCCGGGTGCGCAATTCCAACGGCACCTACGCGATCAAGCTTAATGCCGAGACTGACCTTCTCGACCACCACACAGACTCGGTGGCAGGGGCAACCGTGGTCAGCTTTGGCAATGCTCATCAAGGCTCCATCAGCCCGTCCGACGACCTGGACTATTTCTCTTTCCCTGCCCTCCGCGGCGTTAAATACTTGATGGAAACATCTTTGGGCAGCGCCGACGGTGTTAATCTCACCGTGATTGACTCAGACGAAACCAGCCTGGCTTCCAACGGCGGCGTGGGAACCAGCCTAGAATGGCTGGCTCCTGCCAACGGCACCTACCTGGCGATAGTTTCTGCCTCACCCCAGGTGCCCAATGTGATTGGAACTTATTCTCTGAACCTGAGCAGCGACACCACCCTTCAGGATCATCATGGCGATTTCCCAGGGGCAGCGTCTGTACTCAGCTTTGGCAATGCCCATCAAGGTGCTGTCAGCCCGGATACCGACCGAGACTACTTCCTCTTCCCGGCAGAGCGCGGGGTCAACTATTCATTGGAGTTGGACCTGCTGACCACAGACGGCGCTGTCCTATCCATAGAGAATCCCACTGGCGACACACTGAGCAGCACCAACGGCCTGGGCACTGGTCTGGGATGGACTGCCGCCAGTACCGGTTTATTCTACGTAGTGGTGTCCCATTCACCCCAGGCAACCGAGGGCATCGGTACGTATTCGTTAACAGTCTCAGCCAACACTAATTTGGGAGACCGTCACCTCGACACGGCTTCCGGTGGTACTCCGCTGAGTTTTGGCACCATCTATCAGGGAGCGGTCAGTCCCCAGTCTGACCTGGACTACTTCTCATTCCCCGCTGAGCGCGGCGTTGAATATCTGCTGGACATGACCTATGGCTCAGCAACAGCAGTTTCATTTGAAGTGAGCAACCTGGGCGGGAGTTCGGATAACGGCGCTCGTAACTTCGGCGAGAGCAACGTTATACGGTGGACGTCTCCAAATTCGGATACCTACTACGTCAAGGTTTCAGCCTCGGCAAAAGCGCTGGAGCCAACCGGGACGTACACACTGAAGGTCACGCCTGATCTGACCTTGCAAGACCGGCACAGCGATGCCGCCAGCAATGGCACTCTCATCGGTTTTGGCAACGCTATCAGTGGGGCCATCAGTCCGGTCAGTGACTATGATTATTTTGAGTTCTCTGCAGAGCAGGGAATCACCTACACAGTAGATGTGAAACCAGGAACTGCCGAGGGAGTCCGGTTCTCAGTGGAGAGCCAGGTAGCCGGTTTCTCCTCTTCCAACTTCGAACTGGAACAGTCTCTGGAGTGGGAGGCCCCAACTTCGGGGGCATACATATTGGCCGTATCAGCCTCAGGGCGAGTAGGCAAGCCCGTTGGCACCTATTCCATCACCGTCAACCGACAGAGTGATGCGCGACCTGAGGTACCAAAAGTAATCGAACCGGATCCAGTGCCGGTGCCAGATATACCTCTACCCAAGATCATCGCCCCGGAAGGGACCGCCATGATTCTTGAGTCCAGGGTTTCCCCGTTGGGGAGCATCGTCCGGGTTCCGGTGCAGTTGAGCCAGGCGTCTGGTATCACCAGTCTTGGGTTCACGCTGAACTACGACCTCAACGCACTGCGGGTAGTCACCGTGGAGCGGGGTTCCAGGCTGACTGAGGACTCATTCAGTTTTGACACTGAAAACCTGGGTCAGGTGCGGTTCGGGTTTGCCGTAACCAAGGGTTCAGGCTCCAGTGGCACGGCCGCTGTGGTGTCGTTCCAGGTTGTCGGGGCTGAGGGTTCAGTGAGCCCAATCACCCTGTCAGATGCCCTAGTGAACCACCGGGCTGAGGGTCCGCTGACTGTCGAGCTGGTGGGAGCTGACTTCAGGGTCGGTTCCAAGATACTGGGCGACGCTGATGGCGACAGTCTGGTTACCGCGCTGGACGCTTTGCTGGCCCTAAAGATGGCTGCAGGTGACTCCCGAATGGACCTTTCCTTGGACGTGAACAATGACGGCCAGATTACCATTGATGACGCCCGAATAATTCTGAACATGGCCCGACCAAGTTAAGGGAGTAGATCATGCGTTGGATGTTAGAAGTAGCATTTATCGGCTTATCCACCAGTTGGAAATGGTTGCTGGGGTCAACGGCCGCAATTGCCATTCTTGTTGGATTGTTGTTCGGTGTGGGAGTTCTGGGCGGCGGTGACGGTGGCGACAACAAGACAGATACGCCATTTGTTGCGGCCTCGCCAACCCCTACGAGACCACAGGCAACACCGGCGCCAACACAGGCCGTGGTCGCAACACCAGTGCCTGCTGCGGCCACACCGGTGCCGGCAGCACCAGCCAAGGTGATTTCAGTGCCCATCTTGGCCACCCGGGCCGCCAACGTCGGCAGCCTGGAGTTTGTCTTGGTCTACGACTCGGCCAAACTGGAATTTGCCCAGGTTGAACGTGGTCTGTTGTCCGGTAATGCCTTGATCGACTCCAGTTCATCGGAACCAGGCCGACTTTGGGCCGGTATCATAGATATTCAGGGCATGAGCGGTAGCGGCCCGGTGGCCGTGGTGAAATTCCGAGTGCGGGATGGCGTCTCCGGTGCCATGCCTCTAAGTCTGCAGAATATCTCGGCGTTTGATGCCAACACTCTGGTGGATATTGTCACCGGCAGCACACCAGGCGAGTTTAATGTTACTGAACTCCATCCACTGTCGCCCATAGTCACATTCCAATAACCAACAACCCAACCAGATAAACCAAATACATGCAAAGAGTGGAGGCACCATTAGATTCGGTGCTTCCATTCTTTAGTTTTGCCCTCTTTCCACAATCTGGATTCTCGCCTACAATGTGGCCGTAATTCACGACCAATTATATATTTTTTGGAGGGACGATTTTGGCTAATTTGACACTTGCGGAAGCTGAAGTAATTTTGGCGGCGTCAAAGGCAAAGATGATTGAACTAGGCGTCAAGATGAGCATCTCAGTGGTTGACCCTAGAGGCGACCTAATCACCATGTGCAAGATGGACGGAGCACCCTGGCGAACACCCGTGGTCTCCCGCGGCAAAGCGGTTGCCTCAGCCAGCTTTGAAGTAGCCAGCGGAGCTCTGACCGACAACTCCCAGGCTCCTATTTTCAGGGCTTTCATGGCCATGGAAGGCGGCCATTTCATCCCCGGTCAAGGCGCATTGCCCGTATTCCGCAATGGAGAGATCATCGGCGCGGTCGGTGGTAGCGGCGGATCATCCCAAGAGGACGAAGACTGCGCCCGCGCAGGCATCGAAGCCGCCGGATTCTCAGCTTCTCGCTAACCAATAGCCTTTAGTCAATGGCATCAAAAGCGGCTGGGTTAAACCCAGCCGCTTTTTTATTTACCTAAACCAATGCGCCTTACCCTCTGGTGGACGAAGCACGCCACCGGATTGTAGACTTATGCCTAGATTCCTTTTTCTTGTAGCAGTCTTAATTCGAGACTGGCGCTCAGAACCGCCGACTTGAGGCAGTCTCAGACGAGACCGCTGGAGTGAAATTATGCACGTTGGATCGTCCACTTTTTTCCAGAACCACCGTCAGGCTATGACCGACTTGGAGGTTTACCAAAACGAACTGCGCCTAGCTGACATGGTTGAACCGTTGGGCTTCGACTCGATCTGGGGAGTGGAGCACCATTTCACCGACTATACAATGTGCCCCGACGTTCTACAGTTCCTTTCTTACATGGCCGGACGAACTCAAACCGTGCAACTCGGCAGCATGGTGGTGGTGCTGCCCTGGCACAACCCGCTGCGGGTAGCCGAGCAATTCTCAGTGTTGGATCACCTGAGCGGCGGAAGGGCGATTGTCGGCGTTGGCCGTGGATTGGCCAGGGTTGAATTCGACGCTTTCAAACTGGAAATGTCAGAGTCCAGGACCAGGTTCGCTGAGAGCACCAAGTTGTTGGTAGACGCCCTTGAAGGTGGTTTTGCTGAGTTCCACGGGGAACTGATCGAACAACCCCGGGCGGAGATTCGACCCAGACCCTACAAGAGTTTCAAGGGCCGGACCTACGCTGCCGCAGTTTCGCCGGAATCTTCATTGGCGCTGGCTCAATTGGGCCTGGGCATGTTGATCATCCCTCAGAAGCCGTGGAGCGAGGTTGAAGCCGAGCTTAAGTCCTACCGAGAGATCTACCAGGAGGTCAATGGCGAACCCGCGCCGCCTCCCATAGTAGTTGGGTTCACGTTCTGCCATGAAGACGAAGAAACGGCCCGAGAGATGGCCAGCGAGTATATTGGCAATTACTGGGATTCGATCATGGATCACTACGAGTTCCACAGCGATCACCTGAAAGAGACCAAAGGCTACGAGTACTACGGCAAGTTCACCGAGAAGATTGAACAATACGGAGACCAGGACGTAAAGGACTTTTTCCTGGATTTGCAGGTATGGGGAACTCCCGAACAGTGCTACGAGAAAATCATGAAAACACGGGGCCGCACGGGAAGTGAATCATACTTGGCAGCATTCAGTTTTGGCGGCATCCCCTACGATGAGGTTGAAAAGAGCATGAAGCTCTTCGCCGAAAAGGTGATGCCCAGACTGAAAGAAGTTCACTCAGCGGTGTGAGCTATTCGCCCGTATAGCGAATTTCCTCACTTTTGATCTCACCCAGAGGACGCCATGCAAAACGCTCCGTATAGGGGTTGTCGATTCCTTCCAAAGCGTCCGCGGCCAGTCCGCCC
>Ga0209402_10003129_pt1 | contig 16037 bp, 16 predicted proteins | sample ArcticOcean_MG_C_3_FD_187437 | JGI IMG/M metagenome (GOLD analysis project Ga0209402, IMG submission 187437) | Marine microbial communities from western Arctic Ocean - ArcticOcean_MG_CB8_126 (SPAdes) (version 2) | ecosystem: Environmental > Aquatic > Marine > Oceanic | place: Arctic Ocean... | reverse complement strand
CTGTGCAATTGATGTGACCCATATAACCCATATCTTCGTAATACTTAGATGTACAAGCAAGATTAAAGGTGTCATGTCTTCCAACTGTATCTCTCACAACCTCAATCATTGCTTCATGGTCACCATCGTAAAATTTTGAAAACAATCCTGGTCCTGGATAAGCGCTACCCATGAATGTTCGAGTTGCCTTATCATCTATAATACTTTCAATTCCATCGTTTAATTTATGCGTATCAAAAGCTAAAAAATCAGAACATTGTCTTCCACCTGGATCAATTATCTGAATGTACTCTCCAGCTTTGACTTCATAAGTTTCTGCAGTTCTTCTTTGAACAAGTTTTTCAAAAATTGGATCACTTAGTGGGTCTGGTAGAATAAATTGTTCATCTGTATTTTCAAATTTAGCTTTATTCAAAAAAATAGTTAGATCGGTTGGTGGATTTTGCTCATGAACATTCATTGCATCACCAGGTGCTGCAATCATTACAATACATTTATCTTTTGAAGTTAAGGTTATTTTTTCACCCATAAAACAATCTTCACTAAAAATAATAGATGATTTAGCTTTGTTAAGGTCTAAGTTTTTTTTCTTAAATAGTTTTGAAATTTTTTCATCATTAGCAATGGCTCTTTTGGAAAAATCTGCATTGGCATTTTCTTTTAAATTTAAAATTGATAAATCAGATTTACCTTTTGAATTAAAAACAATTATTTCGCAAATCTGTTTTCCTTCTTCATTAATTATTTCTATTTTATCCTCTGGTGAAACTTCTATTACTGAGAGACCACCACCTCTTACGAAACATTTTTCAACTCCAGGTGGTAAAGTTCTTAATCCAGGATTTTTAATATTTAAACTTGTTTGCATTTAAAGTTATTATTATTTAATTCTAGCAACACTAATTGATTAAGTAAATTAGAGTATTAATAAAAACTAGATATATTTTTTATAAGTATACAGCATTGACTCAAATTTCAAATAAGAACATAATAAAAAAAACATAATATTAAGGAGAGAAAATATAATGAAAAAAATAATATCATTAATATCTGCTCTAGTAATTTCAGTAGTAAGTTTAGCTGGAGTTTCTAACGCCGCAGATAGTAAAAAGCCCATCGTAATTGCTACTCATAACTGGTCATCACAAATTGTAATGGCATATGTTATTGGTGGGATTTTCGAAGAAATGGGAAATAACGTTAAATATGTAAACACAGACTCACAAGCTGTGTATGAGTCAATTCGTATAGGCGATGTGACTCTAGCACACGAAGTTTGGGAATCTGCTTTTGGTAAATCATTTACTACAGCTGTAGACAAAGGTGGTATAGTTGATTGGGGCGATCATGAAGCAAGAAGCCTTGAAGATATGGGATATCCAAACTGGGTTACTGAAAAAGGATTATGTCCAGGTCTTCCAGATTGGACTGCTTTAAAAAATCCTGATTGTGCAAAAAACTTTGCAACACCTGACTCAGGAGGAAAAGGTCGTTGGTTAGAAGGACCACAAACTTGGCACCAAGATTTAATGCCTCAGCGTATGACTGCGCTTGGACTAGACGATCTATGGACAGTTAAATTTGCTGGTAGTGCCGATGCACTTTGGGCAGAATTAAAAGCAGCTGAAAAAGAAGGAAGAGGAACTATAATATTTAACTGGACACCAAACTTTACAGACGGTGCTGGTTTTACATTTATAGACTTCCCTCCATATTCTGCTGGTTGTAGACCAGAAGATGGTGGTGATGGAAAATGTGGTTCGCCAGATGGTTATTTGAAAAAAGCTGTAAATGCAGACTTTCCAAAAACTCATCCATCAGCAGCAAAAGCGTTTAAAAAAATGGCATTTTCTACAAGTCATATTGGAGCAATGGCAGCTTTAGTTGACCTTGAAAAAATGACTCACGAAGACGCAGCTAAAAAATGGTTAGCCGACAATAAGAAAGTTTGGAAAGCTTTTACCAAATAAGGGATAAAAGTTAATAAATTAAGATCTCTCCCAACAATGTTGGGGGGGATTTTTTTAAATGTGGTGCTCTCGCACAAATTTAAACCGTGGACTTATTAATTAAATGATAAAATCTTTTATATATATCTCTCTTAGTCTATTAGCTTTTACTTTATCTTTTGCAAAAAACATAAATATACAAGAGGATATTGAACTTAGTTTTGTATGTGAGTTAGAAAAAAAAATACTTAAGAATTCAGAATATAATTACAAAACTTTGTTAGCCAAAGATTTAGATAATAAAAATTTAGATAAATTTGAAATTGACGCAAAACAACCAGAAACACTTTTGATTAATGGATTGTCATTGTTCCTCTCAAAAGCTTCAAAATTTGATGTCAAAGTTGTAAATAAAGACGTAGTTTTATTTAAAGCTTTTGATGAAGAAAAAAATTATTCAGAATCAGGCATAATTAATAGAAAATCGGGAGAATTAGTGCATGAAATAACAATAGGTTTGAAAAGCGATAACTTTGAAAAGGATATTTCTTTTTATTCATGTAGCTAAAATAAAAAATAAAAAATGAAAAAATATTTTTTTTATATAACTTTAGGTTTCTTAATAATGACTTCAGTGTCAGCTCGAAAAACAGGTTGTGAAGGAAACTGTGAAAATGGTTTTGGTAAATGGACTTATACAGACAACACAGTTTATGAAGGGAGTTGGGTTGAAACACAAAAACATGGACAAGGTGTTGAAACTTGGCCCAATGGATATATTTACAAAGGTGAATTTAAAAATAGTGCGTGGAGTGGAAAAGGAATGTTAATTTTTCCAGATGGCTCAAATTACGAAGGTGAATGGGCTAATGGTTTCATGAATGGAGAAGGAAAGTTTACTTGGTCTGATGGAAAAGAGAAAAAAGGAACTTGGAAAAATGGCAAATTACAAGAATAATTAAAATGATGTCACAAAATAGATATTTTAATAAATTAAAAGTGTTATCCGAAACAGTTAGACAATTTAGTGGTCTTGTTATTCTAACAGTTATTGTAATTTTATCTTTTGCTATTTTAAATATTTTTTTTGGTCAAGGTGATGAATTAGTTGCAAAAATGAAAAAAGAAGAGGCAAGAATTGCAAAAGCAAATAAACTAAGTAAACTTATTTCAAGTCTTCCATCAGGTCTTCTAGTGTTCTATGAAGGAACCGATCATTATAAATTGTCTGAAGAACTTTATGAAACAGTGTGCAATGTAACAAAACTTATTCCTCAACGTGCTATTATGGGTGCTAATTTAATAAATTTCAAAGCTAAGCAAATATATACCAACAACGGTAATCTAATTGATGAAACATTTGTTAGATGGGACAAGGAGACCAACAAGTGTATTGCTGGTTTTGTTTTAAGTGGAAGTCTTGATAGTGGAGAAAATGAAAAAATTACCGTTAGTGGAGAGGTTTTAAATTTTTTAAGTACTGGAATTGATACAAGAGTTTATTTTATTAAAAATTTTTAAGGAGGAAAGCAACAAGTATAAATAATATAAAAAGTGTTTTTTATTTTTATTTCGTATAACTTGTTAGAAGATTATGACCGATAAAGTAATTAAATGTGATTCTGTATATAAAATTTTTGGTACAAATGCCAAAAAGATGCTCCAAGAAGCAAATGGAAATGTGGATGCAAAAACATTCCAAGATAATGGATGTATAGTAGGCGTTAATAATGCTTCTTTTGAAGTTTCAAGAGGAGAAATGTTAGTTGTGATGGGATTGTCAGGTTCAGGTAAATCCACATTATTAAGATGTATCTCTAGATTAACAGACGCAACTGCTGGAAAAATTTACATAGAAGGCCAAGATTTACTCTCATTAAATAATAAAAAACTAATTGAACTTAGAAGAAATAAAATGGGAATGGTATTTCAAAGCTTCGCTTTACTTCCACATAAAACAGTTTTGGAAAATATTGCTTTCCCACTTCAAATTAAAGGAGTTAAAAATCAAGAATGTATTAGCAAGGCTATGGATATGGTTAAACTTGTTGGCCTTGATGGAAGGGAAAACTATTTCCCCAGAGAACTCTCTGGCGGACAACAGCAAAGAGTAGGTATTGCTAGATCATTAGCTGTTGAACCTGATATTTGGTTTTTAGACGAACCTTTTTCTGCACTAGATCCATTAATTAGAAAAGAAATGCAAGATGAGTTTTTGAGACTTCAAGAAAAATTACAAAAAACAATTATGTTTATTACACATGATTTTGATGAAGCGTTAAAGCTTGCAGACCGTATAGCTATTATGAAAGATGGAATAATTGAACAGTTAGATACACCAGCCAATATTGTATTAAATCCTGCAACAGAATATGTAAAAAAATTTACTGAAGAAGTTCCTAGAGAGAAAGTTTTAAAAATAGAAGATGTAATGGAAAAACCAAATAATGAAAATTTAAGTGATTTAAAAGTTTCGAAAAATGAAATAATTGAAAATGTTGCTGAAAAAATTTTAACTCAAGAAAAATCAGTAGCTGTAATTGATGAAAATAATAAAATTGTCGGCACTCTTCATCCCTCAAAAATAATTCATACTGTTTTCGGAGGAAGAAAAAACAAAGGTTAAATTATGGAATTATTAAAAAGATATCCAAAATTATTTCAATGGTTATTTTTATTAGTTGTATTTTTTACTTTATGTTTTGCGATTGATGTTCCAGAAACCTATAAATTTATTAGAGGTCAAGCTGAATTCATTAAAGACCCAAATCAAAGTACTTACACGCTATTTGGTATTGAAGTAAGATATTATGCATTTGATACTCTTTGGAGATTACCTCCTCTACTTGGATGGTTACCTATTTGGATAAATGATTCCTTATTTTTCTTATTGAATGACTGGATGCCAATTGAAATTTGGAATGAAGATATTCAAGAATACAAAACTCGACCATTAGTTTTGCAAATAACAAGAACTTTAACTTCATCTATGACTTTTCTGATTGAATTAATTAGAGAAATTTTATTAGGTGGTGTTGAGACGATTGTTGCATTTACCAGTTGGGATTGGATAAGTGAAAATCCATGGGCGAAACTACCAGGTTTACCTTGGACAGTTGTTGCGGCAGGTGCAGCAATATTAGGTTACAAGCTGAGTGGTAAGGGTCTTGCTATATTTGCTGGTATAGTCATGATTTATATTTCTATATTTGGTCAATGGAAACCTTCAATGCAAACACTCTCTTTTATATTGGTGGCAGCACCATTGTCTTTCATTTTTGGTTTAAGCTTAGGTATCATGGCATTCAAAAGTAAACGTGTTGAGAAAGTCCTGCATCCGATACTTCTAGTTATGCAGACTATGCCTCAATATGCAGTATTAGTTCCTGCAATTGTTCTTTTTGGTGTTGGTGATCATGCTGCGGTTATTATAACAATGGTTGTTGCCGTTCCACCAATGATTCTTTTAACCTTGTTAGGTCTTAGAGGAGTATCTCCTGAAGTTATTGAAGCCGGCAGAATGAGCGGATGTAATAATTTTCAGCTCATGTTTAAAGTATTAATTCCAACTGCAAGAAGAGACATTTTAATTGGAGTAAATCAGGTTATCATGGTGTGTTTTTCTATGGCAGTTATTTCAGCCTTTATTGGTGCCAAAGGATTAGGATTTAATTTACTGTTAGCTTTAAATCAATTGAATATTGGATTAGCATTAGAAGCAGGTTTATGTATTAGTTTGATTGCAATATTGTTAGATAAAATGTCTTTAGCTTGGGCAAATAAACAAACAGATTATTTTGGTAACTTAACCTTTTATCAGCGTTATAAAAATACATTATTTTTTGCTGGTGCAGTATTGATTGCAATAATATTCGCTTATGCTGGATCTTTTTACTTTAAAGAAGGTTTTAATTATTTATATGAGATTCCTCATAACAAAGGAATTTCAACTGCAGATTTCTGGAATAAAGGTGTTGATTGGATTTGGGATACCTTCTTTCATACTTTAAAAATTTTTAACACATGGTTGATAGTAGATGTATTACAGCCTATGCGAGCCGCCTATTTACGTATGCCTATTGTTGCAACATTTGTTTTAGTCATGGGAGCTGGTTATATAATTGGTGGAATACGTTCAGCTTTTGTAGTTGGAGGATTAACATTGTTTATAGCGCTAAGTCCATGGTGGGACAGGGCATTAGTCACAACATATATGGCAACATTTGGAGTTATTATTTCTTGTACAATTGGAGTAATTGTTGGAACTTTATGTTCACAAAATGAATATACTAAAAATTTTATGTTGTCTGTTTGTGATATTTTTCAAACATTTCCTTCGTTTGTATATTTAATTCCAGTAATGATGCTTTTTGGTGTAACAGATACATCTGTTTTAATTGCAGTAATTGTTTACGCAACTATTCCTGCCACAAGGTACACTATTGAGGGATTAAGAAGTGTTCCAGCTGCTTTACATGATGCAGGATCAATGTCAGGTGTAACAAAATTCCAAAGATTATTAAATATCGAATTTCCAATAGCATTTCCTCATATGATGCTTGGTTTAAATCAAACAATAGTATTTGCATTGTTTATGGTAATTATTGGTGCATTTATTGGTACAGAGGATTTAGGACAATATATTCTAAAAGCTTTATCTGACAGAAAAGGTGCGGGTATAGGATTAACGCTAGGTATTTGTGTTGCTTTCATAGGTCTGATATTTGACAATTTAATTAGAACTTGGGTGGAAAAAAGAAAAAAGCACCTTGGTATAGATTAGTTAGTATTATTGTATCTTGATATTCAATAATACTAATTTCCTTTAAAATATTTTCAATCCTATAACACCTAAAAAAATTAATATAATAGAGATTATTTTAGCTAAATTAATTTTTTCATCTAAGAAAAAAATACCTATAAATAAGACAAACACAATACTACTCTCCCTTAAGGCACTAACCATTGGTATGGGTGCTTTAGTAAATCCCCAAATAACAATTCCATAGACTAAATATGATATAGATCCGCCAATCCAAAAAATAGCTTTGCCATCATTAATAATGTTTCTAAAAATATTATCATGTTTATTAATTTTTAAGAGTATTGGAAATAGCATTGCACTTAGTATAAATCCCCAGCTCATATAACTTATTGCAGACAAACTGACTCTTGCACCATAACCATCAATAACTGTATATAGCCCTATAAAGAAGCCAGTGATTAAAGAGTATTTAACAATATTTAAATTATTTATGGTTTTATAACCGAAAAGACTGATGGTTAGAATGCCAACACAAACAAGACTTATTGAGAGTATTGAAGCTTTACTTATCATTAATCCTAAAAAAAAAATTGATATTATTGTTGCAATCATTGGGCCAAACCCTCTAGCGATAGGATAAACTTTTGTTAAATCACCTAAGTTATAAGATTTTAATAAAAACCAATGGTAACCTTGGTGAATAAAAGCACTAGCAATTATGTATGGTAGAGACTTAAAAGATGGTAAGGGTAGAAAGATTATTGCGATTATTGACATTGGGGTATGTCCAAGAATAACAGCTGAAAGGGCTGTAACTTTATTTGAATGTTTTTTAACCATTCCATTCCATGTAGCGTGAAAAATTGAAGCCAAAATAACTGCAGTAAAAACAATAGGATCCATATCAATCTAAAATTATATTTATACTATATGAATATAGTTAAAATAAGTGCAAAATATTTTTTACCTTTGATATTCAACAAATTTTTTTAGAGATTTATTTAAAAATTTATCGAAAAATATATTATTACTTTTATCTTTTAATGATTTATTTAAAAAAGAATGATTCATTTCAAAATCATAAGAAGGTTCAAAGAAAAAAGGAATAGACATTCTTTTAGTTTTATTCCAAAGAACTCTATGATTTGTAGCTTTAAATTTTCCTTTACTTAAGAACTGTAAAGCTAAACCTGTATTTACAATTAAAGCATTTTTATTAAAAGGAACAGTATACCATTTTTTATTTTTCCTGTTTTGAACTTGTAGTCCACCTTTTTTATCCTGATGAAGAATAGTAAAGATACCACTATCAACGTGAGTTTCACAACCTAAAGCAACACCATCTTGTTTAGATATTTCCACTGGCTTTGTTTGACTGGGGTAACAGTTAAATCTTAATGTGCTTAAAGTTTTAAGCCTAGAAAAAGCTAACTTAGAATTTTCAGGATCTTTCTTATAGAGTTGAATAATATTTTTAAATAAAATTTCTCCTAATTCAAAAACTTGATCAAAATAATTATTTAATATTTTTATTGATTCTTTATTAAAAGATTTATTAAGCTCAAGATGTTCAATGAATGGATTTTTTAATGATGAGGCACATTTCTTTGTTACTTTAAGATCTCCAATGTCGAGTCCTTCTTTTCCATTCACATCATTTGGGAAATATCCTCTATACAAATTTTTATTTAATTTATTCCATTTTTTTGGGGCTAATTTCATCTTGTTAAGAATAGAAGAATTAAAAAAATCACTTCCAACTTTAGAAATATTGTTGATGCTTTTTTTGCTAATACCATGTTTGGTGATTTGAAAAAAACCAATATTTAAACACGCTGCTTCAATTTTTTTAATAGTATTCTTTGAGGAAATTGAATTAAAATTATCCTTGAGTAAAGAAGAAATATTGATCGTTGGTATGCAACCTTTCATTATCTAATTGGGTTTTCTGTTACAATTAATTGGTCTTTAACTTTTTCTCTAAAGTAAATATAAATTCCTGCTGAAATAATTATCAAGGCTCCAATTAAAGTTCTTATGGGTGGACTTTCATTAAATATAAAATAACCAATAAATATTGAATATATGATTAACGAATATTCAAATAAAGAAACTGTAGAAGGTGACCCCATGTTATATGCGTTAAAAACAAACGCAAAAGCAAATGCTCCACAACAACCCATGACAGCAATTATTGGCCATGCAACTTTAGGGTTGGTAAACCATTCTCTTAAAATAAACTGCATAGAAGGATCATTAAAAGTATCAAACTTTCCATCACCTGCAAAAATATAAAAAAGAACACTAATAATTATAGCACCAATATAAAGATGAGTTATTTGTGTATAAACATTATCTTTATCATTGGTTATTTTTAAAATAATCATAGATCCTGAATAACAAAGTGCGCAAACTACAGGTGCTAGGTTTGCAAGCCTAAAATTTTCAAAGTTTGGATTTAAAACGATATATACTCCACAAAAACCAATAAAAATGGCAGACCATCTTCTAATACCGATAGTTTCCTTTAAGAAAATTTTAGCAAAAATAGATACAAAAAAAGGACTGCAAAAAAATAGAGCATTTGCCATAGCTAAACTCATAAAAGTTAGAGATATATAAAATGAACTAAATCCAAAAAAGAACAATATAACCCTTAAGATAGTTAGAAAAGGGTAGTGTGTTTTTAAAATAAGTTTTTCTTTTTTAAAATACATGAAAATAAGAAGCAAAATTAAAGCAATAAAAGTTCTTCCAAAATATAATTCATAAAGAGATGCATCATTGTAAATAAATTTAATTAAAGCATCTTGAATAGAAAATAACCCCATTCCAACAAGAATAAATATTATGCTCTTTTTATTATTTTGAGGTGTCATTATGAGTTAATAATAAATTCTGATGCTCTTTCAGCTATCATAAGCGTAGGTGCATTTAAATTCCCACTAGTAATTTCAGGCATAACAGAAGCATCAACTACTCTTAAATTATTGATACCATGCACTTTGAGTTTTTCATCAACAACTGACATATCATCAATTCCCATTTTAAGAGTACAGGACGGATGGTAAGCGGTTTCTGCTTTAGATCTAATATAATCTTCATATAATTCATGTGTTTGAATGCCTGTCCCAGGACCAGTTTCTTTACCAGCAAAATGTTTCATTGAATTTTGTCCAAGAATATTTCTTGCAACTTCAATAGCTTCAATTGTTTGTTTTAAATCGTCTTTGTGTTCAAGATAATTAAATAAAATTTTTGGATAATCATAAGGATTTGAAGTATTTAATGTTACGGAGCCTCTACTTTTTGGATGATTAGGGCTAGCATGTAGCTGATACCCATGTCTATCAGGCTCTACTAATCCGTGATCGATTACAAAAGCTGGAAAAAAGTGAAATTGAATATTTGGATACTCTCTATCAGGTGAAGATTTAGCAAAACCACCGGCCTCTAAAAATGAAGTTGAGCAGGGCCCACTTTTATTTAAAAACCATTGAATTCCTATTTTAAGCATGTTGAATTTATTAACATAAGAATACAATGTGTCAGGTGTTTTACATTCTTGTTGAATATAAGTTTCAAGATGATCTTGTAAGTTTCTTCCGACACCTTTTAGATTGTGAATAACTTCAATTCCTTTTTCTTTTAAATGTTCAGCTGGCCCAATGCCTGATAATAAGAGTAATTGAGGGGAATTAATTGAACCTCCACTTAATATTACTTCTTTATTAACAAAAATATTTTCAACTTTATCCTTGATCTTAACCTTAATACCAATGGCTTTCTTTCCATCAAAAATGATCTTCTCTACAAAAGAGTCTGTGAAAATTGTTAAATTTTTTCTATTTTTAGCAGGATTTAAATAATGCTTGGATACACTTGCCCTTTCTCCTTTGTCAATTGTTACATCATACATGCCAAAACCTTCCTGATATTTGCCGTTCATATCAGGGTTCATTTCATAACCAGCCTCCGTTGCAGAATCTATAAACGCTTTGAATAAGGGGTTTTTATTTTTAGATTGATTGACAGGTAGTAAGCCATTACCTCCTCTGTATTCATTTTCTCCTTCAGACCAAGTCTCAATCTTTTTGAAGTAAGGAAGAACCTTTTCATAAGACCAATTTTTAAGTCCAAATGAAGCCCATCTTTCATAATCATTAGGGTTACCTCTCACATAAACCATTCCATTATGAGCAGAACAACCACCAATCATTTTTCCTCTAGGACAAAATAGTTTTCTGTTATTTAAATGAGGCTCCGGTTCAGAATAATATTTCCAATTATATTTTGGGTCATGCATTGTATAAAGAATAGCAAGTGGCATTTTTACTTTCCAAATATCACTTGGCTTTCCAGCTTCAAATAAAGCTACATTATATTGTCCATTGTTAGTTAAACGATTTGCAAGGACGCATCCAGCTGACCCTCCACCAATAATAATATAATCGTATTTCATATAATTTGATCGACTATATCATACATACATTAAAATTAATGTGGTTGATCACCTTCAATAGCTATTCTATCCATTATTCTTTCATGACCCAAACCCCTGCCTGGATAAAAATCAGCTATAGCATAATGTATAACGCTTCTATTATCCCAAATTGCAACTGCATTTTCAGTCCAATTAAATCTGCATGTCAGATCTAATCTTGCTTGGTGTTCAAATATCTTTTTTAATACTTCATCACTTTCTTTTTTTTCTAAACCGATTATTGTTTTTGTGTAAGTCCAGTTAACATAAAGTATTTTTTTCCCTGTTTCAGGATGGGTTCTAACTATTGGATGTTCATTTGAATATTCATCGTAATTTCTTTTTTCATGACCCGACATACCTTTATAATTATCTATAAAAAATTCTGCACCTAATGAACTGTGTATAGCTTTTTTATCTTTAATTTTATCTTTAATTTTTTCATCAAGGGTTTCCCATGCTAGCTCCATATTTGAAAAACAAGTGTCTCCTCCAACAGGTGGAATTTTTATTGATTTTAAAATGACTGCTTTTGTAGGTTTAACATTATAGCTAACATCTGTATGCCAATTTTCACCCCATTGATTTTTTTCATCCTTAGTTTTTACTATTCTTACTATTTCTGGATGTTTATCCAAACCTTTTACGTAGGCATGATTTTCAAGTGGCCCCCAGTTTTCAGCTAGTGCAATTTGTTCTTCCTGAGTGATATCTTGATTTCTAAAAAAAATTACTTTGTGCTCTAGAAGTAGAGCATTTATTCTTTCATAGTTTTCTTTGCAAGAGTCTTTAAGGTTTATACCTGATATTTCAGCACCTAGTGCTCCTGATAAAAGTTTAACTTCCATTAAGAGAATATATTTATGGAAATTTATTTTGTCAAAATATATAAGTTATGCATGACTTTAACACAGGCTTATATGTTGTTAGCAGTATCTATTTTACTGGAAATTACTGCTACAGGATCATTAAAAGCAACCGAAGGTTTTACTAGATGGATTCCTTCATTGATTTCAGTTGTTGCTATAAGTGGTTGTATGTTTTTAATGTCTCATGTAATGAAAATTTTACCAGTCGGCATAACTTATGCGACCTGGTCAGGTGTTGGAATAGTAGCATTAACATTGATAGGAATAATTAAATATAAACAGATTCCAAATCTAGCAACAATTTTTGGGCTAACATTAATAGTTATTGGTGTAATAATTGTTAACTTAAAGAATGATGCTTAGATAGACAATCAATCTATTTTTTTAATTTTTCTAAAAATTTTAAATTTTCGCTATTAAAATTATTTTTATTTTCTTTAATAAACTGTTGCATTATTTCAACTTTATCATCTTCAAATTCAATTACTTTTCTTTTATCTAGATCAACATACAAAACCAAAGTTTCCATAGTGGCTGCCAGATATTTTTTTTCTTTATGAATCATCTCGAGTTTATATAAAAGTCTTTTTTTATCATAAGCACAGTAAGTTAAATTAATATCAACTTTGTCATTTTCTTTAACCTCTTGATTGTAGGTAATGTGAGACTCAACAGCCATTGTACTTTTTTTTATAGTTTTTGCAGAGTGTTCACCTATCTTAAATTTCTCATTTAAAATTTCAGCACCAAAACTATCAAAAACTAATACATAATAAGCCACATTCAAATGTCCATTGTAATCTGTCCAATCTTTAATTATTTTTTGTGTTGTTAAAAAAATACTCATATTTAATTTTTATAATCTGGTTCTTCTTTATCTAAAATTAATTTTATTTGATCAAGATGCATTTTTGCTAAATCAATTGGATAATTTGCCGTTTCTTGAGCTGTCTTTTCTGCCACCTCATGACTCACTATATTTAATTCTTTGTTAGTTGATAGGGCTGTTAAATAAGTTTCTGCAGCTTTTTCAAAATAATATAAAGCATTAAAACCATCAGCAACCGTTTCCCCAGTTGTTATTATTCCGTGGTTTGCTAATAACATATGCTGCCTGTTCCCTAATGCAGTTGCCATTTTGTAAGACTCTTCTTCAAAACCCAAACCCCCAAATTCATTAAAGACAGAAACTCTATTATAAAATATCATTGTATTTTGATCTATAGGTTTTAAGACTGGATCTTTAAGAGTAGAAAGTGTTGTTGCAAATTTAGAGTGTGCATGAAAAATACATTTTGCATGAGGGACTTTTTCATGGATTGCACTATGAATGCTGATAGCTGTTGGGTCCACTATTTCTGGTTTTTCTTTTAGCTCTTTTATATTTTCTTTAGTAATTAGTATTAAATCACTGGCTTTTATCTGACTGAAGTGTATTCCAGCTTTATTTACATAGAATTCAGTAGAGGATCCAGGCACGCATGCACTAAAATGGTTTGCAACGCCTTCGTGCATATTTAATCTAGCAGTCCATCTAAAAGTTGCTGCTAAATCTTTTTGTAATTCTGTTATTTCCATTTTTATTAATTTAAACTATATTTTAATTATAAATTATGAACAATAAAGTTTTCGTATCTTGTGCGGTAACAGGTTCTGGTGATACAGCCAGCAAACACCCCGATTTACCAAAAACACCAAAACAAATTGCAACAGCAGCAATTGAAGCTGCTAAAGCTGGGGCAGCAATTGCACACATTCACGTCAGGGAAAATGATGGTAAACCAAGTAGAAGATTAGAATTATATAAAGAGGTAGTTGATCTAGTTCGCTCAAGTGATACGGATGTTATTTTAAATTTAACGACAGGCATGGGTGGAGATTTAGATATAGGACAAGGAGATAATCCATTAGATTTTGGTCCAATGACAGATATGGCAAATGTAATGGAACGAATTGCTAATGCAGAACAATTTCTTCCTGAAATATGCACACTTGATGCGGGTACTTTAAATTTTGGTGATAGTTCAACAATCACAGTAAATACACCGAATGATTTAAGGAAGGCTGCTAAGAGATTAAAAGAAATTGGTGTTAAACCAGAAATAGAAGCATTTGATTTAGGAAATATGTGGTTTGGTGCTCAGCTTTATAAAGACGGATTGCTAAGCGATCCACCGATGTTTCAAATGTGTTTGGGAATACCATGGGGGGCACCTGCAACTACCTTAGCAATGCAAGCTATGTTAGATATTATGCCAAAAGAAGGAGTTTGGTCTGGATTTGCAATTTCAAAAAATGAAATGCCTTTCGTTGCTCAAACAGTATTAATGGGGGGAAATCCAAGAGTCGGACTTGAAGATAATTTATATTTATCCAAAGGTAAATTAGCAACGAATGCACAATTAGTTGAAAAAGCATTAAGAATTATTGATGATCTTGGTTCTTCTATAATGACACCAGCAGAAACAAGAGAAAAACTAAAACTCACAAAAAATAAATAAAAATCATGTCTAGTAAGATTGATAAAATCGCAGTGATTGGAACTGGGGTTATTGGAACAGGGTGGATTATTCGTTGTTTGGCACATAACAAAATTGTTTATGCATTTGATAGAGATATAAAATTAAAAAAAAATTTAATAACTGAGATTAAAAGAACTTGGCCTTATGTAAAAAAACTTTTTAATAAAAAAAAACTTAATCTTAAAAATTTTAAATATTTCACTTCTATTGAAGAAGCTTTAAGAGACGCAGACTTGATTCAAGAATGTGCAAGTGAAAACTATGCTTTAAAAACTAAATTAATGAGTACTATTGGAAAATATGCAAAACCCAATGCAATTATTTCATCAAGTTCTTCAGGCTTATTACCAACAAAAATTTATTCTAAATGTATAAACCCTGAAAGAACAATGATTGGACACCCATTTAATCCTGTTTATTTGTTACCAGCAGTAGAGATTGTGCCTGGAAAAAAAACTTTAAAGAAATATTTAAACAAAGCTAAAAAATTTTATAAAGAGATTTCTATGAACCCGATTATGGTCAAGCATGAGTTACCAGGCTACTTATCAGACAGATTGCAAGAAGCTCTATGGAGAGAAGGGCTTCACATAATTAATGAAGGTCACGCAACTACAGAAGATTTGGATAGAGCAATTGAAGATGGACCAGGTTTAAGATGGTCACTAATGGGAACTTTTTTAACTTTTCATTTAGCTGGAGGAAAATCTGGAATGAAGCATATGTTAGAACAATTTGGACCGGCTTTAAAACTTCCATGGACAAAATTAAAAGCTCCAAAATTATCAAATAAATTAATTGATAGATTGATTGAGGGAACTAAAAAACAATCCAAAGGAAAATCAGTTGTACAGATTTCAAATATTAGAGATGAGTATTTAGTTGAGCTTCAAAAGCTTAGGAAGAAATACGAAAAAAGACTAAGATAAATTAATCATTTCTTTCTGTGTGACCATCAACTGAAATTACTTGTCCAGAAACTTTACTCGAGTCATCAGAGATTAGAAAAGAACACATTTTTCCAATATCTTCTTCTAAGATCCATTGTTTCATTGAGCTCATTGAAACAAAATCTTTTTCAATTACTTTTGTTGAAACTTTTGTAAACTTTGCCTTATCTCTAATTACTCTTTTCATTCTGTCACCCTTAATTGTTCCTGGACAGACAGCGTTTACTCTTATATTAAATTTTCCAAGTTCCATAGCTAATGTTTTGGTTACACCAATTATTGCCCATTTGCTTGCCGCGTAAGGAGAACGAAGTGGAAAGCCTAGTATTCCAGCCGTTGATGAAATATTTACTATTGATCCATTTCTAGATTTTTTAATTAAAGGTATAGATTTTTTAGTAAAATAAAAGTGGCTATTAACATTTACATGCAAAGTATTTTCCCAATCTTTTGATTTTAACTTTTCAAGAGAACCTGTGGGTCCAGCAATGCCCACGTT
>Ga0209402_10003127_pt1 | contig 16039 bp, 1 predicted proteins | sample ArcticOcean_MG_C_3_FD_187437 | JGI IMG/M metagenome (GOLD analysis project Ga0209402, IMG submission 187437) | Marine microbial communities from western Arctic Ocean - ArcticOcean_MG_CB8_126 (SPAdes) (version 2) | ecosystem: Environmental > Aquatic > Marine > Oceanic | place: Arctic Ocean... | reverse complement strand
TGAATACTATCAACCGCTCCTGTTATGGTCGCGGCGGCTGTTGCCTGGCGTGGTGTACAACCACCTCCTCCGCCATACGCAGGTGCAGTAATTTTTATATCAGGTGCAGATTGAAACGAGTCACTAAGCGTTATACCTAAAGATTTAACCACAAACAATAAATCTAACCTTAATCCGATCCTTCCAGATACCGGGGATGCTGTTGTTTCACAATTTGTATACGGCGGTAAGACAGTGTAATCGCCACCATCTGCTATTGTTATACCAGTTACTGCACCGATTATTGTTACTGTTGCTACTGCTACAGCACTTGATCCTCCGCCGCCAGTAAACACAACATTTGGTGCTGATGTATAACCGTCTCCTGCAAGAGTTATTGTAACACCTGTAACTGCGCCACCGGCAACTGTTGCTGTTGCTGTTGCTGTTGTACCACTTGAAGGTGGATCTATTGTAACAGTTGGTGCCGATGCATATCCTGAACCTGGGTTAGTTACTGTTATACTGCTAACATCACCAACACTTACTGATGAAACAGTACCTGTTGCTACTGGAATTCCAGTGCCACCTGTTACGGATATTGTATCACTTACTGAATAACCACTGCCTGCGGCATTTATAGTCATACCATTACAGCCGCCATCAGTACCAACTTTCATATGTATTGCCAATACTGAATCATCGTCTTTGATTCCTTTACCGGCTGATACCATTAACTTACCAGCTCGAGGAGTATTAAATGTTGCTGTTAATTGATTTGCACTAACATGATTAATAACTGGGAAATCATAATTACCCTTTATATTATAATACTTTGTATCTGCATTTGCTGAAAATGTATCACCGCCTGAAATTACTGCTTTACCAGCAATTGCTGTATTAAAAGTAATAGTTAAACTATTATCATCAACAAATTTAATAGCAGGATAATCATACAACCCTTTAATATTATAATATAAAGAAGAAGCTATTGTTGCACTATAATCACCAGATGCTATAGTAGAACCCAATACTGCAATATCAACATTTACATATTTCTTTCCTAAATTATGTGTAATAGTCCATGTTGTTGCGGCACTACCTTCCGTATGTTCATAACCAAAATCTGGTGCAGAACCGTTCATATCATTGTGTGTAACTACTGCGTAACCAGATTTAGTAACGCCTGTTGGAAATATAACTTTAATATTGTTAACATCAGTATATTCGACCAAAGGATGGTCATGCCTACTAGAAGCAGATGTACTATCACTATATATAATATCTACATTAGCAATATCTTGGTTTAAGTTATGTGTAATTGTCCATGTATTAGCTGCAGATTGTAATGAACTAACAAATTTTGATTTAATTACACTAACCTTATCTATTTTTGTTGATCCGCCCATTATTCTTAAACTATTAGTAGTAAGAAACGAAACTGTTGCTCCTTCATATTCAGTGTTAATCAAATTATCTGCGGCATCAATAAGAGCAACATTAACATACTGCTGACCTAGATTATGTTGAGCGACTGCCCAATTACCTAAACCTGTAAAATCAATATCACTACCAAGAAATGCTACATCAACATTTACATATCTCTTGCCTAAATTATGTGTTACTGTCCATGTTTTTGATACAGCTGATTCAGTATGTGTATATCCTGTTCCACCTGATGCACCAGGAACATAATTATCACTATATGTTACAGCAACATAACCAGATCTTTTCGTACCAACTGGAAATACAATAGTAAGATTATTTGTGTCAGTATATTCTATAATTGGATTACTATAACGACCTATTGCATCTTTATCATCATTGTAAATAATATTAACATTGACATATTGCTGACTCAAATTGTGTGGTATTAACCAAATATCTGAGGAAGATTGTAATGTACTAACAAACTCAGACTTAATAACATCAATATAACCTACAGTTGCTGTAGTACCCCAATCTATGGTTAAGTTATTCACATCAACATATGTAATTATAGGTGATCCATATTCTGGACCAATTGTATTATGTTGATAATCCATAATTTCTAAATTAACATATTTTTGATTTAAATTATGCTCAACACTCCAAGTAGTACCATTATAAATAAGAGACTCGTATATTTCAACTCCGGGTAATGTCTGATAACCAGCACCAGCATCTGTAATAGTAACAGATGCAATTACTGATTTTAATACTGCTTTTGCTATCGCAGTAGTAATCTTTGTTCCGCTTCCACTTTCGATAAATGTAATTGAAGGTGGGGATGTATAACCTGCGCCTCCGCTAGTAACAGTAACACTGCTTACTCCATATTGTATATCTGTAATCTTACCGGTTGGCTGTACTTTTGTATCTGTTATAAATGTATCAATAGTAAAAGTCTTATTGATATCAGCTGCTGTATAATTATTACCACCATTTGATATAGTAAGTGTAGTTAAACCATAGTGCTCTTTAAGATCTGCTAATTTACTTACTAACCAACCACTTGGCTTATTATCTATCCAAACTAAATCTTGCAAACTATAAAAAGATTTATTTAATTTTACATTTTCAAATGCTTCAGTTTTTGTTGTAAATCTTCGAGGATGCCATACTTGTATTTTATCAGAAGTATTAGCAACCTTTTCCTCAAAATCATCAATAACAAATATACCCTTCTTTTTAATTACCATCGAAACGGTAAAACTACCATGCACAAATACGCCAGCTGACATTGTTGAGATTATGATATTTCCAGCATTAGCAACAATAGTTGCATATGGCCCTATATTACTTGCAGTATAACTTTTATTTACAGCCGTAAATGCAGGTAATATACTATTTGCAGTACCGGTATCTCCTATTTGAATATTATTTGGAGAAATTGGAAATGTTATATCTAACAAGAAATCTTCTATAAAATCTCTGTCAGCAGAAATAATATCATATATTGGTATTGAACTAACATTTGTTAATGTTGTTATAACATTAGTAGTTAAATCTGTTATAGTAACAACACCTGCTGTAATATCAATAGATTTATTTACATATATAACTTGCTCTTCAACAACATATCCACCGCCTATATTTAAAGCATCACTATCTTTATCTTTGATATTATTTAATACTACAATATCATTATTTTTAAATGGATGTGACAACACTGTACTAGATGCTAATGTTGCTGTTTGTGATTGTAAACCGAGGCCTGGTAATGCTGTACCAGATACATGCAATGATGCACCATTATATTGCATTTGTAAATTACCATTAATATCAGTACTTGCAAGAAAATCTTCATTTGTAATAGCTGCATTTATATCTGCAATAGCATCAGCTAATGTTATTACACGATTATCAACAAAACTTACTTCATAATTTTCTGCATTTGTAAAATACAATGCACGTAAAGCTTCACCTATACCTTTTTTAACTTCAATTTTCTTTGCATGTTCACCAGTAAGAATAATTGCTTTCTTAACATCATCTTTCGTGATAAACACATCTGGTATACCTGTAGCGACAAAATCATTATATATTTGATCTATTGTTAAAACATTATAATATGTTTCACTGTATATGCCTATATCACTATCAATAATTGTACTTTCGAGACTTGTTGTATCAATAAACATCTTATCTTCAGTAGTCGTTAATTGTAAATAACCATTATGATTAAATGCAGTTACATGAGGAACAGTATTATTAATAAGACCAATAATACCACCTGTATAAGATGCTCCAGTACCTGAATTTTCTAACGTATCGCCTGCTGTAAATGTTACTTGAGTTGTGTTAATTTTAATAGTATTTGTTTCAGTAATTTTTGGATTAACAACATTGCCAATTACAGTTACTGGGCCTGGTGGAACTGAAGCAAACACAACCTGTTTAGTAATAGTTGGTGTTATAACATAAATGCTCTCATCTTTACGTATTAAATTAGCATTCGATACATCAACAAACATCACCGGCTGACTAGATTCATATGCATAAGAGCTCAACGTTACAGTTGTAAGTGGTTGGCCATCTAACGCTATTGCAATAGTATCGCCAACATTTGCTGTAATTGGTAATCCAGTAATAGCAGTATTACCAATTACAGTAGGTATAACTTCATCTACTACATTAATTTCTGTTTTTCCTGTACTTAATAACTCACTATGACGAACCGTTAGGTCTGTTTCAACTAATTTAAATACATTAAACTCATCATTATCTGTCTTAGCTACATGTGCAGTAGAACCAATAGTAGGTTCTGTTGCCGCATTTAATATTGTATTCAATCCAGCTAATATTGTAGCATTAAATGCTTTATAAGTAATATCTTCATTATGTATATAACCAGCACTTGGTAACCATGCATCACTTGTATAACCAATTGCTAACTTCGGCCAAACTTGTGTTTTTGGAAATTTAGGCTTATTAATCCAACGAGTATCATTTGTATAATTTATTTGAATTAAATCATCTATTAAAACATCTATACTATTATCTTCATATGTAAATTCAATTAAAGGATTTTGTATTCTGACATCACTTGATTTTACTTGAATTTCATTTTGTACATTAATACTAGTAGCACCAAATTCACCTATCTTAAATGCATATTCTTCAAAAATTGACATATCATGATTATCTAGTTTCTTACTACGGAGTAATTTATTAACACTCTCCATGTTGCCCTTTTGACGTAGCATTCCTTTAAAAAATTCAAATGATGTATTCTCATCTTCAGTAATGTTATCTAAATAATCTCTAGGTTGATATCCTATCAAATGCCGGGCACTATCTAGTAATGTTTCAGTAACAGGTACATCATGCACATTATACATCTTTCGATAATCGTTAGCAGTTGTATCAAAGTTTGGCACAATTGTATTACCTTGAATAATATATCCAGGTGCTTCAAGTTGGCCTGTCCAATTTGCTGTTTTAGATAAATTTAACTTTAATCTATCTTGTCGTAAACGCAACAATGGATCATAAATTAAATCATTAAAGTCTGTCTTATTATCAAAAATAATAGCATGTTCTGTTCTAAATGGATTTAATTTTAATCCATAGATACCCTTTCCATTGATATTACTAACACTAAAATAATCATTATCGCGACGAATATCTAAATCTCGCATTTGCATTGCATTATAATCTTTATCTACAATACTATATGTACTATTAATAATTTCTTTAATAGTATCAATTCGACCCAGTCCAGCAATATCAATTTTAATTTTTGCAGCGGCTGGACTTAATGCTATAAACGTTCCAACTTCCCAAGTTGACATTTGCACCCAATTTAAAAATTCTTGTCCTGCATAATTAAAATCAAGCACATCTTCTACATCATAATCATAATAATCTAACATAAAACCTACAGATGTTAAAAATTTCCCATATCCTACTAGGAAGTCAAACACTTCCTGAAATGACTGATACTCAGTATTATACGGTACTTCAACAATTACATCATAGTTATTATGATAGTTGTTAACTCGAAGATTTCCTACTTCAATTGTATCATATGTACTTGTTGAAATAGGTGGTATAATTCTAAAAGTAGAATTAAACAAATCATACCCCGAAACAGCATATCCAGTTTCAGTAATAGTAACTTTAACTCCACTGTAACTTCGTAAACCTTCACTATATCCATTATATAATACAATATTTTTATTCTCCTCTGGAATAAAAATACTATTAGTTGTTCGTGTTGTACTATAACTGTCTGCTATTGCAGTAAAATTTTTACTAATAAAGCCGCCGGCTTTATAACCTAATGCAACGCCTGATGTCTTAAAAACATTTGATATTATTTTTATATATGCTTTATTCTCACTTAAAAGATATGAATAAATCCATGGTTGAAATCCATAAACTATACTAGTATCTGAATAAAAATTAAAATCTTTTAATTGTTTTCTCTTATTAGTATCTTTAAAAACTGTTTGTTTTAAATTCGCTTTTGCATGAGTAAAATTTAATGTATCCCAACTTTTTGTAGAATATTCAGCAGGCCTAAGCAAATAAAGTAATTTATTAACAATCCATGGCCACACAGAATTAATACGAGCACTATATTCAGCTGGGCCGCAATCACCGAGTTCCCAGTCTATATGCCGATCGACAATATTTGGAACACTATATTCACCAGCAATAATCTTTGTCGACGGCGTCCCAAAAATGCCTGCTTGCACTGGATCTAATAACTTGCCCAAATGATCAACAGGAAGAACCGTACTTAACCCTTTTCGTCTAAAAGAGTTATTTGTTGAATAACTACCGTCTGTATAATTTTCTCGGAGGCCTGATCGAATAATACCTTCTTCTAAATCACTCCATAATGCAGTATTAGTACTACCATATGAAGTACCATATGTTGCTATCCACCACGTCGGCCTAGTACTAAAACCAAGCATCTCCCAAGGAAGATTGTGTGGTTCGATGCTATCATAATAATGCAAATAAATACCACGCCACGAACCAGGAACCGTTTCACCATCTTTATCAAGTTCTTTACTATAATTCCAAGTAAAAGGTAAACTTTCATCATATGTACGATGTGTTGTTAAATCAACACTATGTTCAATACTCCATCGATGAAGTATAGGTGTAAGCATTCTAGTAAACTCAAATCTTGAATAATCAGCAATACTTCCATATCCATCAAATCTAAATTTACCTGGGGCTAAATCAAAGTAATTTACCGATGGCAAATATTCTTTTATAAAGGTTGCAGAAATAGCATTATAAATTCTTGATTCTAGTTCTAATAATGCATCATCTCTTAAATCTCCATAAAATAATGTCCGAGAACCATCATGTCCAAGAATAAATTTTCTATCATCTCCTACATATGTATTGTCAACACAAACACGTGGAAGATATACAGAATACATTCCTACCATACTTGGAGTAAGTGGTACGAATGAATTTTGTATATTTTCAAAAACACGAATTTCAATTTTCGTATTACGTTCTACTGTATTTGTAAAAGTAAGTCGAGTTACTAAAACACCTAAATCGTTAAATGTAGTTTCAATTGTATAATCTGTATCTTTTAACAATAGGTTATGCTGTTTACTATCTGCTAATTCTTCAATTGTTGTACGATAGACATATACTATTTTTTCTCTACTATCTGTATCTGCACTAGTTACTAATTCAGTCATATCAATATATGTTACATTAAAATCAGGATAAACAATTTGTTCTTTATAATTAGTACCATAAGCAAACGCATTTGTTTCTGTAAATATTTTTAAATTGCTTCGAAGAGAATACATGTCAGCTAATACAGTGTCTACAAAATCACTTATTACACTAGCATCTGTTTGTGTACTATAATATTCTACCTTCTGCATAAACTTTGCTTTAAATACTTCATATTCATTCTGATTATATCGTATACTTGAGGTAATACTAAACTTATCTTGCTGTGACAATAATACCATCATAGGCAACAATGAACTTTCATGTTGTAAAATTTTTGTGCCTTTGCTTCTATCTTTAGCAGTGTCTCGATAATTATTTGTACCTATTTCATTACCAATAACTCCAGTTTGTGATTTTATTATCGATGCAAAATGGTCTTGCAATTCACTTGCAGTTATCTCATCAACATCTAAATTATCCGGATTTGCTTCTAAATTACTTGGTATTTCATAATAATGATTATCATTTATATTAACTATTGCGTCTGTATTTGACCGAATTTCAATAGTTTGTCCTGCTTTTATTATTTTATTTGTTGTAAAAGTTAATTCTGTACTAAGAAAACCATAATCATATGGTTTTGTTGCAATAGATTGTTTTGCTACTTTGCCATCTACTGTTATAATAACATCTGCAAATCCGGTGCTATCAATTGTAGGAGAAACACTTAATGTAAATATTTGCTCCCCGTCGACACTAGCTATAAATGTTTCTACTACTCGTTGTTCACTATATAAACTTGTAGGATTCCATTCATTATTATACGTAGATACTATTTTTTCGTTTGGGCCTGCGCCTGTACCACTTAAATCATATTGATTAGCATATTTGTAACCAATAACATCTGTAATTGTATCTTCAAAATTATTAGTAAAAACTATATCAGCAGTTTGTCCAAATTCTTTATATTGTAATGCTTTACCTATATGAATATCTGCTGTGCCACTAGCGGCTGTTTTATAACTAAAAATCTTATTTCCAGCAAATGTACTAGCAGAGTATACACTTGTATCATCTAATTTATTTTTATCTGAGTCATATAACTGAAACAATGGTTCGTCATTTTGCTTATCTTTAAGCTGTGATAATTGCCATTTTGATCCATTCCAATAAAATTCACGTCCAAGGTAATATTTTCCCTTTTTAGTGAATACTTTTTGATCAACGTTTACAGTTGTTGTTGCACTTAATGTACAAACACCTGTTCCGCCTGCAATTGCAACAGTATATATAATACCAAATGCACTTGCACCTGTCCCCATTGTTATATCCCAATCACCGGCTGCTCCAGCTGGCATATCAGCATACGGTCCAGGAGGTGTCTGAACACCGGCCGGGTGTGAACCTGGATCCCAAGCATCAGTGTCCCATAAATTAAAATTTAACAAATTATCATTTAAAAAGATAACAGTATCACCAGTCGTTAATGTATAGGTATCAACCGCTGGATTTGTTGCTCCGTGAACAGTATCAAATGTTTCTGTACTTACAGTTGATACATTTCCTATGCCTTCTAATCCATATTTGTATAACTCCAAATTATTATCAAATTCAATAATAGGTCGTTTGGCTTGTCGGGCACTATCTAAAGAAAATGTCTCACTTAAAATATCAAGTGATGAATCCCATTCAACAGTATCATATAGCTCAGTTGTTGAATCCCATGGACGGAATGTTTCTGATGTAAATGTTGTACCTGTTACTTTACCAGTTACTTGTAAAAGAACATCTTTATGATACCAACCGTTTGTACGACTCCATGGATTTTGATTTATAGCGCCTCGTTTAATAGTAATATACTCTATGCGATTTGCTAATTCTATAGCAAGGCCTGGTACCACATAAGGTAATATATAATTAAAGTCATCACTGGTTACATCTATTAACATAATACTTGTACCAACACCCTCTACAATATACTCTTTATTAACATAACTAGCAGTAATATTAGTACCTACAAATTTTACTTTTGATCCATTAGTAAATATAATACCATTTGCTGAAGTAAAAGAAGTTTTTTTAATTATATCTATCCCAATTTCAAGTGGCTTTGTAGCAACTTGCATTGTAAAGTTAACTGCGCCTCCAGCACCTAAACTAGCATCGGCAATTGTAATAACATCGCCAACAGTGTGGCTACTGTGACCATCAGTTGGTGTAACAACCACAACAGATGTGACATTACCAGTACCATCAACAACAATAGTAAATGTTCCTACTGTACCTGTTCCAGATGATGTACCAGTTACACCCGTATAAGTACCTGCTGTTCTTGCCGCATCAGCTGCACTAAATGTGCCCATAACTAGTCCGGCCGAATGAGTAACATCAATTGCTATTGGACCATCTTGATACCAATAATAATTTTCATAATTAATAAACTTATCAATATCTATAGGCGGAGCCCAAGAAAATGCTTTTGACTTAAACAATCTATTTTGCTTAGAAATATTACTGCCTTCAACTGATAATAATCTTAAAATATCATCATAAAAAAGTGCGTTGGTAATATCAGCAGTATCAATATCTTTAATAGTTAAAATTGGTTCTAATTGATAATTTTCTCTGGTTTGATTTAATGCAGGAAAATAAAGATCTGTTTTTGGATCAAATATACCAGCTATTTTACGACCAACATAACCAGATGTTTGTATTATATCTTCTTGATCAAACCACTGGTCAACTGTGTTTTTAAAAAACTTATCAAGAACATCAGTCTGATGTATTACTGGTAATTTTTTAAATACTCTTTCTTTCATATTATCTAATCTTTAAGTTCTGTTCCGTAAAACCTTTAACCACCTCTACATTATTAACAGTTAATGTACTTAAAAATAACTCATCTGGCTCAGCTTTTACTTGAAATAAATTACCAAAATTACTTTCTGCTTGTGTAGGCACAATAACTATACTGCTTAAATGTGATGGCAAACTCTGATGAATATATGCCGCTAACTCAGTATAGTAAAAACTTTCACCAAGGTCCCAATTTTCAATATTGAAAAAAGTATTTGTCTGTTCTACTACTTGGCTTCGTAATTCATTATCACTTAATGTACTTCCTACTACTTTAATAAGCTTAAACGTTGCTTGTAATTCTGGTAAAGCACCAGCACCAAACAATAATTTAAACTTAACAGGTTTATAAATTATTTCATCACTAATACTCTTATAAGTGCTTAACGTATCCATTGAAACTGCCAAGTCTGTCATAGTTGGTTCAACTGGAAATTCAGCAATTGAACTGTTATTTGCTTTCCATGTTAGTACTGATGTATAATATAAACGAGTTAGAATAAAAATATCAACAAGATTTGTTACACTTGGATCTACACGTTGATCAACTGGAGCATAATGTTTCCATTGAAAAAATACATCTTCGGCAGTTTGTTCAACAACATCAGTTGATGTTATTATTGGCGTAGTATGCCTACTACGTCCAATATATGCTTTAAATTTCTTTATACCATCTGCATCATTTGTTAATGTTGTTGCAGTATAAGGTGATGTTGCGCTAATTTTCTTAAATACTTTTAAATCAGATCTATAAATGTATTTACTTGCCCAATCAGCACCTTTAGTTAAGATTAGATTTTCTTGTGTCTGATTAATTGCTTCTAATACATCCTTAGTTAATTTATAATAAACATAACCATCAAAATCAGTATATGTTTCTTGGAACATATATCTATTAGTGTTTACAAATTTATCAAAACTTAACGGATCATCGGGTACCATATCATTATCAGAATCGAAAAATGTTATCAATGCTTTCTTAGGATCTTGATAACCATCTTCATACGTTAACAAATCAGACATATTAAATTTAATATCATTAGTAAAATTCTTTGTACCTCTAATAGCAAGTGTACCTGTTGCTGTTAATCCTCCACTAGCAGTTGGTGCACTAAATGTAACCGTATCAGTTGCTAAATAACCACTACCAGCATCTGAAATTTGTACACGACTAACAAAGCCTTTCATTGTAATTGAACTTGCGCCGACTCCGCCGGCAGTGGTCGCATAGGTAACAAAAGGTTGCCCTGTATAACCATATCCTGTATCAGTAATTTCTAGCGACTGAACAACACCACTTGCGGCAATTGTAATAGCTGCACTATCATCGGCTGGTGAGCTATAACCAACTCCGCCTTGTGTTATATTAATTGCTGAAATATTTCCTGCTGAATTTACATCAGCTGTACCAGTTGCTGTTACTGGCGTAATTCCAGAGGCAGGACTCGATGGTGCTGGGAATGTTATTACTACAGATGATGGTGCACCTGCTGGATATCCAGTACCACTATTTGTAATAGTAGCACTTGTTACGCTGTTTGATAAGGTTGCGGTAGCAACAGCGCCTGCTCCGCCGCCTCCTGTAAAACCAATAACAGGGGCGGAACTATAACCACTGCCAGGATTACTTACATTTATTGACACTACTTTACCGTGGAGTGTTGGCGTACCTGTTGCGGTAGTACCTGTTCCACATGTACCAGTTGGTGCGCCTATTGTCACTGTGGGTGCAGTTTGATAACCATCGCCGATCGGTAACAGTGCAATAGACTTTACTTTAAAATTAAGATCAAGTGTTAAACCTACACCTACACCGCCTGCGCCAGATCCATTAGTAGCACAACCAATAACAGTTGGCAATACTGTATAATCACCACCAGTTGTTAATGTAACACCAGTACATGCACCTGCTGAGACTGTTGCAATAGTAACTGTTGCGGATGTTCCTGTGCCTCCGCTTATTGTATAAACTTTACCTACATCACCTGAAACAAAACCTGTTCCTCCACTATTAATTGTTACTGGAGGACAACCAGACGGGGCAGTGGCATCATCGCCTACTTCCATGTGTGGCGTGCCTACTGCTTGCTCTAAATCACCATGTGTTTCACCATACGTAATAATAGCCTTACCAGCCATTGCTGTAGGAAATGTAATAGTTAAATTATTATCATCAACAAATGTTATTGTTGGATAATCATATGTTCCTCGTATGTTATAATATATTGTAGAATCTGGTGTTATAGAAAAATCTGTTCCATTAATTGCATTACCTAATACTGCTACATCAACATGACAATGCTTTTTACCTAAACTATGTGCAACATTCCATGTTGTTAGAGCCGATGATTGTGTATGCAAATAACCAGATCCTGCGGCGCCAGCATTACCAGCACTATTGTGTCCAATTGCATAACCTGTTTGTGATACACCAGTTGGAAATATAACCCGGCAAGTTGTTGCATTTGTATATTCGATTAATGGAAATGATTCCTTACCTTGCACCGATACTCCCGCACTATCAACAATATCTAAATTAACTATTCCTTCTGAGCCAGTTAATCCATGTACAACTGTCCAAATGTTACTTGCAGCTATTAGCGTACCATACCCATATCGTGATTTAATAATATTAATATAACCAGTTGTAGATGTATTCCATATAATCGTTAAAGTATTTGTATCTGTATACGTCACTAGTGGTGCGTTATACACAGTATTAATTACTTGATGACTTGAATTTATAAGTTCAAAATTAACATATCGTTGAGCATGATTGTGTTTAACCGTCCATGTAGTTCCTGTATAACCTGGTGGATCTATATATACTGCTGGTATATTTTGATAACCTCCGCCTTGATATCCTGCCGCTCCAAATACAAAACCTGTTAATGTCTGTGATATAATAGCAGTAGCAACTGCTTGTACACCCGAACCACCCGGTGCAGATATATTTACTGTTGGTGATGAAGTATAATTCGAACCACCCGAACTTAATGCAATACTACCTATTGCATCGTTTGTCATTACTATAACAGCAGTTCCGTTTATAGAAAGGTTTGCTCTAATCTGAGCAGACCGGCCATCAGCTGCAAGAACACCACCATTATTAATATATATTTCAGTTGCATTTCCACTAGCATCAACTACATTACTATCTAAATATGTTAAAGCATTATTAATTGGCGCATAACCTGTACCGCCAATACCGCCGGCAGTTGTGTTCCATGATAAATGTGATATTGCAATTGCTTCTTCTACTTCACCAGATGCACTAAAAGTTAAAGTAGGTGCTGTCTGATAACCAAATCCTGGATTACTAATTGAAATATTATCAATCTGTGCTCTTTTATCAACATTTACTTTTAATAATGCAACTAAATCTTTCTTTGCTTGACCAGTTTTTATATCAATAGTTTTATATGCATTATTAAAATAAAATCGAACATCTTCTTCACTTTCAAAAATATAACGGAGACCGCGTGTAGTTATAGTATAAGTGGCTGACGTAGTAGAAGTTGCAGCTTGATATTGTGCTTTAATAATCCAACTAGCATCTTTACTAGCACTTGTATTATCTTGAGCCGATGTTTGACTATATGCAGTGCTTATTAAATCTAAATTATTTGGAGCAATTACATAAAAAGTTGCTGATTTATAATCAAAACCTATACCAAATGTATTTTTTAAATCAAGCTGAGCAGTAATACTAGTTTTCTCAACTTGATTAAGTATTCGTCTAAACGTTGGGAAAAACCTTGTTAATATATAACCATGTGGAATTTCCTTATTTAATTCTACCGGGCCTGCTGTGCGTCCTGCTGGATCACCATTACTAATAACATTCTCTATTGTAGCATATTCAACAATAGTTCCTGTTGAATCGGTAAATTCTAATAAACATTTCTCTAGTAAATAAACATGTTTACCTAATCCTGTTGAACCAATGGCTGTAGCATTACCAAAATTAAATGTAGTATTGTTTAATACAAAATAACCTTTACTAAATTCTGTAGCTTGCGGCAATGTTACCCATTGTAATTGTTCAGTTGTTGTTAGTTTCCATGCCGATACACCATCTTTAACTTGTACTGCCTTTCTATATGTATCATAATAAAAATTTGTTACCTCATCTAAACTTAACTGAGGTTGTAAATGCTGTTGAATTATACTATTTGAGGTTAATGATCCTGTTAAATTAAAAGACAATTCATTATTTTGCTCATCTTTATAAAGCATACCATCATCAGCAAAAACATTTAAATTCTGTACTGTACCAGTAGGATCATTTATATCTATACTTCTACTATGACCTGCATGTGTACGATTAATAGCTTTCATTTTAAGAATATTTGAATTCTTAAACATTGGATAAATGTTATAATCTTCACCAGTGATCATTCGATCCTGTGTATAAAAAATACGTGAGGCATTTGTTTTAATCTCATCTGTTGTTTCAGCTGCTAAACTATTACCTACACTTGATACTAATTCTACAATTATAGATAATGTTTGCGTTATACCGGTTGCATCAACATAAGGTATCTGTATAGTTTGTAAACCAATATGCTCAGGTTTTAATATTAACTGTCTATTAGCACTTTCCCTATACCATACACGTAAAATACCATATGGAACATTACCAAAATTACCATCAGCAAATTGTACAGAAATAGTATCATCAGCTAAACTATTAACTTTAAATATATTTCTCGTATTTTGTGCTATACTATTATAAACAACACTAGTGCCAGCGATCGCAGGCACTTTTGTCCATGTATCTAAAATTGTACCATTGCCATCTATTGTCTGAATCCATACATCAAATTCATTAATATTTTTTGTAGGAATATTAATTTCTCTATTGGCCAAGGGAACAGATAAATTAAAATCACTATGATTTAATGTTCCTTGTTTTATATAACTAAAAAAACCAGTTGACGCACTGCCATGACCTAATCCATCATTTAAATAAAGAATACCAAAGCTATTTGAAGGATTTGGTTCTACTTCTTTAACAAACAACTTATCATCAAAAATAGTGTTTACCATCTCAAATGGAGTTCCTTGGCCATTAACTGTTGCATTTAGTTTATAAACAACATTTTGATTTTTTACTACATCAAGCTGATATACTTCTGTAGGTATAGTGTTAAGTGTACCTTTTTTAACAGGTGTACCATATGGGTTTTGCGAAATAAATGCTTTATTTAATATTAAAATAAACTGCTCTAAAAAGTCAGTATTATTAGCATCATTCCATATAACGGTTTGATTAGACAAATTAGTGCCATTACTATCAAATACTTCTTCTGTAGTCCTAATAGAATGAAATTTAACTAAACCTGTACCTGGTATATTTCTTTTTGGTGCATAATTTAACATATTAGCTAAACGTAATACACTTTCTTTACGTTCGGCTGTATCTAAAAAGTTTTCTCTAACATTTAAATCCTGCCTAAATGCAATTGTTTGCCCCATATATGCAAGCAATTCAATAATAGCAACAAATTCACTACTCTCAATAAAATCATTAAAATCTTCTGGGAAGTTATTTTGTAAATAATCAATCATTGCATCTTTGATAGTATCAAAATCATACGCAGTGAAATTAATTTGACTAAACGTTCTATAAATCGTCCTAAAATCTTCTGCGGCAAATAAATTACTTTGTCGTTGTGCTTGTGCCATTTATATTATTCCTGTGCATCGATATCAAATTGTATAGCAAGTTCTTCTGTTACGCCATTAGGCAAATATGTCAATTGCGTTTCTAATAAAACTACACTATTAAGTTCTGATAACTTCATAGTATCTAACTGTACTCTAGGCTCTTCATCAATAATGCGAGTAGCATCTTCCATTATTAAATCTTTAGTTGTGTCATCTAATGGATCCATTAATAAATTATAAATTATAGTTCCAAATTCAGGAAGCATAACTCTTTCACCTTTTCTTGTATTAAAATGATTTAACAAATCTACTTTTACCAATTCAAAATCAGTCAGAGTATAAGGTGGCTTTTTTTTATTAATTGTACTAAATCCAATAAAATTTGGTG
>Ga0209402_10003126_pt1 | contig 16045 bp, 17 predicted proteins | sample ArcticOcean_MG_C_3_FD_187437 | JGI IMG/M metagenome (GOLD analysis project Ga0209402, IMG submission 187437) | Marine microbial communities from western Arctic Ocean - ArcticOcean_MG_CB8_126 (SPAdes) (version 2) | ecosystem: Environmental > Aquatic > Marine > Oceanic | place: Arctic Ocean... | reverse complement strand
CGGCGGGGTGGGCATTGGCGTATTCGTTGAACCCATGACGGATGACCTGGGCTGGTCCCGTGCAGCGATGGGCGGCGTGTTCCTCATCAGAGCCATAGTCATGGCGGTGTTGGGTCCGGTCCTGGGGCCGCTAGTGGATAAGCGAAGGGGCGGACAAATCCTCTACGTCAGTGGGGGGTTCATTGCCGGGGCCAGCATCATGATGCTCTCACGCGTGGACACCATCTGGCAGTTCTACCTGCTGTTCGGCGTCGGCTGGAGCATAGGACAGCTGTCCTTTGGGGGCAACGTGGTCACCGGGCCAATCGTCGCTAAGTGGTTCGTCCGCAAGCGTGGTAGAGCTATGGGCATCTACACCATGGGCATCCCCGTTGGCGCCATTCTGTTTGTGCCGCTGAACGCTGTGCTTGTGACCAGCTTTGGATGGGAGACAGCCTGGGTCATTCTTGGGGTGGCAACATGGATCCTCACCATCCCCCTGGCAGCCTTCACGATGCGACGGCAACCCGAAGACCTTGGGCTTCATCCTGACGGCGTTTCCAACGAGGCCTTTAAGCGTGCTGAGCACGAAAGGTCTCTGTTGTCTGGGACAGTCGCAATCCTACACCGCGTTGATTGGACACTGTCTCAGGCATTGCACACCCCAACTCTTTACATCCTCCTGGCATCTTTCCTGTTCATGGGCATGGCTATGGGCATCTTCACCATCCATCAAGTACCAGCCATCACGGATAAGGGCTATAGCCTTGGGATTGCCAGCGCAGTGAGCGTTGCGCTATCTGTGTGCTCACTCATTGTGAAGCCGTCAGTAGGGTTTCTAACGGAGCGGTTTGCGCCCCGCTATCTAGCATCACTCTGCTTCGGGCTTGGGGCAGCGGCTGTGGTGGTGCTGGGGCTGGCAGACACCATGTTCCTGCTCTTCCTCTTCGCCGTGCTGTACGGCTTCGGCGCGGGGGCATCTGCGGTGTTCCAGAACGTCATCTGGGCTGACTACTACGGTCGGAGGCATTTGGGGGCAATACGCGGCATGATAGCTCCTATCACTGCTATGGGCGGCGGAATAAGCCCCTTCATAGCAGGCTGGATGTTTGATAAGTACGGAAGCTATGACACAATCCTGGTTACGATGGGCATAGGCGCATTCATCGCATCAGGGTTGATGCTGCTGGCCCGGCCTCCCAGGGCACAATTGGAGGAATACGAGCCTGTCACCGAAGCGGAAATACCCTAAAATAGCACGCAGAATTCCGTGCCAAATCAATACTGACCATGTGAGGAAACAATGACAATGCCAGCTGAGACCGCTTTCACTATAGACACGTCCAGCATCAAGTACGGGGTAGGGGTGACAAAAGAGGTCGGTTATGAGGTCACTCGCATGGGAGCCAAAAGGGTTATGGTTGTCACAGACCCAAAGCTCACCAACAGCGACCCCGTTGCTACCGTCATGGAATCGCTACGAGCCGCCGGGGTGGACGCTGTGTTGTTTGACCAAGTCAGCGTTGAGCCCACGGATTTGTCCATGAAACAGGCAATCGCCTTTGCAACGGAAGGCAACTTTGATGGCTACATTGCCGTAGGAGGTGGGTCAAGTATAGACACAGCAAAAACGGCGAACCTGTATGCAACCTACCCGGCAGACTTCCTTGCCTACGTCAACGCCCCCATCGGCGAGGGTCGACTGGTGCCCGGGCCGCTCAAACCGCTGATTGCTATCCCAACCACCACGGGAACTGGGAGTGAGACCACAGGCGTTGCCATCTTCGATTTCCTGGAAATGAAGGCCAAGACAGGCATCGCGCACCGCGCCCTTCGCCCTGACATGGGGTTAATCGACCCGGAGAACACCCGCTCACTGCCGGGGATGGTTGTGGCGTGCAGCGGGTTTGACGTACTGTCCCATGCGTTGGAATCCTTCACAGCATTGCCGTTCAGCCAACGTGCTGCGCCAGAACACCCGGGGGCCAGGCCATCGTACCAGGGCTCCAACCCCATCAGCGACATATGGGCGCTCAAAGCCGCTGCAATGGGTGCCAAGTACATCGTCAGGGCATCTCAAGACCCCACAGACCACGAGGCCAGGGGACAGATGCTTCTGGCAGCTACCTACGCGGGAATTGGGTTCGGCAATGCAGGTTGCCACGTCCCCCACGGCATGTCATACGCAGTGTCTGGCATGGTGAAGGAATTTGTGGCCGAGGGCTACCCGGTGAACCATCCGTTGGTGCCTCATGGTATGTCCGTCATCCTGAACGCCCCGGCAGTGTTCCGTTTCACCGCTCCAACAAACCCACGACGACACCTTCAAATAGCAGAGGTCATGGGCGCAGACATTGCAGGGGCGAGTGACGATGATGCGGGTGAAATCCTGTCAGGCCTGCTCACCAAGCTCATTCAAACGCTTAAGCTTCCCAATGGCCTGGGCGCAGTTGGCTACGAACCAGATGATGTGACCGATCTAACGACTGGCACGATGCCCCAGCAACGGGTATTGCGTATCTCCCCACGGCCAGTCCACGACAGCGATATACGCCAGTTGTTCCTTGATTCACTTACCCTGTGGTAATCGCTTATTGAGCACTATGGAACAGTAGGGGTTTCACCCTCTACTGCTTCTGCAGATCTGTCTACAGGGATTTTCGGCGGCGATGCCAGCAATATCACCGCGCCTGTGAAGGCGTAGCCAATCATCACAACGATGAACCCCCAGAAGTAAGAACCCTGGGTATCGTAGGCGATGGCCACGGCAACAGGCCCGATAGCACCCGTAAAACTCTGGAACGGGCGCATGTACCCCGTGATGGATCCTAGATGCTCCCGACCGAAGTAGCTTGCCACAATCATTGGCCTCAGGATGAACGAGCCACCCATGGTCAAACCAAAGAAGATGACGAAGAAAAAGAGCATCACCGGCCCGGAAACATAGATAAGAACCAGGACGCTGGAGGCTGTGAGCAACGACTGCACCACAATGAGATGCCGTATGGACTTCATGTCCGCCAGTGTGCCCCAGATGAGACGAGCGGTCACAGAGCAGAAGCCATACATAGTGATAGCTAAAGCACCTGTGCTAGCGGCAAAACTCTCTCCTTCTAGATACGGCAACCAGTTGGATTGAAACCCTTGCTGCCCAAGGCCGCCCAGGGCAAAGGCGAATACGATGAGCCAGAACGCAGGAGAATGGAGCGCCTGCCTACCCGTGAAGCTGTACTCTCTGCCTGTCCGTGCCCTGGCTCTCCGCGCACCAGGCTGAGTCGCGGGTAACTCTTTTTCGCCATCCGGCAGAAGCCCGATATCCTCCGGTCGCGTCCGCACCAAGAATGACAGCGGAACCAACACCACCAGGGTAACCACTCCCAGGACAAGCCATGCATCGCGCCATCCCAGCCAAGAGATCAGTCCCAGGATGGAGATGGGGAAGAACAGGGGGCCCATGCCCCCGCCCATTGAAGCTATGCCAAGGGCCCTGCCTCGCCTGCGTATGAACCATTTGGGGAGAATCGTTTGTGTCAGGATTCCACCGGCTCCCAAAGAGCCTACAGAACCAAAGACGCCGAAGAAGAGGTAGAACTGCCAGAGGCTGTCCACGTATTTCAACGCTATGAGGGAAAACCCAAGGATAATCGACCCTACAAGCATCAACATCCTGGGGCCGTTCCTCGTGTCTCGCCACGGGCCGACCACGGGCGACAACACTCCTGTCATGGCAGTGCGAATGGTCAATGCGACAAAGAACGAAGCCCGGGACCAACCGAGTTCGTCCTCCATTGAGCTGACGAAGACGCTCACGCCCCAGATGCCGATGCCGGTCTGGAATGCGCCACTTATCATGGAGACCCCGACCAGATACCAGCCGTAAAAAACCTTTGGAGGTGTAGGCGTTACATTGATAATTCTGTATTCCTAAACTTGGCTCTTACGCTATTGATAGGCCGTCTATAAACGAATAATTTGGGATTTTTGCCAGCTCTTCCGGAGCCATTTTGACCTTGGAAATCCTGTTGCCAGAACCCACAATGATGTATGGCTGACTCTTGAGGGCCTCATCTGCATACAAAGCCAACCCCGGGGGAAGGCCAAAGACCGTAACCCCACCAATCTCCATACCCGTGAGCTCCCGCGTCTCATCGGCAGAGGCAAAAGACAGGCGTGAAGCCCCCATCAAACGCTTCACCACGTGGTTGATGTCCAGCTTGGTAGATGCTTGTACAAGACAGGCGCTGTACACCTTCTCGCCTCGTGTTGACGTGACGATGATGGTATTCGCGCTGGTCTCCAGTGGATATCCATACTCTCGGCAAAATTCCGCAGTATCCGTGTATGCAGAGTCGCACGGTATGATTTCATGGGTTATGGCCAACGAGGCCAGGGCTTCTGCGACGTTGGGATGCGGATCGTTCATTGTATGGCTTAGAGCCACTCCTTACTGGTACTAGAGTTGAGTGTACGGTGGACTACGAGGCTGTCAACCCAATGCGACCATTCAAACCTCATACACACGCACCATTCTGGATAATATGTCCGTGTGAAACTACAGAGTCCGGGCGTGTTCTGGCCCGTTTTTTACTAGCATCAAAGCCCCTAGTGGCCTACCATTGCCCAACAGACAACCATGCTCACAAATATGGTGGCAAAAGAGCCAACGAGAGGGTTACGCTCAACCTATGAAGATTCACCTCATTGACGGGACGTACGAGCTGTACCGAGCGCACTTCTCCACACCCCCAAGTCAATCACCGGATGGTCGCCCAGTAGCGGCTGTGAAGGGCCTCATTCGCTCTATGCTAACGCTGCTACGCCAGGACGACGTCACGCATGTTGCCTGCGCCTTTGACCACGTTGCCGAATCCTTCCGTAATGACCTCTTTGACGGCTACAAGGACGGCCGAGAGACCCCTCCTGATCTGTGGGAGCAGTTCGGCTTAGCAGAACAGGCCGTTGCCGCGCTGGGCATAGTCGTTTGGCCCATGGTTGAATTTGAGGCAGACGATGCGATTGCAACCGCTGCCGCACGGTGGGGAGCCCATCCTCAGGTAGACCAGGTGGTCATCTGCTCCCCGGATAAAGACCTGACCCAGATGGTCCAAGGCCAACAGGTAGTTTGCCTGGATCGGCGGCAAGCGATTGTCTATGACGACGCAGGAGTGATGAGGAAATTCGGGGTTGAACCCGCATCAATTCCAGACTATCTAGGATTGATGGGAGATAGCGTAGACCGTATCCCCGGTATACCCCGGTGGGGAGCAAAGACCGCCTCTCAACTCCTGGCTACATACAGCCACATTGAAGACATCCCTTTGAACAGCATGATGTGGACGGTAAAAATTCGTGGCGCAAGCGCTGTGGCCGCTAGCCTCAAAGAGAACTTTGAGAAGGCGTTGTTCTATCGTGAGTTGGCAACGCTCCGCACCGATGTTGTATTGGCCGAAACCCTGGAGCAGCTAACGTGGATGGGCGTTCACCGAGGTCGGTTTGATGCACTGTGCAACGAGTACGGGTTTTCAAGCGATATGATTCGAGCCCATGAATGGAAAGACCGCATTTGAGGGCGATAGCCCTTAAGTGCGGTCTTTCCAGATAATTCAAACAGGTAATCACTAACTCCAAGCGTCCCACCAGGGGCGGCTAGGGCCGGAATACTGCAAAGGTCTTGTTGGATGACTTCCACCAATTCAGTGCTAGGGAGCCCTGAATTGGCGACTAAACACATCCCCCAAATTGATGGCTAGAATATAGCAAATATTTGCTAGTGTTGCAATGCCGGTATAATATTGCTATATTCTGAATAATCCGGTTATTAAAACAGTAGAAACGAATGTTGTGGCATTGGGTATGAAAAAACGACAGTGGACCATATTGACCAATCATGCTGCTGTATTCATCCATCTGTTGGAGCATAATGAGGCCACTATCCGCTCTATCGCAGATGAGTTGGGCCTAGCAGAACGCACGGTGGTTGGAGTGCTTCAGGATCTGCGAACCGAGGGCTACCTATTGGTGCGCAAAAAAGGGAGCCACAACGTCTACCACGTGAACCCAGGAGGGCTGATGAAACGTCCAGAGCACATGGGCTACACGTTACGGGATTTCCTTATCCGCGTGCTTGCCGCAATGGAGAAACTTACCCCTGAAGGCTTGGACGCAGGCCCGTCACCAACACCAAAGAAAACTTTACCCTCTGTGCTAGAGATCCAATGAAGAATTGCTATAGATACGCACTACAGTCTGGCTCAGTGATAGTCACCCCATTTTCATCAACCCAAAGAAGAGGAAAAATATAAATGGCAGACATCTCCATTTGGGTTTGGATTGGGTTTTCCGTCTTTGTTACGGTCCTCCTAATCCTTGATTTGACTGTATTTCACCGGAAGGCTCACGTGGTGAGCCTTAAAGAGGCAGCCGGTTGGTATGTGATTTGGGTGAGTTTGGCGGTCTTCTTTTATCTTGGGATTTTTATGTGGCTGGGCGCGGATAAGGCCACTGAATTCCTTACTGGGTACGTTATTGAAGTTTCCTTGAGCGTGGATAATGTCTTCGTTTGGTTGATTATCTTCTCCACCTTCGCCGTTCCAAACCAATACCAGCACAGGGTTCTTTTCTTAGGCATTCTTGGCGCCATTGTCTTGAGGGGTCTGTTTATTGCAACCGGGGTGACCTTACTCAACATGTTCGGCTGGCTAATCTTTGTGTTTGGGGCTTTCCTCATCTTTACCGGCCTGAAACTGGCATTCCGCAAGAAGGAAGAACTAGACCCAGAGAAAAATATCGTCCTGCGGCTGGCGCGCCGATTCATTCCCGTCACTGAAGGTTATGAAGGGCAAAAATTCTTCGTCCGACGAAACGGCGTATTGATGGCAACGCCCCTTTTCATGGTACTGATAGTGGTGGAGGCAACTGACTTGGTCTTTGCCGTTGACTCGGTTCCTGCCATCTTGGCCATATCCAGGGATCCCTTCATCGTGTGGACGTCCAACGTCTTCGCTATCCTGGGCCTACGTGCCCTGTTTTTCCTTGTAGCCGGGGTACTGCGTTACTTCCGTTATCTTGATTATGGCCTTTCCGCGGTTCTTTGTTTCGTTGGCATAAAAATGGTTGTCAGCGACTTCTACCACGTACCAACGGCCATATCTTTGGGAACTGTGGCAGGAATTTTGAGCGTGACCATGCTTGTCTCCTATCTGGCAGCACGAAGGGAGTTAGGCTCCAAATCTGATTCAGTAGATGTCACCGAATCAGACCCCCAAACAAACAACTCCAGCAAATAGTCCCTGAGAATGAGAGTTAGCCGATGGGGTTTACAGCCAAGACGAGGCAATGAATGAAACTGCGATTGCGAAAGACATGACGCCCTACGCAAAACTCTGATAAGCACGGCACTGCTACTCCCTGAGGGATTGTCTTGCCGCAGGTGTGCTATTGAGTTCACGGCTCAGCTTGATTATTGCTGCTTCTCTCATTGGGCTTGAGCTAGGAGTTATCGATGCTGCCACCAAAATGAAGGCAGCATTGGTGGCAGTTACCACCTCTATGGTCTCCTCAATGCTCTTCAACTGGCTGTACAAACCTGCTCCAAATCCGGTAAATGAAGGCAGCAATCCCCTCTGACCAACCTTTGTTTTCCCGCTCTGAACGTGTCCAATTCCTGCAATTTGCACATGAGTACCAGTGCCGCAATCAACCCACTGCTGAAGGTACAAGGCTTGGTATCACGGCAAGAAGGAACACTGAACGTCCTAATTACGCAGGCTATCCCTTTCAGTGGGACAAAAAGTCAAAGGATTGGGATTGGTGATTGAGATTAAACCGGAGATTAGGAAACAAGAGGATCCCAGATAGTGTTTACGGGAGAGCCTATCTCCCCATCTCTACGATAACCACTGTACGAACCGAAACTCAACAAATAAGAAGAGGGGCACCGTAAGGTGCCCCTCTTAAATATTCTGGTCGGGGAGCCGGGATTCGAACCCGGGACCTCTACGTCCCGAACGTAGCGCGCTACCATGCTGCGCTACTCCCCGATGTACTGAAACCCTGCTAGCGGATGACACGCCCCATTATAGGATGCCCGCCAGCATGACGCCAAGTCTGTTTTAATTTTGCCCAGAAGCGGGTGCTTCCGGCTGAGAGCTGGGTCTCCTTGGGCTGAAGCGAGGCGACTGGCCGCTTGCAGGGCTATTGCCGGTGCGAGGCATTATCGTCACCTTTCGGTCTTCACCCTCTCCAAGGCTCTGGGTTGTTACCTTGGCGTGATCCGCCAAGGCTACGTGAATGGCTCGTCGTTCAGCCGGGTTCATGGGCTCCAAGGTGAAGGGACGCCCAGACCCAGCAACCCTGTCCGCTAGCCGTAGCGCCAGCCCTCGAAGAACCTGTGTGCGGCGGTGCCGATACTGTTCTACGTCCAGCATTATCCGGCTTTCAGCCTGATCTGGCTTTCGATTTAGCAGTAGGTTCATCAGGAACTGCATGCTCCGCAGCGTCTCTCCACGCCTGCCAATAAGCAGGCCTGAATCATCCCCGGTAATCTCAATCAGTTGGGTGTCTGGAGAATCCTCAGGTGGCTTGGAGATGGTTGAGACGGCAGCAACGCCCATGGCAGTGAGGAATTTGTCCACAATGAACTTGGCAGCCTGGACAAGCTCTCCACCTTCCGCCAGTGGTGTTGCTCTAACCCTTGCAGGCTCTCCCCCAATCCCAAAGAGGCCAGACTTACCGGGACTGAGAACCTCTATTTCTACCTCTTCGCGCCTTGCGTCGAGCTGCTTTAGAACCAGCTCGATCGCTTCTTCCACCGTTTTGCCGTTCGCTTCCACGCTGTTCATCATCGTTAAGCTCCTCCGCCGGTTCTGCAATGGCCGCGGCTCCACCTTGTCCTGAAATGGGAGCCAATGGCGGCTCCGTCAATGCAGGCCGTAGCCCTCCCCAACCGGTAGTAAAATACTGAATAGCAACGCCCATGAGGTTTGAGACAACCCAGTACAGGGCCAATCCACTAGGGAACGAGAAGGAAAAGAAAATAAACATCAGCGGCATCATCCACAGCATCATCTGCTGGGTCTGCTGTTGCTTGGGATCCTGGCTGGGGTAGGTCATCATCTTCTGCTGCAGCCACATAGACGCGCCTACCATCAAGGGCAGCACAAAGGATTTGTCTGGTGATGATAAATCCAGCCACAAGAAACTGCTCTCTACAGGAACTGCAGTATGCACCACAGATAGCCAGCTATAGAGTAGCTTTGAGAGGTCAGCCAAGTTCTCCGGGCTTGAGGGCAACACCCTGATTAATGCCCAGTACAACCCGATCCAGATAGGCATCTGGATCACCATGGGCCCCAAGCAACCAATGGGATTTACGCCGTTCTCTTTGTAAAGCCGGAAGGTTTCTTGGGATATTTTTTGCCGATCATTCTTGTAACGGGCCTGAACCTCTTTCAGCTTGGGTTGAATGGTGGACATAGCCCGGGTGGACTTAATCTGCTTCAGCGTAAGCCGCATGGTGGCTATGCGTATAAGAACGGTTAACCCTATGATGCTGAGGCCAAAGTTCTTGAATAACAGCAAGTACAGAAGCACCAAACTGTTGGCCAAAGGCCGCATCAGCACTTCTCTAAATATGTCTCCAATAATTTCCAATGTACTTCCTTGATCCGTTACTACCTTGTGGGGTAGGTCCAGAGTTCAATACGTCTATCGGCGTCCAAAGCGTGCACAACCCCTTCAGTATCAATTATGTAGACGCGTTCACCTTGACTGACAATGTCTGCCCGCACCATCTCACCAATACCAATTGACCATTCCTCTCGGCCGTCCGAAAGGCTGAGCTGATGAACCTGTTTATTGTCCGTTGCCACTATCAATGTATTTGACAAGACAACCGGGGCAGCCAAAACGGAGCCACTAACTTCCGTTGGGCTAGACCAAACCTCGCGGCCCAAGAGGTCTATAGCGTAGACCGTGCCGCCAAGGGTGGCTGCATAGATGGTACGACCGTCCGATACCGGCGCGGCCCAGAACCAATTATCACCGGAGAACTTCCATTTCTGATCTCCAGTGTTGGCGTCCAAGGCGTAAAGGGATCTGTCCAAGGCTCCAACGTAGACGGTGCCATCCATGACCAGAGGACTTCCTACCACCGCGCCACCAACCTCATAGCTCCAGATTTCCGTACCATCTGTTGCGTTCACTGCGTACACGGTGTGGCCCAAAGAGCCAAAATAGAGGGTGCCCTCTGCGACAGTTGCGGCAGACCATACTTTCCCATCTGCCTCAAACTCTCTCCATGCGGAGCGGGGTAGGGCGCGCTCATCTGATTCAATGGCCAGTGCGTACAGGAGGCCATGCGTGGTGCCTACTACCAAAGTGTTCCCAACGAGGGTTGGTGAACCTACTACCGGGCCAGGAACAGATGCAGCCCAGTTCTGGGTGCCCGTGGTGGCGTCTATAGCAAAGAGATTAGCACTAATATCATCGTCGTCCTCAGGGTTTTCGTATGTGGCAAGGAAGATATTGGTTGATCCGACAACGCCGTCTTCAGCAAAGGCTCCTACTAGAGGAGCGCCGTACACTGCGCCCAGATTATCCTGTCCATCAGCGGGGAATGGCGTCCAAAGCCTCTCTGGGTTGCCTCGATTATCCCCGGCATCCCGGGAGATATTCAAAGCGGTGACACGACCTTCGCCTGCAGCAACATAGAGGACATCGCCATCTATGGTGAGGCCAGCCCAGCCGTGCGCACTAAACCGGTCACGGCCACAGGAAGCAATAAGGGGTAGTAGTAAAACAAGGACGGAAATCCACAATAAACGACGCTTCACCTACGAATGTCCTTTTCTGGGCGCTTTCATGCTGCCCAATGAGTACGGCACAAGAACCCTAACAACTATCGGATACTAGAGGTGGTCTCCGGCACGGGGTCATAACCATGCCCCCCAATAGGGGTGCATCGGCCCAACCGGCGGACCGCCAACCAAGAACCCTTAATCAACCCATGCCGGTCAACAGCCTCATATGCGTAATCAGAGCAGGTAGGAAAGTAGCGACACCTACACCCCAATACTGGGGAAAACAAGCGTTGGTACCCGCGAATCAGTAGCAACCCTAGTCGTTTCACCGTAACCGCCCCCTACCCAGGAACTGACTACTAATCATTGTTGGCTATCATCTTGGCTCGCCCTAAAAGGGCGAGGAAATCAGCTTTCAGCCCTTGGAATGGCACATCTGCCGTGCCTCTCCTGGCTGACACCACTACATCGAAGCCTGGAAGCACACCCGCTCCCCGTACAATCTCTCGAAGTCGCCGCTTCACGCGATTCCGAACCACGGCGTTTCCTACAGCCTTACTCACCGCGAAGCCGATACGATAGACGTCCCTGCCGTTAGATGTGGTTCTCATAGACAGGTACGGGGATGCCCACCTGCGGCCAGCCGCTATTGCAGCATCAAAGTCCGCTTTTCTGGTGAGTCTCAGTTCTCGTGGCAACATCGTCGTAATGGGCACCCTCAGCACCCGCCTTCAGTACTAGTGAACGAGGGGTGAGGAGTATGCTTTCGCTTAGCTGCTAACGTGTGCGCGGCCCTTGATGCGACGGCGCTTTAGCATAAGGCGGCCTTCACGAGTACGCATGCGCACTCGAAAACCGTGGGTGTTCTTTCGATATCGGGTCTTAGGTTGGAATGTCCGCTTAGTATTCTGTCCCACTTGGTATGTCTCCCTATGCTTATCCACCCCTTTGGCGTCTAACACGGAACGCACCTAGGGTGTTCTGTTGTTTCTTAATACGAAAAGATTATAGCACCAGCTTCACGCTGCGTCATCCCGGACAACTGTAAACGGTTATCTTGCCAGCACCAACACCACCAATACGGTGGTCAGCCACAGGAAAACCGTTGCCATAAGCGGCCTATCCTTGAGGAACATCTCTTCTGGGGTTTCGCCCGCATTGTGGTGGTACACCAGGTGCAGGTAACGATACAACCCATAGGCCATGATGGGTACCGTCAGGGCCATAGTTCTGTTATCCGGCAGATTGGATGCCGTGAGGGTGTACGCCACATATGCTATGAATACGCCTCCCGCCACCAGGACAATGAGTCTGTTCAATAAGGCCCTGGAGTAGTCTTTCAGCACATGCCTCTGCTGGGACGCCAAGCCTTCTGCCCCGGCCATCTCGCCACGGCGCTTCCCAAAACCGATGAGCATGGCTCCCAGGCTGGTAACGGCGTAGAGCCACAGAGAGATGGGCACCTGGATGACTACAGCACCGCCAACAGCCCTAAGTACATAGCCCGAGCTTAACACCAGGACATCCACCACAGCTATCTGTTTCAGTTTCATGGAATACGCCAGGGTCAACGTCAGGTACACCAGGACAACCAAGCCAAACCAGGGTTCCAGGAGAAACGATAGGCCAATGCCAACGATGAACATTGCAAGAGCTGCTCCCTTGGCTTGCCGAGGCGAGACTTCTCCGGCGGCAATGGGTCTGTATCGTTTCAGAGGATGAAGTCGATCCTGGGGAGCATCTATGAGGTCGTTCACCAGATAGGTGGCACTGGATAGAAGACAAAAGAGGAGGAAGGCGGCAGTAGCAACTCCAAAGAGTTCCAGGCTTTCCCCCCACTCGCTGAGATCCCATCGCTCGTTGATGGTGAAGATAAAGGCAAAGTAGATGATACCGTTTTTGGCCCACTGCCTAGGGCGCATAGCCCGCAAGAAACTTCGGAGGTACACAGTCCCCTCTTTCAAGCTAACCTTCATGTAGCGCATCATAGGGGACAAGACTTCGTCTTGACTATACTTTGGAGGAGACAAGTCTCTTCCAGTTTCAGATGCGGTGGATTCAGTTGCTGACAAACCATCGTGAATAATGGTTCCATGAATTAAGGTAGGAGTATATGGCACTAAACAGAAAGCGCATAGACGTCTTATTGGTAGAGCGCGGGCTGGCCCCCACGCGGGAGAAGGCGCGAGCGCTCCTTATGGCCGGGCACGTCACTGTCAAAGAACAGCCTGTCACCAAAGCAGGCACCTTGGTGGACGTAGAGGCTGTGATGGCTGTGAAGCAGCAGCTTCAGTACGTTGGCCGCGGCGGAGAGAAGATGGCCGGGGCGCTAAACGATTTTGGGATTGACCCAACAGGCATGGTTGTGTTGGACGTGGGCGCATCTACCGGGGGCTTCACAGACTGCCTGCTGCAACGGGGTGCAACAAAATCGTACGCGTTGGACGTTGGGCGAGGTCAGATCCATAACAAGCTGATACAAGACCCTAGAGTGGTAGTGATTGAGGGAGTGAACGCTCGTAACCCCTTTGACCTACCTGAGCGGGCGGACATAGGCGTAGCGGATGTCTCCTTCATTTCCCTACGGCTGGTAGTCCCGGAGATGGTGAAACACTTAAAGCCAGGCGCGTATTTAGTGCTCCTGGTGAAGCCCCAGTTTGAAGCCGAGCGAGGGGAAGTAGGTAAGGGCGGGGTGGTGCGCGATGGCCTCGTGCATGCGCGCGTGCTGGAGCGGTTTACCTTATGGGCCATCAGCCAGGGGTATCGACTCCGAGGGGTAACAACATCGCCGCTGATAGGCACTGCTGGCAACAAGGAGTTTTTTGTCCTGCTCCAACCCCAGAGGGCAGGGTTGGACGATAAGGCATAGGCACAGGTGTTCAGTAGCGTAGAATAAGGACAAGTTTCTATCTGGTTGAGGGAGTGTTTTATGGAATCTGACAAGATTGTCCTCTCAGGCATGGTCTTCTACGGCTACCATGGCGTCTTACCAGAGGAGAAAACGCTGGGGCAGCGGTATGTGGTAGACCTAGAGGTGGAGGCTGACTTACACACAGCGGGGATCAGCGATACCCTCTCTGATGCCATCAATTACGCTGAAGCGTACCAAACAGTCAAAGAGATAATGGAGGGCCCACCCAAAAATCTCCTGGAATCAGTAGCTGAGAATGTGGCACAGCGGGTGCTCTCTCGCTTTGCTATTACTGCTGTCCGGGTGCGGGTGACCAAGCCATCGCCACCTATCCCTGGCGCAGTCATGAGCGGAGCTACTATAGAGGTTTACCGAAAACGGTGAGGAATTGGAAATTCAAGGATGAAAACTCTTGACGCTTCAAGCACCTCATGCCTATACTACTCGATGGACTCTTTCAGAGGACAGGGAATGCAGGTTAGCAGCTAAAGTACGATAAATGGAGTGATCCTCAGGCGGCAGCCGGGGAATCCCCCGATTGCCGTTTTTGTGTCTTTAGCCGGAGCACCTCTGGAACAAACGCACGTTACCAACCGAAGAGCAAGTAAAGTTTTAAGTTGCATTTATTAATGGAGCAGCATCGAGCCTTGTAGTGGGGAAGGTATAAAGGGTTCACGGAGGATGCCTAGGCGGTTAGAGCCGATGAAGGGCGTGACCAGACGACGATACGCCCGGGTGAGCGGTCAAGTACGCTAAGCCCGGGATGCCCGAATGGGGAAACCCGTCAGAGTGTTTAAGCTCTGTCATCTCTGGGGATTAATGGGCTCAGAGAAGGGAACCGGGGGAACTGAAACATCTTAGTACCCCGAGGAAAAGGAAGCAAAAGCGATGCCCCAAGTAGCGGCGAGCGAACGGGGCTCTGCCCAAACCATGCAGACCTAACGGCCTGAGAGCCTATGTCTGTGTGGGGTTGTGGGACACTCTAGAGACAATCTCAGTTGTCTTAGGGCGCAGGGGTTCGGTCAGCCGAAAGACCCTGGAACGGGCTTGCCATAGAAGGTGAAAGCCCTGTAGGTGAAGGCTGGACCCCGGCCCAGAGCGTTCCCGAGTACCGCGGGACACGAGAAATCCCGCGGGAAGCTGGGGGGACCACCCTCCAAGGCGAAATACTCTAACCGACCGATAGTGAACCAGTACCGTGAGGGAAAGGTGAAAAGCACCCCGAAAGGGGAGTGTAAAGACCTGAAACCGTGAACCTACAGACAGTCAGAGCCTCTCTTCGGAGGGGTGATGGCGTGCTTATTGAAGAATGATCCGGGGAGTTTTTAGGGGTGGCGAGGTTAAGAGATTGCAATCTCGGAGCCGTAGGGAAACCGAGTGTGAATAGCGCTACAAGTCGCCTTTAAAAGACCCGAAACCGAGCGACCTACCCTTGGCCAGGGTGAAGGTTCACTAACCTGAACTGGAAGCCCGAACTCGTAGTCGGAGCAAAGACTTGAGATGAGCTGAGGGTAGCGGTGAAATGCCAATCGAGCTCGGATATAGCTGGTTCTCCCCGAAATGCCTTTAGGGGCAGCCCTGAAGTTAGGCTGCCGGAGGTAGGGCTCTGGATGGGTTAGGGGACGCGAGTCTACCAACCCCAACCAAACCCCCAATGCCGGTAGACCATATTCAGGAGTGAGACGGTGAAGGATAAGCTCCATCGTCGAGAGGGCAACAGCCCAGACCGCCAGCTAAGGCCCCTAAGTGTGGACTAAGTGTGCAAGGATGTGGAGTTCCCCAGACAGCCGGGAGGTTGGCTTAGAAGCAGCCATCCTTTAAAGAGTGCGTAATAGCTCACCGGTCGAGGGGTTCTGCGCCGACAATGTCACGGGGCTAAGTCCACCGCCGAAGCTGCGGACTATAGTTTGTTAAAACTATAGTGGTAGGGGAGCGTCCCCGTCAGCGTTGAAGCTCAGACGGCAAGTCTGTGTGGAGCGGCGGGGAGTGAGAATCCCGGAATGAGTAGCGCCAACCCTGGTGAAAACCCAGGGCGCCGAAAGCCCAAGGATTCCTACGGAACGTCAGACGGCGTAGGGTAAGTCGGGAACTAAGCCGCAGCCGCAAGGCGAAGGCGATGTACAGCTGGTCAACATTCCAGCACCACCCAGATTTCGTTGATCTACGGGGGGACGGGGTAGGATAAGGGGAGCACCCCCATCGGACATGGGGTGTTGTCCCGTGTAGGTCTATGACCGCCGGAGGAAAATCCCCGGTGCGAGACTGAGGCGGATACGAAATCTCTGGCTACGGTCAGGGAGATTCCTCTGATTCCAGGCCTCCAAGAAAAGCCTCGTAAGTAGCTGTTTGGGTGCCC
>Ga0209402_10003123_pt1 | contig 16052 bp, 19 predicted proteins | sample ArcticOcean_MG_C_3_FD_187437 | JGI IMG/M metagenome (GOLD analysis project Ga0209402, IMG submission 187437) | Marine microbial communities from western Arctic Ocean - ArcticOcean_MG_CB8_126 (SPAdes) (version 2) | ecosystem: Environmental > Aquatic > Marine > Oceanic | place: Arctic Ocean... | reverse complement strand
ATGATTTTAATGATTATGCAGTTGGCCAAAGACACAAGTTACCAATGATAAATATTTTAACTCTTGATGGTTTAATTAATGAGAATGGGACAGATGAGTATGAAGGCTTAGAAAGATTTGAAGCAAGAAAAAAAATTGTAAGTGATCTTGAAAGTAAGTCTCTATTAAATAAAGTTGAAAATTATATTGTAAAGATTCCAAGAGGCGATAGAACTGGAACAGTCATAGAGCCAATGCTTACTGATCAATGGTTTGTTGCTATGACAAAGAAAAGTGATGATGGTAAGAGCATTTCGGAGAAAGCATTAGATGTTGTTAAAAGTAAAGATATTAAGTTTTATCCTGAAAATTGGGTAAATACTTATAACCAATGGCTTAATAATATTCAAGATTGGTGTATATCTAGACAGTTATGGTGGGGACATCAGATCCCAGCTTGGTATGGTGACGATAATAGAATCTATGTAGCACATACTCATGATGAAGCAAAAAGATTAGCAAAAGAGGATGGCTATGAGGGGGATTTGAAAAGAGATGACGATGTTTTGGATACTTGGTTTTCATCAGCTTTATGGCCTTTTTCAACGCTAGATTGGACCCCAGAATATCCCTCAAAGAGCAATGATGCCCTTGATTTATATTTACCTTCTTCCGTGTTAGTTACTGGTTTTGATATTATTTTCTTTTGGGTTGCAAGAATGGTAATGATGACTAAGCACATTACTGGAAAAATACCTTTTAAGCATGTTTATATTCATGGATTGATTAGAGATGCTGAAGGTCAGAAAATGAGTAAGTCAAAAGGAAATGTTTTGGACCCAATTGATTTAATAGATGGAATTTCAATTGAAGAATTATTAAAGAAGAGAGCTGACGGGTTAATGAATCCAAAACAAGCCGAGTCCATTATTAAGAAAACTAAAAAAGAGTTTCCAGAAGGGATCGCTTCCTATGGAACAGATGCATTAAGATTTACATTTGCAAGTCTTGCAAGCCCAGGAAGAGATATAAAATTTGATCTGCAAAGATGTGAGGGATACAGAAACTTTTGTAACAAACTATGGAATGCAACACGTTTTGTTCTAATGAACTGTGAGGGGAAAGATAATGGTTTTGATGAATGTGTTGAAGGGTATTTAGATTTTTCAAAAGCAGATAGATGGATTGTCAGTATTTTTAATAAAAAAATTAAAAATATTGAAAATAATTTTAAAGACTATCGATTCGATTTGCTTTCATTAGAAATATATCAATTTGTTTGGGATGAATATTGTGATTGGTATTTAGAGATAGCAAAAGCTCAATTACAAAATGGAAATGAATCACAGCAAAGAGCAACGAAAAGGACTTTAATTAGTATCTTAGAAATGATTCTCAGAATGAGCCATCCAGTGATGCCATTTATCACTGAGGAAATATGGCAAACTATTGCCCCTATGGCTAAGAAAGAAGGGGCTTCAATTATGATGCAGCCTTACCCGACTTTTCAAGAAAATAAAGTTGATGAAGCATCAATTGAATGGATGGAAATATTAAAAAAAATGGTTATTCAATGCCGAAGCTTAAGAGGGGAAATGGGGGTTTCACCTGCAGAAAGAATTCCATTAGTCATTACGGGAGATAAAGATATTCTGACTGGATATGAAATCTATCTAAAAGGACTTGCCAAGGTAAATGAAGTCGAATATATGAACGAACTAATTGATAAAGATGCTCCAGTGGCTATTGTTGATAACTTTAAGCTAATGTTAAATATTAAAATTGATAAAAAATTGGAGTTAGCTCGATTGCAAAAAGAAATTAATCGATTGGAGGCAGAAATTCATAAAGCAAGTGGAAAATTAGAGAATAAGAATTTTATTAATAAGGCACCTGAAGAAGTAATCAGCCAAGAGAAAGAAAGATTATTAGAATTTACTCAGTTAAATGAGAAAGTAAAAGCACAATTAGTAAAACTTAATTCTTAATTCTTTTTGATATAAAAGGTAGTTATTTCATTTTCTATTTCATAGGAAATTAAATTATGACCAGTATTTTTACAAAAAGCTTCAAAATCTTTTTTTGCACTTTTATCTGTTGTTTTTATTCTTAATATTTGATTGATTTTAAGCGCATTAAGTCCTTTCTTACACTTAAGAATAGGCATTGGACATTTCAGCCCAATGGCATCTATTTCATCATCATATTCAGTCATAATTTATTTACTAAATGGCTCTACATCTCCAGGGGCTCTGAGCATTTTATCAACTTCACCTAAATGAAGCTCTTCAGTATAAATCATTTCTCTAGCATATTCTTCGAGCATGATAGAGCTATCACCAACTAGTTTTAACAAATCTTTATAGCAATCAAGAGATGCTTTTTCATGTTCTAAAGATTCTCGTAGTATGTTACCAATATCATGAGTATTAGTTTCTAAAAGTGGGCCAATAGCAAGTGATGGGTGGCCTCCTAAATTAGTAATTAACTCACCAGCTTTATTTGCATGGTCTAATGATTCAGTTGCTTGCCCTCTCAACCAACTAATAATAGGGATACGACTATATCCATATACCATCAAAGCATAATGGGTATAACGCACAACCCCAGCAAGTTCCATTTCTAAAATTTTATTTAATGATGCAATAACCTTTTGATTATCAGCCATAACTTATCTCCTTATTTATCGATTTCAAGCGTTAAATTAACACAGGTTAAAAAATGATGTGTTAATACGAATGATTTGTATTCTGAATCAAACTTTAGATAAGCGAAATAAATAATGAAAAGATTAGCATAGCTGCCATAAGACGAATTGACCAAAGTGTACACTTCATGCCTTGTACTCTTTTTATTTTATCAATGCCAGGTATTGTAAATGATTTAGCATGTAAAAACCGACCAACAAATAATAAACCACCTAGTATGAAAACTATTAATGGATGGATTTTATTAATCTCAAGACAGCTTAATAAAATTAAACCAAAAGGAACATATTCAATAAAATTTGCTTGAGCTCGAATGGCTTGCTCAAGATCCTTATGATTTTTATGACCAAGAGATACTTTATGAAACCTTCTTAATTTAATAACATTTGTAGATAACTTAATGTAAATAAAGGCCAGAAGTGAGGCATAAAGTGCAGTTATTTGTAGCATATTTTCCCTTTAATATTTTCAAGTAAGTAAGTCATCAAGGAGTAAAATTTTTTTGATTTTTTTGCAGCTTTTTTTAAATTTTCTTCAGTTGGAGCCCCTTTAGTCCCAGGCCCACTCATCTTTCCCCCTAAACCTTCTGCTATCCTTTTTCTTTTTGTATGAATATTTGCCCAAAACCCTTTAGACATTTTCAATGCTCTCATTTTTGCCAATTATGGCTGCCCCGATAACACCTGCAGAATCACCTAGAACATTTTTTAGAATAGGGGTATTAGGTTCCTCACAAAAAATATTTTTATGAACCATCTCCAAACCTATTGTATATAAATTTAAATGGTTTGATAAACCTCCTCCCAATATAATTATATCTGGATCAATAGTGTTAATTATATTTGCTAATGACAAACCATAGTACTGATAAAATTTATGTAAAATATCCTTTTCATTCTTACTATAGATTGATTGATTTAAGAACTGTTTGGCTGAAACTTTTATTTTTAAATTGTTATAAATCATTTCCTCTAGGCCGGTACCTGAAATATAATTACTAACACACCCATTTTTACCACAAAAACATTTTGGTCCATTTGGGTTAATTACTGAATGACCCCATTCACCAGATAATCTTTGAGGACCAGTCCTTAGTTTGCCGTTATAAACAAATCCACCACCACAACCTGTCCCCATGATTACACCAAAAACAAGAGGTTTATTTTTTCCAGCACCAATATGTGCTTCAGCCAAAGCAAAGCAGTTGGCATCATTTTCAATAGTGAATGAATGATTTAATTTTTTTTCAATTAAATCATAAAGTGGTAATCCATTCTGACATGAAATAGTGGAGTTTCTTAATAATCCAGTAGATTTAGAAATTGAACCAGGGGTGCCAATTCCAAGATTATGCTCTCTACCTTCAATACTATTTAGAGCTTGTAAATATATATTTTGAATTTGATTAAGGACATGATCTGGACCTTTCTGACTTTCAGTAAGAATTCTTTGTCTAAAAAGAATTTTAGAATCAGAATCAAGAACAACAGATTCAATTTTAGTACCACCTAAATCGATACCTATATTTAATTTATTCATTGAGCTCAATAATAACGAAATTTAGAAGTTATTCAATAATTTATTATGAGTGGTGGCCAGAGACAGAATCGAACTGTCGACACGAGGATTTTCAATCCACTGCTCTACCGACTGAGCTATCTGGCCGTAAAAAAATAGCAAGCGAATTATATCAAACTTATGTCTAATATGGTCGTTTAGAGTTTGCTAATTAGACGTATTGTTAAGTACAGTTAATTTTGGTATTTTCTGATTTATTTTAAAAATAACATATAGAATCACAACATAAACCGTATTGGGGATAAAAAAAGAATTAAAATAATTTCCTAAGAATGTTAATCCGTCATAAATATTCGGGTTGCTTGTCCATCCAGATAGAAAATAATAGCTAGAAAATGAAATAATATAACTTAATACTATTGCCAAAATCGCAATTGGAAAATATAAGTTCGCCTTAAGAAATTTATTGCCAGATAAGAACTTTCTTCCCAACTCCCAAGTGATAATGTAAGTAAAAATGTGCCCTAAATAACTAGTTTCAAAATTAATATGGGTCATATCATTTAAATTAACGATATAGGCATCTATAGAGATAATCGAAGCTAGAAATAGAAATAGCCATTTTCTTTGCTTTAAATAAATACTAGCAGCAATAAAAATAGCAATACTCGCATCCGGGAGGCTAAAAGCTGTTAATTCGTGGCTAGCTCTGGTAAGCAAAGTTAAAATTAAGAAAACTAGAGCTAATAAAATATTTTTTGTAAGAATCTTTTGCATAATAAAATTTTTTGTTCTAAGAAATGAAGTATCTAATTTTAACATCAAAATATTCTACTTGTTATTAATTAGAAATCATAGCGTAAGTTTGTGTATAAACTTCTACCTGGAGTTTGATAAATATAGCCAGTAGAACTTGATTGACTTCCTTCGTAAGCTAGGGCATAAGCTTTATCAAAGGCATTATCGAGTCTAAAATTTATTGTAGTTTTTTCGTTAAGGGCGAAATTAGCAATTAGATTAGTAATCATATAGCCTTCTATTTTATTGTTATTAGCTTTATCATCATATCGGCTTCCTGATCCAATTTGTTCAATTCCAAAAATCCATTCTTGGATATAATAGTTAATACTTAGATTTCCATATAGCTTTGCTCTACGAGGTAAATATTTATTTGTATCCTTATTTTTTGGTGATTCAGCAGTAAGGCTTCCTTTTAATTGAATGTGCTCAAAAGATTGATCTCCAGTTAGGGTTACTCCTTGTATTTTAGCTTCATTTAGATTTTGTGTATTTGTTCTAGAATTCTCTGCAATAGCTTCATATATAATAAAATCTTTAATAGCATTTTGATAAGCAGTTAAAGAAAATGATTTTGAATTATCTTGATATTTAATACTTCCCTCAATATTTTTAGATTTTTCTGGTTTTAAATCTGGATTACCTAGCGCCCAAGAATCTACTGAAGAATAAAGGTGATTAAAGGATGGGGCAACAAATGCAGTTCCGAAAGATGAGCTAATTTTCCATTGGGGGTTTATTTGATATGCGTAACCAATATTGCCAGTGGTTTCATTATTGTATTGGCTATTTAAATCTTTTCGAAGGCTTGTTTGTAAAGTATTTTGATTGTATTCTATGTTATAGCCTAAAACAAAGCCATTATTTGTTCTTTTAGTTTTATCATATAGGTCTGTCGTATCAATTTTTTCTTGTAAAAAATCATATAGCATAACAAGAGACCCTTTATTTAATTTAATATTGTTCTGCCATGTCATTTGGTATTGGGTAGTTTCATATAAATCTACAACATCAGGATCATAAACAAACGTATCCATATTGTAGTGTTGTTGTGCAGAATATAAATCTGTGCTTTTACCAATTTTAATTGATGATTCCCATAATTTATTAATTTGGCCTGTTGTTTTCATTGCATATACTTCTTGTTTAGATTTATCTCTGTAGTTCTGATCTGGACTAGAATTTGCAAAACGATTATCAAACATATTTCTTCCTGTTGTTAAGAAATATTGTAAATCTATTTTATAGTCTTTATTAAGGTTATAAGACAGAGTGGAAGAAATGCTTCTATTTTTATATTTGTCTTTATCTAGGTTTTGTGTATTAGAAGCTTTGCTGCTGTCAGGAACGAATGCAGAAAATCCATCTGTATTTGTGCCAGAAATATTTAAAGCATATGAAGTAGTTTTATTGCCCCCACTAATTCCAGCATTTAGTTGTTTAGTTTGATAACGACCATAACCAATACTTAGATAAGGATGAAAGCCTTCTCTTCCTTTTTTTGTAAAAATTTGTATTACTCCACCAATACCATCTTGGCCGTATAGGCTTGAAGCAGGACCCCTTACAATCTCTATTTTTTCTATTTGTGAAAGAGGTAAGTTTTCAATCGCTGTCATACCAGATGTTGATGCGCCAATTCTCATTCCATCTAATAAAATAATAGAGTGAGTAGAGCTAGTTCCACGAATGTTTATTGAAGAAACTTTTCCTGGACCTCCTAAATTTGAAATTTCAATCCCAGATTGTTTTTGAAGTAATTCTGAAAGCGAGGATAATCCAGCTTGCTCTATTTCTTCTTCTGTTATAACAGTTGTATTAGCAATAATATTTTTCTGATTTTCTGATTTTCTTGTAGGTGTTGTCACTAATATTTCTTTTAATGTATATTCTTCCGCATAAACAAAAGAAGAATACAATAACAATGCAATTAAAATTTTTCTTAACATTTAATTTCCTAGAATAAATTTTTTCATACTTCCCCGCATGAAATATAGACGCAAAAATCCAAGGAATAAAATTTATATTGAAACTTAAGAAATTAAATTAATTTCAATTAAAATCGCATCCCCGCAATTTATTTACGATTGAAAATTAGGCCGGTCTCCGGACTCATAAGACTAAATTTGTTGCCTTCCCAGGATTTCCCCAGTGGCTTTGCTGACAAATTCTTCCTTACTTACCGTTGCGGGGGCAGTGTAAGATTTTCACTTAACTTCCCGTTTAAATAACAATTTTGTAAATTGTTATCACCTAAAATCAACTCAGTGATAATACTTTAGAGCTTATATAATATCAAGGGGCTAGAAAAATAAAATTACGATCCAGGTTATAAAAGCATTCCCGATAGCTAAAAATACGGCTGCACTTCCTATATCTTTAACTCGTTTAGCCAGGTGATGATTATCAAATGATATTCTATCTACAACAGCTTCTACTGATGATTTTAGAAGTTCAACAATAGGGATAATAATAATGCTTGAAACTAACAACGCTTTTTGGGTTCCAGATTCTCCAATTAGAAACCCAGCTGGAATTAAAATAAAAGAGAGAAAAAATTCCTGTCGAAACACAGCTTCATTTTTAAATGCTTCTTTATAACTGTTTATCGAATAACGAAAAGCATTGATGAGTCTTTTAAGACCTGTTTTTTCTTTGAAAGAGCTTTCCATAAAATTTATTGCCTTATAAAATTTAGCCAAATTATAACAAAAAAATAAGTATAGCTAGTTACGTTTCTTGTATCATGTTATTTAATAACTTAAGAGGCAAATAAATGTCAAGAATTGTAAAATGTGCAAAATTAAAAAAAGAGGCTGAAGGATTGGATTATCCACCATACCCTGGCCCTTTAGGCCAAAAAATTTTTGAAAATATATCAAAAGAAGCTTGGGCTGGGTGGTTGGAGCATCAAACTATGCTTGTCAATGAGAATCGTTTAAGTTTGGTTGATCCTCAGGCGAGAAAGTATCTTACAGAGCAAACGGAAGCTTACTTTTTTGGTGATGGAGCGGATCAAGCTTCAGGATATGTTCCACCAAAAAGTTAAATTTCAAATTAAGAAAGTTCCTTTTTGATTTCTTTAAGTGATGAGTGCCTCACATCTTTCCCTTTCACTGTATAAATAACGCTTTGTGAAATATTTACCGCATGATCACCAATTCTTTCAAGTGATTTTGCAATAAACATACTTTCTAGAGACATTGAGATAGTTCTTGGGTCTTCAAGCATGAATGTTAGTAATTGTCGCATACAGGAGCGATAGTCATCATCAACTTGTTTGTCTTTTTCGAGAATATCGATAGTATCGCTTAAGTCTAATCTTGCAAAAGAATTCAATGCTGTTTTGATCATCCCTTGAACAGCTTTTGCCATTCCTTTAATTTCAGTAAACCGTGGTTTACTCATACGATTATCTTCAAAAATTCTAGTTGTTGACCTTGCTATTTTTGAAGCTTCATCACCCATTCGCTCAAGATCAGTAATAATTTTAAGCATCATCATTATATTTCTTAAATCTCCAGCTGCAGGTGATCTTTTAGCTATTAAAAGTGAAGCCTCTTCATCAATAGACATTTCTAAATCATTGATCTGATTGTCCTTTTTCATGACCTCTTCAGCTAATTTAATGTCTGTATTTAAAAGAGATTTAACTGCATTAGCTGTTTGCTCTTCCACTAAAGTGCCCATTTCTAAAACTTTTGCACGTATTGCTTCTAAGTCTGAGTCGAATTGTTTGTAAATATGCTCTGAAGCCATATTTTCTTTACCTAAAATTAATTAATATAGACATATATTATGACAAATTTAAGGCAATTAAGCACCTTTCTTTATTGTTTTAACGCCTTTATGAGTGGCAAGAAGTAAAATATTAGCAGGACGAACTGCAAATAAACCATTAGTAACTACGCCAACAATCTGATTAATTTTTATTTCCATTTCAATTGGATCGGCAATTTTAAGCCCATGAACATCTATTATTAGATTGCCATTATCAGTTGTAAAGTCTCTTAGTTGCGGCTGACCTCCAAGTTTTGTTAGCTCTCTGGCCACATAACTTTTTGCCATTGGTAAAACCTCTATAGGTAAAGGAAATTTCCCTAAAATTGGAACATATTTACTTTCATCACATATACAGATGAATTCTTTTGCATTGGCAGCAACAATTTTCTCCCTAGTCAAGGCCCCACCACCACCTTTTAACATATGCATATGCTCTGTTATTTCGTCTGCACCATCAACATAAATATCCATTCCATGAATATCATTTAAATCAAAAACTTCAATTCCATGAGCTCTAAGTTTGTCTGCAGTGGCTTCACTGCTTGCAACTGCACCATCTATTTTATGTTTAATTTGAGCTAAGGCATCAATAAAATAATTTGCGGTAGATCCAGTACCGACTCCAATAATTCCAGATTTTACGTAATCTATTGCAGCATTAGCCACTTGTTGCTTTAATTCATCTTGAGAGAGGCTCATTTTCTGTTAAATCCTTTTTTTTGACTATAATTATGGTTTACTATGATACACGTCGTCAGGTTTATTGAGAATTACTAAAATTATGAAGAATAAATATAAAAAAAGAATTGATCAGGCTAATGTTTATGAGGCCGCAGAAAGAACGCCACTAGAGAAACAAGAAAATTTATCTGAAAGGTTTCAAAATAATATTCTTTTAAAGCGTGAAGATCTCCAGCCTGTTTTTTCTTTTAAGGTCCGTGGGGCTTATAACAAGATGGTAAATTTGTCTAAAGAGGATTTAAAAAAAGGTGTCATTACATGTTCTGCCGGGAATCATGCTCAAGGCGTGGCATTAGCAGCAAAAAAACTAGGTTGTCGAGCTGTAATTGTTATGCCGAGTACAACTCCTTTGATAAAAATAAATGCCGTTCAGTCACGAGGTGCTGAAGTGATGCTCCATGGTTCATCATTGTATGAGGCACATGAATATGCAGTAGAAATTCAAAAAATAGAAAACCTCATACTCATCCATCCTTTCGATGACCCAGATATCATCGCGGGGCAAGGCACGATAGCAAAAGAAATTTTAGAGGATTACTCTAAGCCTATTCATGCAATATTTTGTTGTGTAGGTGGCGGTGGATTAATATCAGGAATTGCTACTTATATTAAGGCAGTTAGACCTGACATTAAAATAATAGGAGTTGAGGCACAAGGTGCTGATGCAATGACACAATCTTTGAAGGCTAAGAAGAGAGTTTTGTTGGAGAATGTGAGTCTTTTTGCTGAAGGGGCTGCACTTAGGCAAGTGGGCGAAGAAACTTTCAAACTCTGCCAAGAGTATGTTGATGAAATGATTGTGGTTGATAATGATGAAATATGTGCGGCAATAAAGGATGTATTTGAGGATACAAGAACTATTCTTGAGCCAGCAGGCGCTCTAGCCGTTGCTGGAATAAAGTCGTACATCAAAAAAAATAATATTAAATCTAAAACTCTAATAGGAACTGCATCAGGGGCAAATATGAATTTTGATCGTTTAGGATTCGTAGCGGAAAGAGCAGAGATTGGTGAGGAAAGAGAGGCTGTTTTTGCAGTAACTATTTCTGAAGAGCCAGGCGCCTTTAAGTCATTTTGTGGGCTAATTGGATCAAGGAACATAACTGAATTTAATTATAGATTTTCAAGTCACACAAGTGCACATATTTTTGTTGGGATTAGTGTTCAAGATTTTCAAGAGTCTAAGTTATTAATTAAAACTTTAAATGACGCTGGACTTGATGCAATTGATTTGACTCATAATGAGGTTGCTAAATTACATTTAAGACATTTAGTTGGGGGACATGCTCCAGAGGCTGAGAATGAAGTTATTTATAGATTTGAGTTCCCAGAAAAACCAAGTGCTCTATTAAACTTTTTAGAACGAATGGGTCAAAACTGGAATATAAGTTTATTTCACTATCGCAACCATGGTTCTGACATAGGTAGGGTCTTAGTTGGTATGCAGGTTCCACCAGGGGATGAGAAAGAGTTTGAAAAATTCTTAAGTCAACTTGATTATCCTAGTTGGAATGAGACAAAGAACCCAGCATATAAGTTATTTCTTGGAAAAAATCACGAAAATCATTAGCTGAGGATTAGCTAAATGCTCTACAATCATATAAAAAATTACTATGATGCTTTTAAAATAATTAATAAAATAAAGGAATATTAAAATGAATTTGTTAAAAATAACTTTGTTATCAATTTTTTTATTTGGATGTGGAAATTCAGATAAAGGAAAAGCTTATGTGACGTCTCAAAAGGGCGGCATTTCAGTAATTGATTTAAACTCAATGGAAATAATCGAGGAAATTAATGTGGGAGCAGGTTTCCCAAGGGGAATCGGGGTTACTGATGACGGAGAATATTTAATTACAGCAAATAAAGCCGATGCTAATTTATCAATCATTAACTTAAAGACTAAGGAAGTTAAAAATATAGATGTAGGGATTAACCCAGAGTTCGTTAGAGTAAATAAGGGGCAAGTATTTGTATCAACAGAGCCATCTTCAAAAGGTAAGCCACCTGAAAAAGGTGAAATGCGCCATGAGGAAGAGGAAGATGATGAAGACAAAATCCCCGCTAAAGTAGCTGTAGTTGATCTTGCAAAAGGCGAAAAAGTTAGAGAAATAACTGCTGGTCCAGAAACTGAGGGAATTGAATTTAGTAAGGATGGTAAGCAAATCATAGTTACCAATGAGGCAGATAATTCTATTACAATTCATGACTATGAATCTGGAGATTTATTAAAAACATTTTTTACAAAACCTTATGGGCTTAGACCAAGAGGTATTAAAGTTTCTCCTGATGGAAATTTTTATGTTGCAACGCTAGAATTCAGTAATAATTTTATCGTGCTAGATAAAGAATTTAATCATGTAAAAACAGTTAAGACAGGAGAATCACCCTATGGAATAAGTTTTAATTCTAAAGGTAATAAGCTCTATGTGGCTGCCGGAAGAGCCAAAACTTTAGAGGTTTTCGACGGTAAAGATTTTACGAAAATTAAGGAGCTAAAGACTGAGGGAAAAAGATGTTGGCACTTTACTTTTACACCAGACAATAAAAATATTATGTTGGCTTGTGGAAAGTCAGATGAGGTTTTATTAATAGATGCAGAAACATTAAATATCAAAAAACGTATTCCAGTTGCTGGGATTCCTTGGGGAATAATTACTTACCCAAAAGCAATCGGAAGTTTAGACCAGGCAAAATAAAAATATAGTCATTAGATTGCGGTAATTAATGACCATTCATCATGAGTAACTGGGGTAATCGATAATCGATTACCCTTCCTTAGTATCATCATGTCTTTTAATTCAGAGTAGTTTCTTAATTTTTTTAATTCAATCAACGGTAATTTTTTTACTAAAGTGACATCCACGTTAAGCCATCTTGGATTTTCAGGTGTAGATTTTGGATCATAATATTTATTATCTTTTAAGAATTGAAGTGGGTCAGGATATGCAAGTTTTGTAATTTCCATTATCCCCACAATTCCTGGCGAGTCACAGTTTGATTGATAAAAAAAAGCTAGATCACCTAATGACATATCATCCCTCATGAAATTTCTAGCTTGATAATTTCTTATCCCTTTAGTTGGAATCCAGTCAACAGTTTTTGTTGGGGTATTTTCTAACTCTTCAATTGTAAAAACTGATGGTTCTGATTTCATTAGCCAGTAACGCATATAAAAGTATTCCTTAATTAATATATTATTGTTATGTTATTAGAAGTTTAATACAAGAGGAAATTATGGAAAAGAAAAATGTATTAGGAACTATTTTAAAGGTATGTAGTTTAGAGCCATTAACAGGATATTTTAGAAATGGTGAATGTGACCATTGCCAATCAGATACTGGAAATCATACTGTTTGTACTGAGGTAAATGATGAATTCTTATTATTTTCAAAGGCAAAAGGAAATGATTTGAGCACGCCACGTCCAGAGTATAATTTTTTAGGTTTAAAGGCTGGGGATCGTTGGTGTTTATGCGCAAATCGATGGCTAGAAGCAGCTGAGGCTGGGTGTGCCCCCCCAGTTATTTTAGAGTCTACTCATGAAAAAGCACTAGAAATTATTGCATTAAGCGACTTAGAATACCATGGCTTAAGATAAATTTGCTTAGATGTTGCCTAGACCAGCATCCAGAACCAAAGGTTCAAGTGGTAATAATCTAAGATGTTTTAGGTTCGCTCGCCAAGAGCCCTTAAAAGGTTACCCAATCGTGAGCGATCTCACCACATTCTGATTGACTAAAACCGATGCTATAGACTAGTTCAAGGAATAATTAGCCCAAGCAACATCTAAACAAACTTATTAATTAATGATTTTGTAATGCTTTATCAATTAATAAATTGAAATTTGTTATCTTATTTTGATAATCAAGAGTATGTAGGGCTTTGTTATCCCCTTGATTCAAAAATTCGTGAGTAATATCTAACGCAGCTTTAATGATAGTTTTATCAACACCTATAACTGTTCCAGATTGTTGAATCTCATCCACTTTATGTTTTAAATAGCTTATTGATTTCTGAAGGTTTTCCTCTTCATTTTCTGAACAAGAAATAGTAAAGTCCCTTCCTAATATATTTACTTCAATTTGTTTTGTCATATTTTAACTTGGTAACTGCGCTAATAAGTTTTCAACTTTTAATGTTGCTTCATTCATTTTGGTTTTTAAGGCTTGAATTTCTTCTTTAGCAAGATGAAGATTGGGCTTTAATTCATTATTTTCTTTTTTTAATTCTTCTACTGCCTCAATAAGTTTATTGAGTTTGCTTTCTAATAAATTTAGTTCATCTAACATTTATTTACTATAATTTAAATTCTTCATGGCATCAATAGACAATTTACTTTCTTTATTATTTTTTCTTTGCACGAGGATGGGCTTTATCATATATTTTTGATAGATGTTGAAAATCTAAATGTGTATAAATTTGTGTAGTACTTATATTTGCATGACCTAATAATTCTTGTACAGCTCTTAAATCTTGACTTGACTGAAGCAAGTGTGACGCAAAGCTATGCCTAAGTAAATGAGGGTGAATGTTTTCTGGAATGCCTTGTTTAATTGCCCAAAATTTTAATCTGTATTGAATTGCTCTAGATGTTAATTTCTTGGCATTTTGACTTAAAAAAAGTATTTCGGTTTCAGATGTTAGACCGCTAATGTTTTTTCTTATCTTCAGCCATTTTTTTATAGCTTTAGTAGCAAACGAGCCAACTGGAACCACTCGCTCTTTGTTGCCTTTTCCTATAACGGTAATTGTTCCATCATCAAAATTAATATCATTTTTATTTAGATTTACTAGCTCAGATAATCGAAGCCCAGATGAATAAAATAACTCTAAAATAGCATGATCACGAAGCCCTAAAAAAGAATCATCTTTAATATCAACGAGCTTAACTGTTTGATCGACGGATAATGTTTGAGGAAGCAATTTTTTAATTTTAGGCGCTTTAATGCCTAATGTAGGATTTATTTTGAATTTATATTTATGAATTAAAAAATTAAATAGCCCCCTCCAAGAAGAAATTACTCTCGATAATGATTTTCCACTTAACCCTTTGGAGTGAAGTGTGGCGATATTCTTTCTAATGTCTTCGATTGTGTAGCTATCTAATTCTTTATTTTTATCAAGCTTAAATAATTCATTAATATCTCGGAGGTAACTTTTAACTGAAGAAGGGCTTAATCTTTTTTCAAAGCTTATAAATTTTCTATACTCTTCAATTAATTCAAAATTATCCATATTCTTTGATTAAGCTTAAATCAAATTCCCCTTCGAATACAATTTCAGCAGGACCAGACATGATTATGGAATTTAAACCATCCCAATCAATTATTAGATCGCCACCATCCATATGAACTGTTACAGGAGTTTTGACTAATCCTTTTAAGATAGCTGTTGCACTAGCTGCACAGGCTCCAGAGCCACAAGCAAGAGTTACACCACTTCCTCTTTCTAAAACTTTAAGCCTTAAATTATTTTCATCTATTATTTTCATCATGCCAACATTCACACCATCAGGGAATAAGATATTATTAGTTTGTATTTCCTTACAAAGCCCTATTGAATCTTCCCATTTTTCGTCTTTATCAAGTGGCTCAAGCACTGCATGAGGATTTCCAATAGAGACAGATGTAAACAACTCACTAATTTTATTGTTAAAGATAGGTTTCCCCATATCAACCGAAATTAGATTCTTAGATTGTTCTGATAGAACAATTAATCCTGATTCTGTTTCAACTGTAATCTGTGAATTTTTTGAAAGATTTTTATCTTTTATATAACGATAAAAGCAACGAGCGCCATTCCCACATTGTTCAACCTCATTACCATCGGCATTGAAAATCCGATATTTAAATTCTGCTTTTGTGTTTGAGCTAGATTCAATAATTAAAAGTTGATCAAAGCCAATACCAAATTGTCGATGCGATAGTGTTCTGATTATTTCAGAATTGAGATTATATTGACTCTCTAATTGATTTAAAATTATAAAGTCATTACCAATGCCGTGCATTTTTGTAAATTTAATCTTCATTTATTTATATTTTTTGTTTGAGTTATTTGCTATTCTAACGGCTTAATAATATTTATATATAGGGTTTTAATGAAAAATTATTTATTTACTTCTGAGTCTGTATCAGAAGGACATCCAGATAAAGTTTCTGATTTGATTTCTGATGCCGTTTTAGATGCAATTTTAGCTGAGGATCCTCATTCTAGAGTCGCTGCAGAAACACTAACGAATACTAATTTAGTGGTTCTTGCAGGAGAAGTTACAACAAATGCAAAAATAGATTATGAAAAAATAGCAAGAGATACATTAAAGTCAATTGGGTACGATAATGTTGATTATGGTATTGATTATAAATCATGTGAAGTTTTAGTTAAGTATGACACTCAATCACCAGATATTTCCCAGGGTGTTGATGGGGCAATGGACGACCCCTTAGATCAAGGAGCAGGGGATCAAGGCTTGATGTTTGGTTATGCTTGTAATGAAACAAATGAATTAATGCCTTTACCAATTCAT
>Ga0209402_10003122_pt1 | contig 16055 bp, 17 predicted proteins | sample ArcticOcean_MG_C_3_FD_187437 | JGI IMG/M metagenome (GOLD analysis project Ga0209402, IMG submission 187437) | Marine microbial communities from western Arctic Ocean - ArcticOcean_MG_CB8_126 (SPAdes) (version 2) | ecosystem: Environmental > Aquatic > Marine > Oceanic | place: Arctic Ocean... | reverse complement strand
GTGGTGGTGGTGGGTGGTGGTGGTGGGTGGTGGTCAATCGCTTCCGGTGGCCAGTTGCAGTCCGATGCGGCAGGCCTGGAGGTAACTTTCGACATGCAGTGCTTCGTTGACGGTGTGAATGTCCTGTTGGCCGCATCCCAGTGTCACTGTGGGGATCCCATGAGCGACCATCCAGTTGGCATCGAGGCCTCCGTTCGAGATTCTCGTGCCCGATTCCAATCCGACGGCACGGACAGCGGCGAGTGCCGTTTGCACACACGGTTCGTTTTCCGAGAGCACGAACGCTTCGTATTTCAGTTGTGCATCGAAGTGGATCGTGGCAGAGTCTTTGGCGGTGTTACGGAGACTTTTGGCGGCGCGTTGGAACGCCTTCTGGAACTCGGCCACGATTCGCTTGCGGAACTTCGGGTCATGGCTTCGTGCTTCGGCGATGAGTGTCAGTTTTGGGGTGACGACATTGGTGGCGTCGCCGCCCTGGATGATGCCGACGTTGCTGGTGCCACGGTTGCGGCCTTTTTCGATCAGTCCGTGCCAGCCGTTCTCGGTCAGATCGGCGATTGCCAGGCTGGCCACGGCGATGGCGCTGATGCCGTCTTCGGGGTGTCCTCCGGCATGACTGGCCACTCCGTCGACGGTCACTTCGATGTTGTAGTCACCGGTGGCTCCGACGACGGCCAGCCCCGGGGCGCCACCGTCCCAGTTGAAACCCATGCGAGGTTTTCCGAGTCGCGAGAGGCTGACGAATCGAGCTCCGTAGAGGCCGACTTCTTCCTGGACGGGGAAGAACAGTGTGAGTGGCGGGTGAGGCAGGTTGTGGCGGAGGATGTGGAGGACCGAGTTGAGTACGACGCTGGCACCGGCTCGGTCGTCGCCGCCCAAGGCGGTATCGGCGTCGCGAGATTCGATCAGCGGGCCACGTCGGACCGGGCGGCAGCCGACGCACAGTGGGACGGTGTCGATGTGAGCCATCAGCAATCGGCGGGGGGCTCGAAGTGTGCCGGGCAGCTTGACGATCAGGTTGCCGACCTGACCGCCACGAGGACTGCGGCTGTTGGCGGCGTCGTGGAGGATCGAGCGGGCCGGCACTCCGGCGTCTCGCAACAGTCCAGTGATCGTTTCGGCCACGTCACGCTCGAAACCGCTCTTGCCGGGGATCTGCATCAGGGTGGTCACGAGTTTGACTGCGTCCGAGTTGTTGATCGGTGCGGGTTGGGGCATGGTGCGGGTTCCTGTGGTGGCTTGAACGGCTTGAAGCGGATGGGAGAGATGGTCAGTATGGGGTTACGTCGAACATACTGCCCGATCCCGTTAGCACAATCGACAGCATGCCCAGCCAGGATTTGGATTCGCGACTTGACTGCCACATCGCCAGCGACAGCGAGCGAGCTGAGTCATTTGGCAACGTGTACGAGTGTTGGGGTGACGGGCGTCCTGTTGACGAGTACGTGGCGAGTCGGATGGTGTCGGTTCAGCATGCTCGAGCCAGTTGGTGGGTCGGCTGCATCGGGACAACGGTAGCGGCGTCGTTGGGCACATACCCGATCGTGTTGCGAGCCGGTGGTGTGTCGTGTCCGGGTTTCGCGGTCGCAGCCGTTTACACTCGGCCGGAACACCGTCGTCGGGGCCATGCGGCGACACTGATGCGGTGGGTTGAGCGGCAGCAGCTTGCCGGTGGGGCTCAGTTCGGGTTGTTGTATTCCGACATTAATCCCGACTACTACGCGGCGATGGGGTACAGGCTGTGCGATTCGCATTATGCCTGGGCGGTGCCGGACTCGAATCCTCAGCTCCGGCCTCTGGCCGGCCGGTTCCAGGAGTTTGATCCTTCGGAGCAGGCCGGGCGACTGGCCGAGATGTATGTATCGGTTCAGTCGTCGCGGAGTGTATGGATCGAGCGTGATGGTGAGTACTGGGACTGGTTGTGTGGTCGGTATCCGGATCACGAGTGGCACTGGTGGTTGTCCGAGGGGTCGGAGGTGCCGACGGGGTATGTGCAGTTGAAGGCGGACGCGTCCGAGACGCGGGTGTTGGACTGGGGTGTGATTGGCGAAGGCGCGGAGCGTGCGTTCTGGGAGACGTTGGTTGGGTGGTCGGCAGAGCGTGGAGTGTCACGGATTGGTGGCTGGTTGCCGGCGTCAGCGGCGGTGTCGAGTTGTTTCGAGGTCGAGCGTCGGGAGATCGAGTTAACGATGCTCAGTCCGTTGACGTCCGAGTCGTTCTGGTCCGACGCATTGGTGCGTGACGCGGGTTGGTTTGCTGAGTGCGACCACGTTTAGGGGGGCGCAAGAGAGCAGGCCGACTCTCGGTCTGCAGCTCGCGTGGTTGAGCGGCGTGACGGCGAGTCGGCCTGTGGAGTAGTGTGCGCGTCCCCGCGTGAGAGCGGGCGTGCTACACCTGATTGAAACGAGCCTGGGGTCTCACTTGGCCTTCAACCGATGCGTGCCACTCTTGTCGTCTCGATAGATCGTCTTGGCGTTGTAAACGCACTGGTAGACGACGTTCGAGAAGTTCTTGGCCTTAGTCTTATAGCCGGAGTCGAGTACTGCGGCAACGAGATCCTTGAGGTTGAGTCCCTTGGGAGTTTGGCCGAGGACTCCGGTGACGACTGCTCCGAGCGATTGAGCATTTCTGGGCAGTTTGCCACGTTGGCCTCGCTTCTTCTTGCGAAGAGCTGGTGCTGATGCTGGCGCTGCTGCCGGTACATCGGCTCCTTGCAGTGAACCGAGTTCCTTATCGACAGACGCGAGTTGCGCCTGAAGATTGGCTTTTTTTTTGCCAAGAGTCGCCAGTTTTCCTTTTTTGTCCGAAAGCAACCTTTCGAGTTGGGCGACCGAGAGGTCTGAGCCCTTGCGTCTTGCCATGAAGTCTTCCTTATTATGCCAGTCTTCGGGTACGTGAGGTTCATAACAGTAATGAGGCCAAACCCACACTGTCAACCACCGACTAAGGGGTATTGGGAACTATTATAGATTCGAACATAAGAGCCCGGCAGGTTGTAGTGAGTTGGTGTCATAGGGTGGGAGTTATTGGGTGGAACGAACCGGGTGAGTGGCCAGTGTGTGGGCTGGGATTCGGAGTGTGACGTAGGTTGCGGTTGGAAGTCGTCTTGTTGCAGTTCGGTGAGGGGGCTAGGATCCCGCGTCCTGTTGGGATTGGTCTGTTTGCAGGTTGGGTCCTGGTGGGGCGACAAGGATGGACTCCGAGGTGCGATGGGACGTGCGATTGTTGAAGACGATGACGCGACTGTTGCGGCGTCTTGGCCGCGGGACTCGGACTCTGCTCCAGGCCGCCGTGTTGCTGATTGTGGTGGTGTGCGTGCTGGAGGTTGGGTTTCGGTTGTTCGAGACGTCGAGTGTCGACGCGCAACTGGTGCGACCGTCGTGGACTTCGGGTCAGACGCTGCGTCGGCTGGTTCGATTGGACGTTGCGGTGGGTCAGCGGACGGTCACGTTGCGGACCAACAGTTTGGGGCTGCGTGGTGATGAGCCGGTTGTTCCCAAGCCAGCGGATGTGTTGCGAGTGGTTTGCCTGGGTGACGAGCGAGTTCTGGCGGCTGGAGTGCCGTTAGAGGAGACGTTTTGCCATCGTCTGCAGGTGGAGCTCCAGAAACGATCGGCTCGACGTGTTGAAGTGATCAATGCCGGAGTCCCCGGCGACTGTCCACTGTTGTCGTTGTTGCGGGTTCGTCACGACTTGCTGGCGTTGGACGCGGACTTGTGGCTGTTGAACTTCGACATGTCCGATGTCGCCGACGACTACCGGGTGCGGCCTCGGCTGATTGCCGACCGCAGCGGCCAACCGTTGGCCTGCCCACATCCTTCGCTACTCACCGGGCGGCCCAACGCCTGGCAACAGTGGTGCGAACGGTTTCGGCTGGTCGATTGGAGCAGTCGTCAACTGGGTGATCTCTGGACACGGAACCTGGTCGAATCGCCCGCGTCGGATCCGGGGAGTTCACAGGGCGGTTACGCCTGGCTCGGAGATGCTCCGCCGGATTGGACACTTCATATCGAGCAGACTCTTCGTCCGATCGCCCGACTGGGGAAGTTGTGCAAGGGTCGTTTGGCCGTGTCGGTCTGTCCGGCTCCGTGGCAGGTGGCCGGAAACGAGACTCGTCATCCCGACGCGTTGGCCCGTTTGGGGATCGGGCATGAGGGTGTCATGACCAGTGACGTCCCGTTCCGGATCCTGGCCGAGTTTTCTGGTGAACATGACATTCCGTTGTGCGACTTGTCTGAAGGGTTCCGCCAACTGGGTGCTGGGGGTTCCGGGGTCACGTTGTTTCAACGGGATCGTGCCGAGTTGAGTCCGGCGGGACACGAGTTGGTGGCGAAGCTGTTGGCCGAGCGACTGAGTGGTCCACGGATGGCGTGGTGGATCGACTCGGATCGAGGTCGAGGTCGAGATGGCAAAGTGGTGCCGGTATCGTCCGAGCGTGCGGTGGAGTCGAGGTGATTGGTTGGAGTCGGCCGACGGGTCTTGACGGGTCTTTCGGGGTGCAGGATACTCCACTCGCTTCGGGCCGAACCGGCCGAATCGGGCTCAGTTCCAATCGTTGGTTTCCATCCCATTTCCCCCGGCGGCATAGATTCGCGTGACCGATTCTCAGCAGCCCACTGCTCGTGAGATGGCTTTGTCTGCCCGGCGTGCGGCGTGGGTGTTGTCCGAGTCGAGTGGTGAGATTCGCAATGGCTGGTTGTTGCGGACGGCGGAGTTGCTTGAGTCGGAGAAGTCGGAGTTGTTGGAGGCGAATGGTCGGGACATCGAGCGAGCTGCCGATCATGGACTCGGCGATGCGGCGGTGGATCGGTTGTTGTTGGATGATTCACGGATTGGTGCGATGGTGGGTTCGCTGCACGATGTGGCGGCGTTGGCCGATCCGGTTGCCGAGGTGTTCGAGTCGACCGAGCGTCCCAATGGCTTGTTGGTGACACGGGTACGAGTTCCCCTGGGCGTGGTGTTTTTCATTTACGAGTCACGTCCGAACGTGACGGTTGATGCGGCGGCGTTGTGCGTTAAGAGCGGCAACGCGGTGATTCTTCGAGGTGGCAAGGAGGCGATCGAGAGCAACCAGGCGTTGCATCGGCTGTTGGCTCGAGCGGCTCAGGAGAGCGGATTGCCACCCGAGTCGGCTCAATTGGTGACTTCAACCGACCGGGCGTTGGTGGGCGAGTTGTTGGGGATGGGCGACCTGATCGACGTGACGATTCCGCGAGGGGGCAAGTCGTTGATTCGTCGGGTGGCAGCCGAGGCGACGATGCCGGTGATCAAGCACTTCGACGGAATCTGTCATGTCTACGTCGATCGGGCTGCTGATCTGGAGATGGCCGAGTGGATTGTGGTGGACAGCAAGTGTCAGCGACCGGGAGTCTGCAATGCGGCGGAGACGTTGCTGGTGGACCGCGAGGTGGCTGGGGAGTTTCTGCCGCGTGTGGCCGAGGCGTTGGTGGGGCGTGGTGTGAGTCTGCGTGGTTGTGAGGAGACTCGGGAGTTGGTCCCGGTGGCCGGGTTGGCCAGCGAGGAGGATTTCCGGACCGAGTATCTCGACCTGATTCTCTCGGTTCGGGTTGTTGCTGGGGTCGAGTCGGCCGTGGAGCACATCCGGGACTACGGGTCCGGTCACACCGATGCGATTGTCACGTCGGATCTCGAGACCTCGCAGCGGTTCACTCGAGCAGTCGATTCCGCCGCCGTCGTCGTGAATGCCAGTACACGGTTTCATGATGGCTGCGAATTCGGATTGGGAGCCGAGATCGGCATCAGCACCGACCGGTTTCATGCTCGAGGCCCTTGCGGGTTGAAGGAGCTGACCAGTTACAAGTACGTGGTCCACGGAACGGGCCAGCTGAAGTCGGATTGACACGGGGCTGACCCGAGAGTGTTTGGGAGAATTCCGGGATGGGAGTTGTATTGAGTCGGACAGAGGTGGAGGCGTTGTTGTCTGGTTTTGGCGAGACGTCGCCTGGGGTTGGAGTGGGGAGTTGGTCTGTTGAGTCTGAGGACTCGTTGCGGTGGCCGGTTTCGACGTTGCGGCGTTTAGAGTCGCATCTGGAGTCGTCGTCGGCCGAGTTGACCGAAGTGATTGGTGAGCGGATTGCGGCGGGGCAGGCTGCGGGAGGGGCTGCGATCTCGATCCAGTATTTGGGTTTGGCACCGGGTGCTCGATTACCGGGAGGCAGCGAGGCGGCCGGGACGTGGGTGATCCAGGGTTCGCGACCGCGTGAGACGGGTCGGATTGCCATCGAAGGCTCACTGGCTGTTGGCCTGATCGGCGGCCTGCTGGGTGGTGGTGCGATATTGTCGGAGCAATCTGGTGCACGTTCACTGAGTGGTCTGGAGCGATCCTTGTTGACTCGAGTAGTGGAAATGATCGCGGCGGTACTTTTTCGTGACGGATCGAATCAGCAGTGGGAGGCATCTCGAGCGGACTTGAGCGTCCGTGCGGAGACGGCATTGGCGAATGTCGATCCTTCATCGGGCAGTGTGTTGGCGGGTTTGGGATGGCAGTTGCAGGAGTGTGAAGGTTTAGTGCACGTGGAGTTGTCGTGCGGGTTGATCGAGCGGTTGACCGGTTGCGGGTTGTCGGCGGGGGACGAGGACTTGGATTCCGGCGTAATGTGCGAGGATTCTTCGACGTGTTTGGTGGTCGAGATGCCGATATCGGGTTTGGGTGTAGCGGGTGTTACGGGGTTGGAGGTGGGGGACGTGATCCTGACGGGTCGATCGGTTGAGTCGGAAACGAACGAGGCGTGCTGGGACGTTTGTATTGGCGGATCGTATCGTTACAGTGGTCAACCGGGCACACTGGATGGGTCTCGGGCGGTTGTTCTGGAGCCAATTCGTGATATCGTTTAGGTGTCGTTTAGGTGTTGGTTCTTGACGCCTGCCGGGGGCGTCTATACAAGATAGGAACATTAGCCCGGCTGTCTGGGCAGACGGAATAACAGGGGGAGACGTTGCGCCGAAGAGGATTACCGCCGGTCGCTGCTGAGCAGATGCACCGGATCAACGATCAGATCCGGATCACTCCCATTCGCGTGGTCGATCCGGAGGGCAACATGGTTGGCGTTCTTCCTACGGAGGAGGGCTTGCAGCTTGCCGTGGACTCGGGTCTGGATCTCGTGGAGGTGGGTCCCAACGACCGACCGCCGGTCTGTCGGATCATGGACTACGGAAAATTCAAGTACGAGTTGAAGAAGCGAAAGACCAAGGGAGGTAAGCAGCACACAGTCCAGGTCAAGGAGATCCGATTGCGGCCCAAGACGGGTGAGCATGACATCGAGTTCAAGATCAAGCGAGCGCGTCGGTTTTTGGAGAACCGTGACAAGGTGAAGATCAACGTGATTTTCCGCGGCCGCGAGAACGCTCACCGGGATCGTGGTCACGAGATGTTGCAGGGGATCATTGCGATCCTTGAAGACGTCGCCAAGGTCGAGAAGCCACCGGGTATGGAGGGTGGTCGGACGATGTCGACGGTGTTGGCTCCCAAGGGCTAGCCGGCGACTTGTGTTGAGATAGCTGATATTGGCCAGAAGTAGCCTAGGGTGTTTTGAGAGTTTGCAGGAACCGAAGTGATGCCGAAGCAGAAGACACACAAGGGAATGAAGAAGCGGTTCAGGGTTTCGGCCAATGGCAAGGTCAAGCATCGCAGTGCGTTCCGAGGTCACCTGTTGAGTCACAAGTCGGGCAAGCAGAAGCGTCAGTTGCGATCTGGTGGCGGTTTGAGTGGTGCTGACGCAAAGGAAGTTCGAGACAATCTGGCTCCCGGTTCGTGAGTCCGCGACGCTGAGACCGACCAACCTGAGACGACGATATCTACGATGAAGGCGGCCCAACGCGGCCGAGTGTGAGGACGAGGATGCCACGAGTTCGCAAAGGATCGGCCCGGCGGAAGGCCAAGAAGCGATTGTTCCGCGAGGCGCGGGGCAACCGCGGCGGTCGTGGCAAGTTGCTGCGAACGGTCAAGGAGACGGTGATTCGTTCGCGAGCTTACGCCTACCGCGACCGGCGGACGAAGAAGCGAGTGTTCCGTCGTCTGTGGATCATTCGCCTCACGGCCGCTTGTCGTCAGCGAGGCGTCCGCTATTCCGTGTTCATCAATCAGCTGCATTCGGCCGGCATCGAGTTGGATCGCAAGACTCTCAGTGAGATTGCAATTTCCCATCCTCGGGTCTTCGACGAAATCGTCGCTGCAGCGTCTTCTGCAGCCTGATCTCCACGAGTCCGCCAGACCCCGTCTCTTTTGACTCACCGATGACCGCCGACGCCCAGGCCGCATTTGCGAGTTACCAGGACGAGTCGCTTGAGGCGATTGGTGGTGCTTCGTCTACGGAGTCGCTTGAGGCGGTTCGTGTCGAGTTTCTTGGGAAGAAGCACGGTCGGCTGAAGGATCTGCAATCGTTGTTGAGCCAGGCGGATCCGGCCGAGCGGCCCGTATTGGGCAAGGTCTTCAACGAGGTGCGGCAGACGGTTGAAGCGGCCTTGGGGGCACGTCAGTCCGAGTTGGCTCGACCTGCCGTCGCCGTTGCCGCCGTCGATGTCACTCTGCCGGGTCCTCAGCCTGCGATCGGTCGCCGCCACCCGATCAGTCGCACGATGGACGACTTTCGCGAGATTGTCGGTCGGATGGGATTTCGAGTTTCTCGGGGTCCAGAGCTCGAGGACGACCATCACAACTTCGTGGCGCTCAATATTCCTCCGGTGCACCCCGCTCGTGATCCTCTCGAAAACTTCTATCTCGCCACAGCCGCCGTCGGCCAGTCGGCCGACCAAGCAGGTGACCAATCGTCTTCGGTGACTGCCGGCGATCGTGCGGTGTTGATGCGGAGCCAGACGTCGACGGTTCAGATCCGGGTCATGGAGCAGTCCGAACCTCCGTTGCGGATCGTGTCATTGGGTCGTTGTTACCGGCCGGACACGATCGACACCACGCACCATTGCATGTTTCACCAGATGGAGGGATTGGTGGTCGACACCGACGTGACGATGGCCGATTTGAAGACCGTGCTCAAGCATTTCGCCACAGCGTTTCTGGGCGATGATGTGACGGTTCGGTTCCGTCCGAGTTTCTTTCCGTTCACCGAGCCGTCGGTCGAGGTCGACGTGTTGTGGCGGGACCGGTGGCTGGAGTTGGGTGGAGCGGGGATGGTCGATCCGAACGTGTTGCGGCAGGTGGGTTACGATCCCGAGCGGGTGACCGGGTTTGCGTTTGGCCTGGGGATCGAGCGGTTTTGCATGATGAAGTACCAGGTCACCGACATCCGTCGTTTCTTTGAAAACGACATCCGCTTCCTGTCTCAGTTCTAGCAGCCAGCGTCGTGCTAACCCGACGTGAGCATTGGGGCGTGTCCCGAGTTACCTGGTGGTTGAGCAGGCTGACTCGAGAAGGGTGCGAACTGGATTCGGCCTCCACAGAGTTTGCAGGCGACTTGTGCTCGCCGGTATTTCCAGTTGGCTCGAAGTTCTTCCAGGCAGTGTGGGCATTCTGCAAAGAAGCCGACGATCCGAGTTTCGGGGTGATCGGGTTCGAGCAGGAAGCGGCCGTGGCAGAGTTTACATTCGACGTGTGCTCCGGCGTACTTGCCAGCCACTCGAAGTTCCTGTCGGCAGTGTGGGCATTGCAGCAGGAATCCCTGGGGTTCGACATGCAGGAGGCCATAGTCTGGGGGCATGGTCTTGGTTCTTGCTGGCAGTGCGAACGTGAGATTCGGGAGTGTGGTGTTCAAGGGAGTGTTCAGGGGGTGTTCAGTGGGTTGGCTTCGAGGCACATGAGTCGATGGAAGGTGCGGAAGTAGAGTCGTCCGCCGGCGACCGAGGGTGTGGAGTGGCAGGGGTCGTTGAGTGGGATGCGGCCGAGCAGTTTGTAGACGGGGCTGGCCTCGACGATGACGACTTCTCCGGACTCACTGACTCCGTAGATTCGGCCATCGATGCAGATCGGCGATCCACTGTAGTTGCCTCCGATTCGTTTGGTCCAGACATCTCGGCCGCTGGCCAACTCGACGCAGTTGAAGACTCCTTCGTCGTTCCATTCGTAGAGATGATCCTTGTAGATGATCGGAGTGGTGACATAGGGCAGGTGTCGTTTACGGGTCCAGACGATGTGTCCACTGGTGTCGACGGCACGTTGTAGCACTCCGTATCGTCCTCCCTGTCCACAGCTGGCGATGACGAGGCCATTGGCATAGACGGGCGAGGCGACGGTTCTGAGCGGGAAGGGTTCGGTGGCCCAGTTCTGTCGGCCGGTGTAGGGATCGAGGCTGCTGATGCCCGATTCGCCACTGACGCAGATCAGTTGAGGCGTCTGGTTGGGTTCTCGGACGATCAGTGGCGTGGCGTAGGACGTCCGTCCGCTCTGGAATCGTCGCAGGCGGCTCCACACCGTCCGGCCGGTGTGTCGGTCGAGCGCGAGCACCGAGCTGGGTCCATCCTGGTCGTTGGGCACGATCAACAAGTCGTCGAAGATGATGGGCGAGGCTCCCAGTCCGTGCTGGCTTTCGTAGGGGCCCAGTACGCGTCGCCAGACGAGTTGGCCGTCGAAGTTGTAGGCCGAGACGGTGTAGCGTTCCTTGTCAGCGAACGCCACGTAGACTCGAGTCTGATCGACGCAGGGTGTGCTGGAGGCCCAGCTGTTTCTGAGATGTTTGCGGCTGCGGTTCATGCCGATCTGTCGTGACCAGTGCGTTTCGCCCGACTGGGCATCGAGGCACAGCAGGTAACGGGTGGCGCCCTGATTGCCGGCCGAGGTGACAAACAGGCGGCTACCCTGGATGACGGCGGCTCCATGGCCTTCGCCGGGCAGCTGGACATTGAAGATGTAGTCGCCCGGGCTCCAGGCGGTCGGGATCCCCTTCAACTCGCTGACTCCGCTGCCATTGGGGCCTCGGTATCGAGTCCAATCGGCGGCGTGGGTCGACGTGACGAGCAGGGAAATGAGGCAGAGTCCGATGATCCAGCAGCTTGTAACACCGAGGCGAGTCTTGGCTGCGGTGGCTGTGGTGGCTGCGGTGGCTATGGACATCGATTGAGTGGCTCCGGGAGTGCGACCGGTTGGACGAATCGGGTGACGGGCCTAGGATGGCCGATGGCCGTGGGGGTTGCAATAGCGTCCCTTGCGGCGGCTTCTGGCGGTCCGGTATCCTCGACGGTCCGTGTGGATTCTTGTTTCCGGAGGTCGAGAGGCCCTGCGACGTTCATGACTCAACAACCCGATCCAGCCGCTTCGTATCTGGTCGTCCGCGACGGCACTCAGTGGCGAGACGTATTCCGTCTGATGCCCGGCCAGGTCACGACGGTTGGCCGTTCTGCGACGAACCGCGTGGTGGTCCGAGACGAGGTTTGCAGCCGGAACCACTGCGAGGTATTCCAGAGTGGTGAGCGGTGGTTGTTGCGTGATTTGGCCAGTCGCAACGGTACGTTGGTCAACGGTGTCTGTGTGGACGCGGACTGGCCATTGGAGGAGGGGCAGATCATCCAGATTGGCGAATGCGATCTCGGATTCACTTCCGATCTGCTCCACGCCTTTCCCGAGACAGACACATCTGCTCAGGTGAACACGGCCGACACGGCCGAGATGATGGTCTTCGACGATCCGTCTCCGGAGTTGGAGCCCGAGATCGTAGACCGGCGTCGGGAGAATCGTTTTCGGGGACAGAAGGATTCTGCGAGTCGTGAAGAGGTTGGACCGGAGGGTCCGGAGCGAACGCGTCGCGACCTGACGTCCTTGTATCGTCTGGCGTTGGATATGGGGGCGGCTCGTGACGCCGAGCAGTTGGCCAGCGTGGTGTTGGACGGGTTGTTTGATGGGACCCGGGCCGACATCGGCGCCGTCTTGCTTCTACCCAAGGGCCTCAGGACAAGGCCTCGCTCGAACGAACTCCGCGTGGCCGCCTACCGTTCGCTGAAGGATCTCCCCTACCAGAAGGTTTCGGACTATCTGTCGGGAACGGTTCTGGCCGAGGCCGAGGCGGTGTTGGCACGCGACGTGGCGGACGACAGCAAGCTGGTCGACCGTGACAGCCTGGGCCAGATCCATGCCGAAAGCGTGATTTGTGCTCCGTTGATTTCTCGCGACGCCACCTTTGGCGTGTTGCATCTTTACTCGACTGATCGCGAGAGACTGCTGCAATCGAGCGATCTCGAGTTCACTCTTGCGGTGGCCGACCAGTTGGCCGTTGCCCTGGACGGGTTGCAGGACCGTGAGTCTTTGGCCAACGGGTTGGCTCGGGCGCAGGGGGAAAACGAGTCCTTGCGGAGCCAGTTGGGGATCGACAGCGAGTTGATTGGTGACAGCGAGGAGATGGACCAGTTGCGAGGCATCATCGAGCGGATTGCCTCGACCGACGCGACGGTGTTGGTGCGTGGTGAGAGTGGAGTGGGGAAGGAACTGGTGGCTCGAGCGATCCATTTTCACAGCCGCCGTCACCAGGGGCCCTTTGTTTGTTTGAACTGTGCGGCCTTGTCGGAGTCGTTACTGGAGAGCGAGTTGTTCGGGCACGAGAAGGGGGCTTTCACCGGCGCGACGGACTTGAAGCCGGGCAAATTCGAGCAGTCCGACGGTGGCACATTATTTTTGGACGAAGTGGGTGAAATGCCTGCAGCGATCCAGGCCAAGTTTTTGCGGGCATTGGAGGGTCACCCCTTCGAGCGGGTGGGGGGGCGAACGACCGTCGACGCCGACGTCCGCGTTGTGGCCGCGACGAACCGCAACTTGGAAGAGGCCATTGCCGAAGGAACGTTTCGCAAGGACCTGTACTACCGACTCTTCGTCGTCGAGATCAAGGTGGCTCCATTGCGTGAGCATGGTGAGGACATACTGCAATTGGCTCAGTTCTTTCTCGAACAGTTCGCTTCGAAGTCGGGGCGAGAGATCAGCGGGTTCAGTGCAGGTGCACGAGCGGTTCTGGACACCTACGACTGGCCGGGGAACATCCGCGAGTTGAAGAACACGGTCGAGCGGGCGGTGATCCTGTGCACGGGCGATCAACTGAGCGAGACCGACATCCAACTCTCGAACCTCGTCGCAGCAGGCGGCAGCAACACGTCTCCGGTCATTGCCAGTCGCGGCAATGTCTCGCTGGAAACTCTCGAACAGCAGCACATCCTCTCGGTGCTCGAGACCACCGAGTGGAACAAGTCACAGGCGGCGCGAATCCTGGGCATCGAGCGATCGACTCTGGATCGGAAATTGAAACTCTACCGCGTGGTTCGGCCTTAGCGTGGGTGTTCGGCTTCGGGTACGGTCTATTCCGGATCGAGCGGTTCTTGCGGCATGCTGTGCGAAAGCCACGAAAAGTGTTTGACTTTCTCAACACCGGGCGGGACAATCGTTTCAGTCGACATGGCAAGACCGCCTAGACACGACCTCATTCATCCCTCCTCACCACCGCCTTTCCCCTCTTCTCACGCGAAGTCCAACCTCTCTGTCTCGCGTGTTGCGGTTCGGTACTATTGGGATTCTGGTCGCGTCGGACGGTTCGAGTGGATTCGGACTGCCGGGTGTGTTGTGGTTGTGTCGATCGACGGTTCCACAGTGGCCAGACTGGTCGGTGGGGCATGTGGAGATCCAGGATGGAAGAGGGCGCAAGGAGGCGATGGACGACAATGATATGCATCAGAGAGTGGAGTGTGCTGGATGCCGACACCTTTCGAGATGCCCCAGGGGCTTGAGACTGAAGCGGGGCTGCCACTGACTGATTTGTTCGGAGCCGCGGATCGGCCCTTCCAGATCGTTTCGCTGGAAGAGATGGGTTTCAACCCATTCGAGAAGACCGTGGCGAAGCCGGGATCCAAGGACAAGGTCCACGTCTTGGCCGCTCGTTATGCAGCGGGCTTGCCGTTGTGGAACGAGGAGGACTGCGTCGATCATGGACCCGAGCGGGTGTTGTTCGACGTCGACGCCTGAGCGTACCCGGGGGTCGACACGCCTGAGCGTACCCGGGGTCGGCTCGGTAGAGTTCTTCTCGCGACTTACTGTTCGATGCGGAACAGTCGGTTCTCGGTCCGGATGAACAGTGCGTTGTCGGCGACGGCGTAGCTGGCAAACGTACGGCCTTCGAGCTGGTTGCGTCCGAGTTCGACGTACTGTTTTCCGGGCCGCAGCACGTATCCTTGGCCGGTTTCGCTCTGGATGAAGATCTTGCCGTCGGCGAAGGTTGGCGACGCCGAGAATTTTCCACCGATCCGTTTGCGGTAGTGCAGCTTACCGGTTCGGGCTTCGAGCGAACTGGCGATGCCGGTATCGGAGATCAGGAACAGTTCGTCGTTGACCAGCAGCACCGAGGGAGTGTGTGGCACATTGGACTTAGAGGTCTGTTTCCAGGCAATGTGCGTGTTGGTCACGTCGCCTCGACCGGTCGGTCGAATGGCGAACAGAGTTGGAGTACCCCAGCCACTGCAGACGTAGACGAGTCCGTGTCCGAATACGGGTCGCGGGATTACGGAGTAGCCGTCTCCGTAAAGCACTCGCCAGATCTCCTTCCCTGTTTTCGGTTCGTAGGCGGCGACCAGTCCGGTCCCCGGGCAGACAATTTGTTTCTGACCGTCGACTTCGATCACCAATGGAGTGGAGAAGGAGAATTTCCGAGGCAGGTCGAGAGTGCGGTCGGTTTTCCAGGCGATCTTGCCGTTTCGCGTATTGATGGCTGCAACGTAGCCGACATCCTGCCCATCGCAGGTGACCACCAGCAGCCCATCGACCAGTGCCGGAGAACCTCCGCCACCGTGCCGCGGCACGTAGGCCAGGTCTCTCATTTTCCAGGCAATGCGTCCGGTCTCCAGTTCGAGTGCCGCGGTGCCTTCGGTGCCGAAGTGGACGAACAGCATCTTGCCGTCACTGATCGGAGTGGGGCTGGCGTGACTGTTCTTGGAGTGGAGCAATCCGCGGGTGGGGACATGGTTGCGGTCAAAGACTTCGCTCTCCCAGAGTGTCTTGCCGGTCTTGAGATCCAGGCAGAGGGCACGCAGCGACTGGTCGTCCTGTCCTCCACCGGCCTTCCTTGCGGCGGTGGTCAGGAACAGCCGATCGCCGACCACGATCGGACTCGACCACCCTTTGCCGGTGACCGGGACCTGCCAGGTGACGTGGTTGTTCGCGTTCCAGCTGACTGGCAGCCCGCTGGCCTCTGCGTGACCGTCTCCGGCGGGGCCGCGAAACTGCGAAAAGTCGGCGGCGGACGCGGGAGCTGCGGACGCTGCGGTGAGCGTGAATGCAGCGAGTGCGGTGACCAGTTGTTTGGTGCGGTGCCTGAGCGACATGAAGGTCTCCGGTCGGGTGGGTCGGGTGGGTCGGGTGGGTCGGGTGGGTCAGATCAGGAGTCTTCGAACGAGACGACTTCGTAGCGTTGGGTTCCGATCGGGGCTTCGTATTCGACCCGATCGCCGTTCTTTTTCCCCATCAGTGCACTGGCGAGCGGGCTGTTGGTGAGGATTTTCATGACGTCGGTCGAGTAGTCTTCCTCACCGGGTCCGACGAATTCGTACTGTTCGATGTCGCCATCGTCGAGGTTTTTGACGGTGACGCGGCTCCCGAACGTGATGATGTCCTTGGGCAGTTTGGTTTTGTCGACAATTTCACAGCCGGACAGTTTGTGTTTCAGTTGATTGAGTTTGGCTTCGAGCATTCCGAGGGATTCTCGTTGGCCGTGGTATTCGGCATTCTCCTTGAGATCTCCTTCTGCTCGTGCCTCGGCAACTTTCTCACGAACGTCCGGGATCCGTTCGTCTTCGAGCACGCGGATATCTTCTCGCAACTTGGCGTAACCTACTTCGGAAATCGGTTGACGGTCCATCTCTGGAGAGTCCTTATGCTGTGGCCGGATGTGAAGCGGCCAGGTATCAGACGTCGGTCCACTGGCCGGTTTGAGCGCTATCGAGAACTGCGTCGCAGATCTTCTGAGTTTCGAGTGCGTCTCGGAATGTTGGCGATGCGGGTTCACCGGAGTCGAGGCTTTCGAGGAAGTCGGCGACTTGGTGAACGAAGGTGTGTTCGTAGCCAATCTGCAGTCCGGGCACCCACCATTTGTCCATGTAGGGCATGTCGGGATCGGTAACATGTA
>Ga0209402_10003117_pt1 | contig 16077 bp, 15 predicted proteins | sample ArcticOcean_MG_C_3_FD_187437 | JGI IMG/M metagenome (GOLD analysis project Ga0209402, IMG submission 187437) | Marine microbial communities from western Arctic Ocean - ArcticOcean_MG_CB8_126 (SPAdes) (version 2) | ecosystem: Environmental > Aquatic > Marine > Oceanic | place: Arctic Ocean... | reverse complement strand
GCAGATGCAGGTCGTGGCGAGGCATTGAGACGCCTGCGCCGTGAGGCGCGTATCGATACGCCAGCCATCGTGGTTTCCGTACAGTTTACGCCACAGGATGTGCAACTGCTCGAAGGCGAGAATGTTTCAGGCCTTCGTCGTTCTCGATGCTCAGTTGGGGGCGCGACTCGTGGAAGAGGTCGAGAAGATCATCAACTGAGACGACCCGCCTAGTTCACGTCCGATCTCAGGAAGGACACAAAGGCGGCCATGAAAAACAGGATGGCGAACAACAACAACAACAGTGTGTCGACCATTCGAGATTCAAAGCGCTCGCTGAGCCCTTCGGCGGTGTAGGAGAAGTCCGGCATCGCGTCGATATCATAGTCATCGTCGCTGCCACCAAAAGCAGAGGCGTCCTCGCCTGCCTGCTCTGCGACGAAGCGCACAAACTGATGCTGAAAATTGCGTAGTGTGTTGATCAGCCGCTCTTCGTGGCGCACGCCCGTTGCGCCCACATCGGTACTGGCGTAGACGAACGAGGCAACCGGCGAGATGCGTGTGAGTTGCCGAGCGATGTCGGTCTGACGTCGTAGTTGAATCTCGAAATTTCGTACCACCGCCGACGTTACTTTGTTGACTTCGCGCTGCAATTCATTTCGTTGTTCGCGAATCTCCCGAAAGAACGCGCTACGTTCCTCGCGACTCATGCCGCGAACACGACGACGCATCGAACCCCAGTCTGTCTGATACTGATCGGAGATCTGCTTGCTGCGTAGCGCGATCTCCCGCTCTACCTGTCCCACGTCGGGCACGGGGGCCACCCATTCGGCCAGGTAGGGTCCCATATTGGGGATGACCAATGCCAGCAAGACCCACAGCGACAACAGTGTAAGAATCGCTGTCGAAGACGTTCTGGCGCGCACCGACACCAACAGACCGATGGAAAACATGACGGCCAACAGTAGCAGGGACAACACACCGGCCATGGCAAAAGCCTGCCAGTCTGTCGTGGTGAAGGGTATTTCTGCCGAGGTGGAGATCAACAGAGCCCCCGTCACCAGGGCGACAACGAATGGCAGGGCCAGCGAAAGATAGCCACCTATCCACTTGGCGAGGATGACGAGATCGCGGGGTACCGGAAACGAGAGCAGAAGCATTAGTGTTCCCGTTTCGCGCTCGCCGGCGACTGAGTCGTAGGAGATGAAGAAGGCCAGCAGGCTCAGCACCACGGCGACGATGAACAGCATGTCGGCGACCGGAAATAGTAGCACGGCAGGATTCGTATTCAGATCGCCGGCGAATCCCGGCATGAAGTCGTCGGAGACCACGGCGGTGCGATCCAACGTCTTCTCGACACCGTAAAACAGTACCTGGAAGCTTTGCGGCGGGCGGTCTACTCGTATTCCCTGCCGCTGCAGCTGGCGATAGGACCCGTATTCACGCGCTTGATCTCGATACTCGCTCTGATTGTGGGTGAATTCAGCTCGGCGTGAGGCCAGATCTGCCCGCAGAACGAAAACACTGACGATCCCCAGCACGATGCACAAGCTTGCACATACGAGGAAACGAAATTCCAGTAGGCTGACGAGCCATTCCTTGAGGATCAGCGCCCGCAGCATCGAAATCTCCCATGCTCCGACACTGGCGTGGCGGCCTCAGGACGCAAGATCATATCGCCGGAATCCAAAATAAGCGAGCAAGAAAAAGGTGCCATTGAGTATCACCAGCAGGAGTATGTCGATCTGCCCATCGGCGGCGATCTGTGCGAGAGGAATGCGCGGTGGGGCGAAGACCGGCAAATCGTTAGGATCGATAGGTGCCTCCATCATCTCATCGCGCTCTTCGCGGTCCTGAATGCCCTCCACCGAACGTCGTCTATCCGATTCGATGCGTTCCAGCGCATCGGCAAACTCAGCTCGGTAACGATCTATGTAGACTCGCATCGCTGAAAACTCGGCCAGGCCTGAGCCGGCCAGAGACGCCGTGGCGTAGACATAACTGGCCGATGGTGACAGTCGCGCCATGGTGGTGCTTGCCGCCACCTGCGCCTGCAGGCGTCGGGTGAAGTCCGACATCAGCGCATCGGTCTCTTTCGCCTGACGCTGTTCGGCTTCTTCGCGCAATGCATCGCGCTGATCTCGATCCAGCCCACGCCGTCGCATCCCAACGAAGGCGGCGCGACGAATGGCGGCCCGTTCCGAGGCGATGGCTCCAGCCGACGGGACGGGGACGAGGGCCCGTGCCACAATGGGTGCAACATTCGGCACGGCCAATACCCACAGCACCCAGATCAAGAAACAGATGACGAGGGAAGTAGAGGAACGCCGGGTCAGTACCGAGACAGAGAGGGCGAGGGTGTAAAACATGGACAAATAGAGTGTGGCCACGAGCAACATCCCGATGAAGGCCGAGGTGTCTGCCCCGCGCAGAACGAAGGATGTCGTCGTCGATGCGACCAGCAGTCCGGTGAGCGTACTTGCCAGTAGAGGCACAAGAAGGGCCAAAAAGCCACCGGCCCACTTCGCCAGTAACACGACGTGTCTTGGAACCGGATGAGACATGACCAGACGCAGCGTGCCATCCTCGTGATCACCACAGATCGCATTGAAAGCGAACAAGATGGCCAACAAAGAGCCGACAATGTTGACGATGTAGAGGAAATCAGGTGCGGGAAACAGCACGTACAATGGATTGGAGAATTTGCTGCGCCCCAGGGTCGGCTCTTCCCTGACGGCAATCGTCACCGAGCGTGACAACTCCCGTTCCAGACCCACCGTAAACACGGACAGCGGATTGGGCGGTTTCTCTTGCTGCGTCCCCTGCCACTGAAGCGTGCGGAAGTCCGTTGACTCAGCCAGCTTTTGCTTACGAGCCAATTGCGCCTCGGTGAACGCGTCCAGCCGGCGCTCATAGTTAACCCCCAGGATCGTCGCCGAACCAACGAGCAGCAAAAAAAGCAATCCCGAGGACAAGGCGAAACGATAGGTCAATAGATGCGAGCGAAGTTCACGATCTAGAAGGGTCAGAAACATGGCCAACTCCTCACACAAGACATGACGGGCAAGCGTCCTCCGGATACTGGTCTATTGTTCGACGCACGTGCAGGCGCGATCGCTTACTTTCCCCATGCCCTCATCCTCAAGACTGCAGTATAGGACGATGAAGATAACGGATGTCCACTGCCACCATCTCAGCTATCCGCTGCAGGAGCCCTTTGCCAATTCGCGTGCATGGGTGCACGAGCGCACGGCCCATGTGATCGAAATCCATACCGACAATGGACTCGTCGGCTGGGGGGAAGGTACTGCGAGAATGGCAGCCAGTGCGATCGAATCGCATTTACTTGGTCGCGACCCCTTTGATTCACGCCGAATCTGGGTTGATCTGGCGGACCAGGGATGGGGCAATGTGGCAGCGATCAGTGCTGTGGATATCGCCCTGTGGGACTTACAGGGCAAAGCCGTGGGACGTCCGATCTATCAATTGCTCGGAGGTGCGTCGCGGCTGAAGATTTCCGCCTATGCCAGTGGTCTGTTTCGTCGACGGCGCCCCGACAATACGCAGGCGCTCACGGACGAAGCCCAAGGTTATGTCGATGCGGGCTTTGGCGCGATCAAGATGAAGGTGGGCCTCGGCCCCCAATATGATATCACCAATGTGGCAGCCATCCGCCAGGCCGTGGGCGATCAAACACTATTCGCCGTGGATGCCAACTGCGGCTACGATGTGGGCACAGCGATCGATGTTGGGCGACGTTTGGCCGACTACGACTTGTACTGGTATGAAGAGCCTGTTGCAAAGCACGATGTTGCCGGAAACATCGAGGTGCGCCAGGCACTGCAAGGTCTGCGGATCGCAGGAGGCGAACAACTTCAGGGTCTGACAGCGTATCGGGATCTCATCTCACAACGGGCCTTTGATATCGTCCAGCCGGATATCTCGATCGCTGGCGGTTTTACCGAATGCCAACGAATCGAGGCCCTCGCGCAGACCCACGGCTTGCGTGTACTTCCCCATATGTGGGGCACGGCGATTCGACTCGCCGCCACGGCGCATTGGCAGGCGACCATACCCGATGACCCAGAAGGGCTCTGCCCACAACCAAGTCTGTTCGAATTCGACATGACTGAGAATGGTCTGCGCACCGAATTGGCGTGCGAACCCATTCTGGCCACGGATGGTTTCGTGTCTGTCCCGGAGGCACCGGGCCTTGGCATCGAGATCGACCGCACCGTATTGGAACGCTATGCCATTAACTGAGGACCGTGACATGACGAGTGACGGCTCGTTGACCCTAAGCCATGAGCAGAAAGCTTCCTTTCAGCAGGATGGCTATCTGCACCTGCCCGGCTTCTACCACGGCGATGTACTCCAAAGACTGCGTGACGAATACCACCAGCTTGTCACCCAGACGGAGAATCGTCCAGCGAACATGTCGTACAGTTACATGGATCCACCAGAAGGTTATGCGCCCGACGAGTTCAACCCAAAGAATGTCGTGGGGATGATGGATCAGGTAATGGCCGGTGATTTCTGGATCGATCACGTGTCTGAACCCGGTCTTGTCGGTGCCCTCGTCGACTGCTTTGGACCTGACATCGATTTCCACAATGGCAAGGTGCGCAACAAACCCCCGGGATTCGAGTCGACGCAGGGGTGGCACCAGGATTGGCCATATGAGCTGCACTCCAAGCCGGAGTTGGCCGCGGCGATTACCTATCTGGACCCGACAGATTTTGAAGCGGGGGCGACAGAAGTCATCCGCAAGAGCCATTTGCAGGCACTGCCCACTGCCGAGGGTGCCTCAACGCTGGTCCAGGAAGATGTCGATGACTCAGAAGCGGTCGTGTGCAAAGTAGAGGCGGGAGATGTCGTCATCATCCATGTACTGGCGATTCATCGCGCCGGTCACAACTACACCCCGCGCAGCCGCAATGCGATCATCAACGAATACAAGACGGCTGGCGCCATCGATCACTGGAACAATCGTTGTGGTCTGGCGGGTCTGCCCTTGGCGCGTGACGGGCGTCGGTTGATGCCGCGGCTGACCGATTGGATCGACGCATGATCGTCAATGCGGCGGAGCACGCCTGGGTTCTTGGGGATGAGAAATTTCCACTGGTCCAGGATGTGGCAACCTGTCCAAATAGCTTTCCGCCGCGGGAGCAATCGGGTCACGACTTGCTTGCCAGCATGCAAGACCATGGTGTCGACCGCACCGTCATCAGCCACGTCTGCTACTACGGCCGCAACAACGACTACACGGTTGATTGCGTGAAGACATGGCCAGAGCGTTTTGCCGGGGTTGGGCTCTTGGTAGGTCACCGGCTGTTCTCACCGCAGGAATCTGAACAGAATGCCGATCGTCTCGAACAACTTGTAACCGATGGCGGTCTGGCGGGGCTGCGTCTGAGTCCGGTCTATGACACGGATGCGGAGTGGCTCGATGATCCAGTCTGCGATGCACTGTGGCACAGGGCGGCACAACTGAAATGCGTCTTCAATGTCTTTCTGAGACCACAGCAGATTCCTCAGCTTGAACGCATGGCCGAACGCCACCCTGGTGTCGCCGTTGTCGTTGATCATATGGCATTGATTGATATCACTCGACCAGACGAAGAAGGCATCGATCCGCTGGTTGGGTTACAGCGACTACCCAATGTCTTTGTCAGAACCTCGCTGCACAATCAGTCAAAGCAGCCATTGCCATTCAATGATGTATGGCCCTATCTGCGCCGTTTGTACGACAGCTTCGGACCGCGGCGGCTTCTTTGGGCCAATTTCTACGAGTATCTGATCATGCGCGACATGATCCCTTTTTTCTCTGCAGAAGATCGTACGTGGATTCTTGGCGAGACGGCGGATCGGCTCTATTTCCAACGCACAGGACCATGATTCTGGAAGACAATCCATGAGAATCATCGATATCGAGCGCATCCTCGTCGACGTCCCCTTCACGGAACGTCAGCAACGGATTACGCGCCGAACCGCTTACAACTGGTCACTGCTCGAGTTGTGTCGAGTCACGACCGATACGGGCCACGTCGGTTGGGGCGAGACGGTTCCACATTACACACACCAGCGTGTGACAGACGTTATCGTTGCTCAAGCCCTCGGGTCACCTGCGGCGGATCTGCTCTTTGATGATTCCATCGGCGCGGGACTGCAGATGGCGCTCTTTGACGTGGTCGGCAAAGCCATGGGGGTACCCGCGCATTGCCTGCTCGGCAAGAAAGTGCGCGACGCAACGCCCATTTCCTGGTGGTGTTCACATAGCACACCCCAAGATTGGGCAGCAGAAGCTGCCGCCGGTGTTGCGGCGGGATACACTAGCCTCAAGACAAAGCCCAGACCCTGGTGGGACGTCATCGCTCAGATCGAGGCTGTCAGCGACGCCACGCCGGCTCACTTTCGAATCGACATGGATCCCAATGGCACACTGGATAACGCTGCAACAGCCATCCCGATCCTGACGCGCCTGTCCGCGTATGAGCGCGTCGCCATGTTCGAGACACCTATTCCTCAGAAGGACGTGCTCGGCAATCGACAGATACGCCGTGCGGTGCCTCGACCGATTGCCATGCATTTCGGTAGCCCACCATTTCTGACGGCTCTTCGCGAGGAGGTCTGCGATGGGTTTGTCATCAACGGCGGGGCCCACAAGGTCCTGCAGGATGGGGCGCAGGCGGCTGGAGCGGCGATGCCCTTCTGGCTGCAGCTTGTGGGCAACGGGCTCACCACGACCTGGGCAGCACACCTGGGTGCCGTACTGAGTCACGCAACGTGGCCGACGATCAGTTGCGTCAATCTCTACACGGATCACCTGCTCTCAGAGCCCATCTGTGTTCAGGGAGGTTATCAACGGCTTCCCGATGGGCCGGGTCTGGGTGTTACCGTGGACGAGGAAGCCATCGCGCGGTACCGAGTGCCAGACGACAAGCTGGCTACCGTTGCGGCTGGCGAGACATATGCTCATCCAACACCTAGACTGATCAACACGATTCACTACCCGGATGGCAATCGTATTCACGTGGCTCAGCTGGGAACCACCTCCGTTCACTACGGGCCCGGATGGTCAGCGGGGGTTCATGTGGTCACGAGGGAAGACGACGCCAGTGCCGATTTTGCCCATCTCTATGAACGCGTCCTGCAAGGACCGGTTCGTGACTAGGGCCTGTCGGTCGGTCTCATCGAAGACGGGGATGTGAGGTGAAGCAACGGAAACGCAATTCGAATAGCACCCTCGTCTACTCTTCTGATGCAGGGCCGACCTGTCCAACCTGTGGAAAAGCAACCAGCGCCTGCAGTGGTCATCGCAACTCGGCAACCAGCGCCAGAGGTGATGGTGTTGTGCGGGTTGCTCGTGAGACAAAGGGTCGCAAGGGCAAAGGGGTCAGTGTTGTGACGGGTCTGCCTCTGGCGGGTGATGAATTGCAGAAACTGGCCAAAGAGCTGAAGGCTCGGTGCGGTGCCGGAGGAACAGTGAAGGTTGGCAGTATCGAGATTCAGGGCGAGCACAGAGACACACTGGTGCAAGAGTTGACGGCTCGTGGGTTTCAGGTAAAGCGCGCCGGCGGTTAGACGCCCCGCTTGACACCCCGTGAGCGGCAGCCGCTACTGACGACCGCCTCGTCGGCCACCTCCTCGTGATCGGCGTCCTCTGCCTTCACCTCTTGCGGCACGTTCGGCATCACGATAGGTCGTGTAGAGCTTGAATGTTTCTTCTCCGAGAGCCTCTTTCAGCCGATCGTCGTAGACCTTGGTCAGATCCTCCATGTCCTGACGGATCATGCGGAATACCTCGGGGTCTCGCGGTCCACTGCGAGCATCCTCCACGATCTTCTGCCTCTCCATTTCCAGCGTATCCAACAAAGCAGAAACCAACAACTGCTGCGGCTGATCGATTTGCAGGGCTTCGAACATCTTCGCCCGGGACTCTTGGCGAGCTTTCTTCACCTCTTCCGGACTACGCTGCTCGCGATCGCCAGAGCGGCCTCCACCCCTCTGCGCCAGCGAGGGTTGAGTGGTGAGCAGGCCAAGGGCGATGGCGGCAATCAAAAGCAATATCCGACGGCAAGACATAATGACTCACTTCGGCGGGAGGTTTGGTTTTCGTCCTTCGACGTCTCGACTGCTCAGATCGCTTAAGGCTCTACTCGTCAGCGAGTTGTGCTAGATGATGACGTCCAAGAGCCAGAACACGATCGTCATCCCATTTCTCGAGGGGACGATAGCTTGGATGCCCGGGGCGGCCCTGGCACGGATTGTGGCGAGTGTTGTAGCAGCAGATCAAGGCCCAGCGGGGATCCGGTGAATCGTTGGGAGCCGAGGCGTGAAGCAAATTGGCGTGAAAAAACAGGGCACTTCCTGGATCCATTTCACAGTAGACGTGTTCGAGGTGATTTTGTGCGAGTTCGACTCGCTCACTATCCGCACCGGTCTGTGTGCCCGTCTTGCCGTGCTCGATCCGTCCGAGCTTGTGCGAGCCACGCAGCACCTGCAAACAGCCATTGCCCTCGTAGGCACGATCAACGGCAATCATGCAACTGGCCATGTCCGGGTAAAGGCAGCCGTTGTTGTACCAATATCCATAGTCCTGATGCCATTCCCAGGCACCTCCAACACGCGGTTCCTTCACCATCATTTTGTAGTGATATAGATAGACTTCATCTTCCATCAGTCGTTCCATGGCATCCACGAGGCGACGGCCGTGGCACACTGCATTGTAGATGTCATCGCGGTCGGTCTCCGATGTCAGCCACAATTTGCTGACGCGGCCGTCCGCATCGACGGGCCCACCGACATTCTCCGTTTTCTCCATGTCTGATTTAGCCACCTGCAACAGCTGGTCCATTTCTTGCGCATTGTAGAGATCGGGTACCAACAGATAGCCATCGCGTTGGAAGTCTCTTACCTGTGGTTCACTGACCTGATAGCTCATCTCGAAGTTCCTTTCCAGCGCATGCCCCAGGACATGCGTTCAAAGTACAATGATAATCCTGACGGCCAACCACGACAGCTTCTGGTGGGCACGCAATCGAGGGCCGATCTTCATCTAATGGAAAGCACTTTCCCCGCCTCGCCCAACCTACAACCCGATGCCTACGGAGTCGTCCTGGCCACAGTGTACGATGGGCTGGCGTCCCTGTATTCTGGCGGTGCCATTGGCACCTGCAAACACTGGGGGGTTGCTCACATTCCTGCCGACGAATCCGCGCTCTTTGTGGGCGCAGGCGCTGCGGCGGAGTGTCTTGAGCCGGTTCGTCGTGGGGTTCGATGCCATATTCTGGACTCGTCGCCGGCCATGCTACGCCGTGCACGCCGGCGACTACATCGCAGCAAACATGAGGGGCACGTTCAGTTCCATTTGGGCGACGCACGTGTTCTGCCCACACACGAAACATATGATGCGGTTGTGGCTCACTTTTTTCTCAACACCTTCTGCCAGCAATCGATGCCGCGGGTTCTGGCGTCTCTGCTGACGTATCTGCGGCCAGGCGGTCTTCTCGTGTTGGCCGACTTTGCTCCGGTTCCACAACGCACAGACGCTGCATCCGTTGGCTGCTTCTGGCAGAGCCTCTACCATGATCTGCCCATGCACCTTTTCTCGCGCTGGACGGGAAGCGACGTCCACCCCGTACATGACCTTCCTGCCGTGGCATGCTCGATGGGAGCTACCCTGGTGGCACAGCGAACCTTCCGGCTTGCCGGTATTGGACCGGCCTGGTTCGGCAGCTGGGTCTTGAGTAAGTGACTTACCAGCAGACGACGCAGCATGTTGAGCGGCTCCTCGTAGACACGCACCTTTGGGTTGCAGCAGCGGCAGCGAGTCTGGAACTGTTTTGCAGTCATGCATTGGGTCTTGAGTTGTTGATGGCGCCTGCCGCCTTGGTTGCGGCATCCACCCTTCTCATCTACCGCGTCGATGGTTGGATCGACAAGGACCGGCCATCACGTGGGGTGTTGCCCGTGTTGATCGCCCTCGGTGTGTTTGTCTGGGCCTGGTCTCATGCACCTGATCCGGTGCGCTGGTTGGTCGGGTTCGGCGCCCTGCCCTGCTTGCTTTACTCATGGCGCTGGCGTGGGCGCCGCTGTTTGCGCGAACTGCGGGGGGTCAAACCTTTCTTCGTTACGGGAGCGCTTACCGTGTCGACGATTGGTGTTCCGTGCCTCTGGTCATCTCAGGGCGTCGATCCACTGCGACTGGGCATCCTGGTGGGTGTGATATTTGCCCTGCTGATGGGCAATGTCACCCTCTTCGACCTGAGAGATCAGTGCGCCGACTCAGAGAGGGGAATCGTGACGGTGCCTGTCATGATGGGTGCCAACGCGACACGGTATGGGCTCGCTATCGGTTCGTTCTCGTTGACCCTGGCGCTGTTGATCCCAATGGAACGCGTGTTCTCATCTCAGATTCACAACTGTTTCGCCATGGCCTTTGTGGGAACGGCGATCTGTGCAGTATCGCTGGTGCCCGATAGCTCTCGTCTACGATACGCCCTGTGTGTCGATGGGATCCCGCTGCTGCTCGGCGTCGCGACCCTGGTCATCGCTTCCTAGCAAGATCGTCGTCGACATGGCCGGTGTAGGTTCGCCAGCTAGGACTCCTGTGGTCGACGCATCTGTCGGGCGAAATAGTCGTAGTTGTCTTGCCACCCAGTCGCGTCGGCACTATCCGTGGACGATACGGTGGGTGCCGCCAGGTCGAGATGAACGGGGGTGGGCGTGTCGAAGGCCAACCACTGCCACAGGGCAAGTTCAAGACGGTGCTGAGGCTGCGCGAAATCTTCGCGACCAAAGAGGTTGATTTGCTCCAATGGATCGTTATCGAGGTCGAAGAGACGAGATTGCCGCTCTTGCTGACTCAATAGCAGCTTGAAGCGCTTGTCTCGCGCCATGTATTGTCGTCCTCTACCCACTTCAGCAAAGACCACATCGCGCGTGTCCGGCGCCGCCAGATCGAGCCCCGGCCAACTCTGGGGTGCGTCAATTCCTGCCGCTGATAAAATGGTTGGTGCCAGGTCGATGCCACATACCAGCTCACTGCTGCGCTGACCTGCCCTGTATTGCTGCGGCCACTTGAGCAACAGGGGTACCCGCATCAAGGGTTCGTACATGTGATTGCCCTTTAGCAACAAGTGACGATAGCCGAGATATTCTCCGTGGTCGGCATGGTAGATGATGAGGGTTTCGTCATACAGGCCCTGCTGCTTCAGCCGTTGGATACATCGGCCCACGTGATGGTCGATCTGGGAGATGGTTGCATAGTAGTAGGCGGCGACACGGCGGACGCGTTCGGGCGTCAATTCCTCATGAGGGAAGTATCCACCCTGGAAGGCCAGATCGTCTGCATCGATCCGATCCGTCCAACCCGGTGGCATCTGCAGTTGCTCGGCATCATACATGCGGTCCCAGGGCGCCGGCGGATCGAACGGATGATGTGGCTTGATGAAACTCATCATCAGTGCCTGGCCACCCCCCGGCTTCCACCCCTGCAACGCCTCGAGTCCTCGGTCTGCGATCCAGGTGGTCGAATGGTGCGCTTCGTCGAGGTTGGAGCGTTCTGCTCCGCATGTTTCCCAGTAGTGGGTCTCCGCGTGCTGACGATACTCCCGCTCCTGATCGACCAGGTCTGTTGCATCAACGACACCCTCCTGCCGCAACCAACGGTGGTAGTCGTCATCGTAACGGCCCGGGCCATTCTGCTCGGCCAACTGCATCTGCTCAAAACCAACATCCAGATAGGTCGGTGCCAGATGCATCTTACCTGCCACACACGTCTGGTAGCCATGGTCGCGTAGCAGTCCCGGCCACGTGGGTAGACCGGCAGGTAGAGTGCAGTGGTTGGACCATCCCATATGCTGATGCACATGTAGTCCGCTGAGAAGACTGTAGCGAGACGGTGTGCAGACGGGGTATACGCAATACGCGCGATCATAGACCACGCCGTCATGACCGAGGGCATCCAGATGCGGTGTGCGAAGATCAGGATTGCCATAGGTTGGCAGACAATCCCCCCGATGCTGATCGACAAGGATGAAGAGAATGTTGGGGGCCATACCTACCTCCGACTCAATGGACAGGAGCGTTTGCGCATTGGTCGCTTGACCCTACCCGTCGACGCTAACGATCCCAGGGAAAAGCGAAGGTAGGCTGTCGGGCGAAGCGCTTCTGGGCAATCTGCAAATGCTGGCCAGCCCCGGGCGCCAACTCGACGGTGAAGTGAGTTCTGTCACCCGGCACGTCTACCGTCTGATCGCCCACCGTGACCCGCTGCAGTTCATGTTCTGCATAAGCACCCCCTTGAACGACCACTCGCCGCGAGCTCACAGGATCAAGGTTCACCAACTGCACGGTGACCGAATCATCACTCATCTGCTCCACAAGAGCCGCAACGTCCGGTGGTACACCGGCACGTCGCTCGTCGGGGTCGAAGTAGCGCAGGCGGCAATGAAGGGTGTGGGCTGAGCGGCCTACGGGAATCCCGCCAAGCATGGTGCGCACGAGTGGTTCGGTAATGGCGGGGTTGATGCCATTCATGTCATCCGACAACCGCGTATCGGGTGCGGTTTCATCCTCCGCCATTTTCTGCATCCGCGACCGTACCTGTTCGATGCCGCGCTCCAACTCGGCTTCAGCGTAGCCAGGATTTTCGCCTGCGAGAAACTGCACCCATGGGTCGCCGGCAACGCGTTCGCGATCCGTGGCTCGCTGCGACCAGTACCAGATGTCGCTGGCCCCCGGAGAAAAGGGACGTGGACGAAAATCATACCAGCCATCGGCACCATGCATGTGGGGATAGACGGTTTCGCCGTCCACCTGTTTGGCATGCTCATTCACTTTATCGAGTACACCGCGCCACGTGTCTACGTAAGACTGTTGCCCAGTCAGCAGCAGGCCGTGACCGAAGCCATAATGGGCACGCGAATAACAAGCGGGCCGATTGGCGAGTGCACCGGTTTGCGGCACGGTGACGGTGAATCCCCAGCCATAACAACCACCCCACCAGTTGCCATTCGCGGTACCACCGATCGTACCATCGAGGCCGATGTTGGACGGGATGATTCCGCCATTCTCGTCCGTTCGCTGCATCCAAGCATCGACATAGTCAATGACCCAATCACGATGCTTGTCATCTCCAGTGATCAGATACGCGACCAGGCCCAGATGGGTCGCCTCCAGATTTAGCGGGCAATCGCCGACGACATCCGTGTACTGTTCAAAATGAGCGAGCATCTCGGAGAACTTGCGCTCGCCATGGCCGAGACCAAATCTGCCCTCGATCTCAATGGGATCGCCGGCCCAATCCAGGCCCGTCGCCTTGCGCATCAGAGGGCCGCGACTGCCATTGAACATGGAGCGGATCAGTCGATGCTTCGGATCGTAATTTGGTGTCGCCTCATCCGACCCATCGTACATCGCCGCCCACCGACGGAACCGACGTTCATAGTTGTCATCGTAGGGATCAGACAGACCGTAGAGGAAGTAGGAAGAGTATCCCTCGCCATGATGGAACCAATCGAGGCTGACAGGAAACTCCTTGTAGTACATGCCCTCGCGCGCCAGGGGAACCTCCACGGTACGCGCCTTCGTGTACTGATCGATGTGCCCCTCGAAGCCGACCCGAAACAGATCGAGAATTTCGTCGGGTGCGCCCAATGCATGCAGTAAGGTCCAGTTCAGTTGATTCTCGGCAGCGTCATCTGGTCCATCGTCTCCGCCCCAGCGTGGTACGCACAACAGATGGCCCGTGTATGGATCGAAATATTTGTCGAAGAAGGCGTGACAGGCGTCGACTTGCGTGTCGAGCAGGTGTCGCTGCAACAAGGCCCAACGGGGTGGTGGCACAGCAGTGTCGATGTGCAGCAGGGGAGCACGACGAGGCGACATAGTGTGGATCTCCGATTGATCGTTTTCAGACGTGTAGTCGGCGGATAGACGTGCGGCCCGTTACGCAAGCGCAGTCAAAACAGTTACAGACGTGCAGTCAGGTTAACGGGTAGCGGTGTGTGAAGAAGGGCCGAGGAGCGCCGTCACGCAAACCCATGGTCTCTCACAGCGGGTCTGCGATGAAAAGAGAAAGGGAGGGCACCGAAACTCGGTGCCCTCCCTTTCAAGTGCTCTGTCAGATGGGCTATCCGATGAAGACTACAGGTGTCTGGTGATCCCGAATCCCAGGTGCCAATTTTTCGGCGCTGCATCCGTTGGTGCACCGACCAGATATTGCGTGGCATTGAGTCGCGTGTTGTTCGTGACAAACAGATAGAAGTCATGTCCACCGGTGGACAACGCCGTACCTAATGACAGTGAGTCGTGAGATCGCCCCGTCTCGCCCGGCAGAAGAATCCCCTGATACCCCTCCAGGGCGGGTGAATATTCTACAAACACTCCCCACATGGGATTCAGTTCAAAACGAGCATATGTACCCAATGTGACCGTATGCTGTCGATCGACGGCAAAGATCGCGCTGTTGTGTACATAGGATGGTACCAGACCCAGACCGAGTCGCCCATCCATTGCCACTGTGTTGGCGATGGCCTGGGCGACGAACTGAAAGTTGTCCGCATCTGTCGCGCCGCGATCGACGATGGCTGGGAGATCTGAGTTGAGTGCCAACCCCAACGACAGCGCTAGCGCCAGTGGGAACGATGCACTGTCGCGCTCATAGAGGCGCCACTTCGAGGTGACGTCGAGGTTGTCCAGGACGTTGCTGCGTCCGACGGTCAGCATCCAACGATCGGCCAGACCATAACTGACGGCCGTGCGCATACTGACGGGCCCATCGAGGCCGAAATTTGCATCATAGCCTTCATCGACGGTCGGGTGGAATCGATGCGAGATCTCGTAGAAGAAGTCGCCCTGGTCCAGAGTGGTCGTCGTGGGAAGGTTGGCCATTTGCAAGGCACTGAGTATTTCGACAGGCAGGTCGATCGTGGTCTCAGATGCCTGCCATGAGGGCTGTGCCCAGGCCCCGCTGCTGCAGACAACGAGCGTCAGGAGCAAGGCGTGGATTCTCATTGGAAATTTCATATCTCTGCTCCTACTTGACGCGTTTGAGAGACAGATCGACGGCGATGTCAATCTGCTCGCTCACTTTGACGAAGGCCGCTAGACTCGGCGCTTCAATGTCAAACTCAGCGAGGCGAAAATTGAATTCGGCCTGCAGAGTGGCCGTGCTGTCTCCAACGGCCACAATCCCATCGATATCGACTGACCGCTCGACACCCGCAAGGCCCAGTGTGCCGCGGGTGCGAACGTGCTGTTGTCCGGTCGGTACGCCGCTGCTGTCGGTGATCGCCTCGTGACCGATGATCGTTCCCTTGTAGGTGCTCAGTGGATGTTTGTCGGCTTTCAATACATCCCGCATGTCGCTATCACGTTTGCCGATGCCTGTGCCGAAGGCATTGACCTCGACCTGAAACAGCAGCTGTGGTTTCCCCTCAAACAGGCCTGGTCCCTCCCAATAGAGGAATCCATCCACCTTGTCGTTGGTGCCTTCGAAACTGAAGGTGACCACTTCGGATGTGAAGGTGACGTTGTTCGTTGCCTTGCGGTCCACGTGCCATTCTGCGGCATCTGCAGTCGAGGTGATGGCGACAAGGCACACCAGGAAACTCCAACGTTGCAGCAAGCTTGTCGTATCAATCATTGAGGGCACCCTCCTCGATCCACAAGCGCAGCAGTTGTGTCAATTCCGCCGATATCTGGGGAGCGCCTCGGGGCATCTGGCTGCCCTGAATGCTGTTGGCACCGGTAACTTTCAGATACAGATAACTTGAGGAGGGGTTTCCAGGATCGATCAGTGGCTGACCAGAGCTCGAAGTCACACCGACGATCCCTGCATGGGTCTGGGATCCGGACAGTCGTGGAAACTCGAAATCACCATGGCATCCACTCAGAGCGCAGCTTGGTGTGAAGATTCGTGCGCGCACCTGAGTGAAGGACGCATCGATGGTCTCGACGGGGTCATCCTCAACCACGTCTGGTGGATCGAAGACCATTTCCGTGCTCGATGTGATCGAACCCGAGCAGCCGGCAAACACGAGAGCCATACTTCCGATGGCGACAGCAAGACGCATGGACAGGCCTATCCTC
>Ga0209402_10003110_pt1 | contig 16098 bp, 16 predicted proteins | sample ArcticOcean_MG_C_3_FD_187437 | JGI IMG/M metagenome (GOLD analysis project Ga0209402, IMG submission 187437) | Marine microbial communities from western Arctic Ocean - ArcticOcean_MG_CB8_126 (SPAdes) (version 2) | ecosystem: Environmental > Aquatic > Marine > Oceanic | place: Arctic Ocean... | reverse complement strand
ATGATCTGGGCCCTTGCTTTGCTGGCGGCCGGCGGACTGACGTTGGACTTGGTGCGCTTCAGGGTTGGCTGGCTAAACGCGCTGTTCCTCAGCTGGATGGCGCCTCTGCTGAAACAGGACGAGGCGGCCCACATCACCGGCGCCACCTACATGATCATTGCGGCATTGGTGGTATTTGTACTCTACGGGAGAGAAGTGGGCATACCCGTGATGTTCTTCTTGTCGCTTGGTGACCCGGCAGCGGCGCTGGTAGGGCGGCGTATGCCCGGCCCTAGATTCAGGAACAAGTCTCCGTTCGGAACAGCGGCTTTCATCGCAGTGGGAGCGGGTGCGGCAGCGATCCTGGTCGCAGCCAATGGCATAGACCATTATTGGGCGATCTGGGTGGGGGCTACGGTGGCTGGAGCAGTAGAACTGGCGTCATTCCCGCCGGACGACAATCTGGCTGTGCCATTGCTGGCAGGCACAGCCATGTATTTTTTGGGGACCTAGATTTGGGGACTAAGATTTGAACCGGAGCTAAGCTGCCCCGTCAAATGCAGAGATCTCAGCCTGTTCACGCTGGAACTTTACGTAGGCATTCTTGGTCAGAAGCGGTCGGTGGTTGGACTTCACCTCTTTCGCCTGCTTGGCCCCGTCGGCCAGCAGATCGATAACCACCATGGCCATAATCTTGGCTGGGTTGATCACCGCTGATTCGTAGTCGGTAATCAGGTATTCACTGCTGTGTCCGGAACCGACTGCTCCGGCGGTATATGGGTGACAGGCCGGCATGATGTGGCTAAGGTCTCCCATGTCGGTGGAGCCGCCCCGGTTGCGGCGGGCCGGCATCACCAACGTGGCTGATTCGCCAACCAGATCAACTGCGGTGCGCCGGAAGATATCTTGCAGCTTGGTGTCATGTCGCATGGGCAGGTAGCCCGGAATGGTGGTGATGTTCACCTTAGCGCCAACGGCCAAGGCCCCGGCGCGGAAACAACGGTCAACGGCTATGGAGTTTTCTACCACCGCGTTGGGCGTTGCAGAACGCACCCGCCACTCCAGCCTAACGTCGGAGGGCACTGCGCTGACGGCCGCCCCGCCCCTGGTCATGATGCCGTGAATGCGGACTGTGTCGTCGACCTTGTGGGTCTCCCTGAGGGAGTTAATGGCCTGGATGGCGAAAGAGGCGGCGTTCAGGGCGTTGACGCCCAGGTGAGGCAGGCTGCCCGCGTGAGCACCGACACCGGTGTACTGCACAAATTTCACAACGTGTCCGTTGCTGGTGCCGCCCATGGCGAACTTCCGCTCGCCCATGTCGCTGGCGGTGTGGCACATCATGGCAATGTCTACGTCGTCGAACTCGCCTAGTCGAATCAGTTCTTGCTTGCCGCCTAGAAACTCCACCTTGCCCTGGTTCCGCATCTCCAGCCGTTGCTCAACCTCAATGAATTCTTCGGCGGGGACGGCAAAGGGCACAATCTGGCCGGAGAGTTGGGCGATGACTTCAGGTGTGAGCAGGCCCATGGTGGCACCCAGCATCATGCCAATCTGACAGTGGTGCCCGCAAGCGTGGGCGGCCCCGGTATCAGGGTCGGCGTGGGGATGGTCGGTTACTACCAGAGAATCCAGCTCGCCGATGACCGCCACGGTTGGGCCGGAGCCGGCACCGCCCGGAATTCTACCCTTCAGTCCGGTGAGGGCCAGACCTCCCTGGTGTTGGATGCCCAATTCTTGGAATTTCTGTGCCACTAGCTGGGCAGTCTTGACCTCTCGGAAACCAGCCTCAGGGTTGGCTAGCACCTGTTGGGCCAAGCCAATTATCTCTTTCTTGCGCTTGTCGATTGTCTCGCAGGCGCGCTTCTTCAGTTCTTCTATTGAAAGCTTGGGTGAAAGATTTGATGTGGTCATTATTTATGCGCCCTTGAATGTCTCTTCCGATGCTAGGTTCCGCATGAATTTCAGGTATTCGGGGATTGTCATATCTGGGCGTTGACCGCCGACGATGCTATTGCCCTGGGAAGCGTTGTCACCCAACATGTCAATGACGGTGTAGGCCAGAGCCTTGGCACCCTTGATCACGGCCAAAGAGTAGTCCTCGATCACGTAGGTTGCGCCGTGGCCCAGACCAACCGCGCCGCCAACGTAGGGGTGAATCACCGGCATCAGATGACTGATGTCTCCCATGTCTGTGGAGCCACCACGGTGGTTTACATAACTAACGTTTTCTTCGCCCACCAGGTCGGCTGCGTTGGCCCTGAATATCTCAGCCATGCCCTTGTTCTGTTGCAGGGGCATATATCCGGGAATGGTCTGAATCTTGACGTCTGCTCCCACCGCCATGGCTCCTGCTCTAAGCGCCCGGTCCACTTTGGCGTTGGCATCCATCAGAGCTTCCAGAGTGCGACCTCGAACGAAGGTCTCCATGCGCACATCGGCTGGTACCGCGCTCACTGCTTCGCCGCCCTTGGTGATGATGGGATGCACTCGGATGCTATCTTCGTCGCGGAAGGTCTCACGGTTGAAGTTGATAGCGGTCATGGCCATCATGGCGGCGTTCAGAGCGTTGATGCCCAGGTGAGGCGCTCCGCCGGCATGGGCCGCGCGGCCAAGGAATTGGATGCGCTTGGCCACCGAACCGTTGTTGGTGTTGCTGATGCACATCTGCTGCTCGGCGGGGTTGCTGGTGGTGTGGAGCATCATGGCCAGGTGAACGTCGTCGAACTCACCCAGTCGGACCATCTCCGGCTTGCCACCCAGGAACTCGATCTTTCCGGCCTGGCGTAGACCGTCCCGGAATTCAATCTCGATGTATTCTTCAGCCGGCACGGCCATGAAGGCTATGCGCCCTGCTAGGCTGTCCAGGATATCCGAGTTTGTTAGAGCCGAGGCTGCGCCAAGCATCATTGCTATTTGGCAATGGTGGCCGCATGCGTGGGCGGCGTTGGTGACTGGGTCGGCGTGGGGGTGTTCACCCACGATGAGCGAGTCAAGCTCTCCCAGCACGGCCATGGTTGGTCCAGGGGCAGTGCCGGATGCATCTGCGCGAACTCCGGTGATGGCCAGTCCGCTTCTGGGCTGCATTCCCAGAGCGCCGAACTGCTCAGCCACTAGTTTGGCAGTCTTGAGTTCCCGGAATCCGGGCTCAGGGTTTTTCAGAATCGTCTTGGCGATGGTCACGAGATCATCGGCTTTGGCGTCGATAATCTCTGCTGCTCTGCGTTTCAGGTCCTCTTTCGAGGGCATTGGGCATTCTCCAAATAAGCCGCGTTTTGGTCAGATGATTTTACGGACTCAGAGGCCACGGTTGTGCCGTTTGAGATTGTAACAAAGGCAGCCTGGGAAAGGTATACCGGAGTATAATGACCGGGCCTTGCCTGAACTCTCTCTCAGGCGTAAACCCAAGTTCAATTAATCTTTTGGATCATCTCTTAACCACACCATTATGAAGATAATCATTGCCCCTCAAGGATTTAAAGGCGGTATCTCTGGCCTTGAGGCTGCCCAATCTATCGCCAGGGGTGTTCTGGCTGCCGTGCCCGATGCCGAAACAATTTTGCTTCCCGTGGCCGATGGCGGTGACGGTACCCTGCACGCGCTGGTGGACGCCACTGGCGGAGAGATTTTCACCAGCACGGTGACTGGGCCCATCAACCAGCAGGTGGAAGCCCAGTGGGGCGTCATGGGCGACGGACGCACCGCCGTTATCGAGATGGCCAGGGCCTCTGGGCTGGCCATGGTGCCCTCAAAACGGCGTAACCCCAAGACCACCACCACTCTGGGGACAGGTCAAATATTGAAAGAAGCCACTGAGCGTGGTTTCAGCCGCGTGATTGTTGGTCTGGGGGGTAGCGCTACCAATGACGCCGGGGTTGGAATGGCCACTGCCCTGGGCGCTAAGTTTCTGGACGCTGCCGGCAATGCCCTTCCGCCCGGCGGCGCAGCACTGGCGCGTTTGGACCGCATCGACGCGTCCGGATTAATGGATGGCATTTCCGGCGTGGAGATTGTCGGCGCCACCGATGTGACCAACCCATTGTGCGGGCCAACGGGAGCCTCAGAGATATTTGGCCCTCAAAAGGGTGCTACCAAAGAGGTAGTGGCGGAGTTGGATGCCGCGTTGGGTAATTTCGCCGCAGTGGTCAAAAGAGACCTAGGAATAGATGTGCTCGATGTTCCGGGAGCCGGTGCGGCCGGTGGCCTTGGCGCTGGCTTAATCGCCTTTGCCGGGGGCAAGCTGCAATCAGGCATCGACATGGTCTGCCAGGTGTTGGACTTTGACCGCCATCTGGAAGGGGCCGACTTGGTGTTCACCGGTGAGGGCCGGGCCGATAAGTCGACAGTGTTCGACAAAGCGCCAGTGGGCGTTGCCAGACATGCCATGGCCCACGGCGTTCCTTCTATTCTGCTGGCAGGCAGCCTGGGGGACGGACACGAGGAGCTTTATAACCACGGCGTGGCGTCCATCTTGTGCATCTCAGACGGCGCAATGACCTTTCAACATGCATTGGGTCGCACCGGTTTGATGCTGCAGGGAACGGCCGAGAGGGCGATGCGGATTTTCCTGCTGAAGCCGTAAGCCAGCAGTAAAAAACCCGCACGCATCAGATTACTCCGCGCTCCCGTAGCCCTTCAAGTTCAGCAGCGCCAAGGCCCAGGAAATGGCCGTACACCGTATCGTTGTCGTAGCCAAGGGGAGTTGACCCCCGCCAAATCTTCCCCGGTGTCTCAGAGAATTTGGGAATGATACCAATTCCCTTGATCTTCCGGCCAAGTGTAATGTCTTCCCACTCTGTGTGGACTTCCCTGGCTTTGTAGTGGGGGTCTTCCGCAATGTCTTTGGGAGTCATCACGGGGCTACAGCCAACCTGGGCCGCGTTCATGATTTCCACAACTTCCTGCACGGTGCGTTCTTCAACCCAACCGCGCAGGATGGCGTCGAATTCTATTCCGGGTACGGACTCTAGATTAAGTCGGGCATCGTCCCAATAGCCATCGGACGTGTCCAAACCGAGCACTCCGCAGATGCGGGTGAAGACCGAGCCTAGTGCGGCAATCACCAGCCATCCGTCTTGGGCGTGGTAGCTGCCAAAGGGTTGGCTTCTACCGCTCTTGTTGCCACGGCGCTCGGGGTTAACCCCGGAAGAGAAGTACTCAACCATAGTTCCCGATAAGACCTTGTGGACGGCTTCGTATTGCGCCAGATCAATGACCTGTCCCTTTCCGGTGCGCAGTGCGTAGATGTAGGCGGCCAGAGTTGACCAGAGGCACATCTGGGAGGTGGTGTAATCAGCGGATAGAGGTCTGGCGGTCATGGGAGGTTCCGGGTCAGGCGATCCTGTGATGCCCATGGTGCCGCCAAACGCCTGGCCAATGGGGTCATAAGAGGCGCGGTTCAGGTAATCGGGGTGACCGGTCTGTCCGTAGCCAGAGACGTGGGTTATTACCAGAGCGGGGTTCACGGCGTGAATCGTGGCGTCGTCCAGTCCCCAGTTCGAGTACGTCCCTGCCTTGGAGCTCTCCATCCAAATATCCGCGCCGGCCACCAGACTCAGGAACATTTCCTTGCCTTCAGGTGTGGCAAAATCCAGGGTTGTATAGAAAGTGTTTCGTCGGTCTTGGGCCCACAGGTGGTTGATCGTCGGGCCTTCACCGTCAGTGCCATTGGCAAGGCTGCGGGTGATGTCGCCGACTTTTGGGCGCTCGATCTGAATGACCTCGGCCCCCATCTCTGCGGCCAACGCGGCGGCAAAGGGCTCGGCGACGATGGTCCCGGTGGAAATGATACGCACGCCCTGGAGCGGACCGAATTGTTCCGGAAGAAGAGACTCGGCTCTGGGTGCCATTCTATATATTCCTCTTGGTCCGCTGAATTCGACTAATAAAAGATATTCCGGGCCAGGGAGATGGTTTCTAGACTATCCGGGTCTTGGCGAAATCCACCACCTGAGTGGATAGCTCTATGGACCGTTCTGAGTCGATCTCGTCAAAGGCATCTGAGCAGGTGCCACTGGGCAGGAACTCCGGATACCGGGTGATGTAGTGGTATTTGTCCAACTGCCGGGCTTCTGCCTTAACGGTGTCGAACATCATGTCGAACAACTTGGCGTCCTCACAGAGGTCTAAAAGTGAGTGGCCCCAAACGTCTTCAACCCGTTTGTGGTACAGATAGGCCTTGATGGCCTTTTCTGCGGCCTGTTGGCCCATAAAGCAGGCCATGTTGTGCCTGCCACCCTCTTTTAGAAAGCGGGCATCGTCCAGGTCTTGCTCTGCTTGGCGCAACCAGCGTGCGCCCTCGGCCAGATAATCAGGCATTGTATATCTCCCGTCCTTCACGGCAGGCCTTGGCCAATGCCGGTAATTTCTCGCGCATGTCGTCAAACTCTGCCGGGGTGTAGACGAAGGTCTCTAAGTCTGTGGAACTTGGCAGGTGGTACGAGAAGAAATCAGCCCGCCGGCCAAAGGAATACTCAGTGTCATGGACAATGATCAGTTCTATCTTGGTGTCCGGTTTGAAATCTCCGGCGGCCATGTCGCCGGTCAGGATTACTTTTTCAATTCCCAGTATCGGGAGCATCGCTTCAATTTCTACTAAGTCGCGTTCCAGCATCTGTCGGCGGAACTCGCCAAATCCAACGCGCATCGGCATTTAATCTCACCTGTTAGTGGGGTTCTGAGGTCGAAATCTTGGGAGACCAGGATTTATTGAGAGGCATTAGCCCAAGATAATCATGTGGACTTCTTTGGGTCCGTGGACGCCTTCCACGATGGTCATTTCAATGTCTGCGGTGCGGCTTGGCCCGGTGATGAAGTTGAGATAACTGCCCATTTCACCGCCCTGCTGATGATACTCTAGGCGTCTTAGCAAGAACAGGTCATCCAGCGTTTCCAGTAGGTCTTCAGCCTGCACCAGGGCGATGTGGACCGGGGGCACAACGGAGACCAGCCGAGCTAATCCTTTACGGGGCAGCACAATCACCGACCCGGTTTCCGCTAATGCGTAGTCGGCACCGGTGATACCGATGCCAGATCGTCTGATTTCTTCTCGCAGCGACTCCCTGGTGGTGGTTCCATCTCGTAGGACAGTCGTTACCGTCAGGCCAAGGTTGGTGAGAGCGGCATCTACGGGAATCTGGTTGAACACGTCCTGGTTGGAGCGGACGACGTTTGCGGTCTCTGCTCCCCTGGCCACGGTTTCGATATATTCAATGGCGTCTTCCGGCCCGGAGGCTCGGTGTACTCGCCAGCCGCCAAGGGCTGCCATTTGGGCCAGCTTGTCCAACAGCGCGGGTAGGTTCTCTTCTAAACGCTGGCGCATCTGGGCCGCTTGTTGTTCCAGCTCGGCCGGTGTTTCCGTCAGCCGTGGGTAGGCTTCAGCGGGCGGCACATCTGATCGGCCCAGGGCGTCGCGCACCGATTGGAGGAATTCCGCTTTGGGGGTGCCGGGCATGCTGCCTGATTTAGGAGTCGTCACGGGACAACTCCTTCTCCCAAAGTTCGTGGAAAGTCTGCTTGGGAAGCGTTGGCAAGTCCCTGGATCGAGTCCACCTGGAAAGGATTGGGATGTGCGCGTTTCTGATCCATTTGCCGTCTTGGGTCAACGGCGAGAAAACCGGAGTCATTCGCTCTAATTTTTGAGTGAAGCGCCCAAATTTGACGGCCATCTTGAGCAGCCTGGGGCTACTCATCAACTTGGCGTACAATCGGGCGAGAATACGTTCTGTTTCCGGGGCGGATCGCAGGCTGCTGTCGGGGCTTTCTGCCGTCTTTTTTCGCAGGTCCAGGAGCATCTTCGGTATGTCTATATTGACCGGACACACTTCCCGACAGGCCCCGCAGAGGCTTGAAGCCTGGGGCAGTTCTTTGGCTTTGGGCAGTCCAACCAGCATTGGTGAGACTACGGCGCCGATTGGGCCGGGGTAGACCCAGCCGTAGGCGTGACCGCCAATGCGAGAGTAGACGGGGCAGATGTTGAGGCAGGCCCCACAGCGGATGCAATAAAGCGACTCACGCAGAGCAGGGTCAGCCAGCAGCTTGGAGCGGCCATTGTCCACCAAGATCAGATGGAATTCTTCAGGGCCGTCTTCGTCTTCAGAGCGGCGTGGGCCGGTGGTCATGCTCACGTAGCTGGTGATGCGCTGGCCGGTGGCGGAACGGGGTAGCAGCCGCAGGAAGGTGGACAGGTCCTGCATGGACGGAATCACCTTTTCCATGCCGGTGATGCCGATGTGGACCCTGGGCGCGGAGGTGCAGAGTCGGCCGTTGCCCTCATTGGTGATGATTACCAGGGTGCCGGTTTCCGCCACCACGAAGTTGGCCCCGCTAATGCCCAGGTCGGCTTCCATGAACTTGTCGCGGAGGACCATGCGGGCGGTGGCGGCCATGTGGTAGATGTCTTCATCGTAGGGTATGCCTAGCTTTTCGGAGAACAGCGCCGCCACGTCTTCTTTGGACTTGTGCAGCGCTGGGGCTACCAGATGGGAAGGGGTCTCCTCCGCTAACTGGATGATGTACTCGCCCAGGTCGGTCTCCCAGACCTGAACACCCATGGCTTCCAGAACCGGGTTCAGCCCCAGTTCCTCAGACACCATGCTCTTGCTCTTGGTGACGATCTTGATATTCCTGGTGCGGACGATGTGGGCGACAATCTCATTGGCTTCGTCGGCGTCTTTCGCAAAATGGAGGTGTCCACCGGCGGCGGTGACGTTCTTGTCCAGCAGGTCAAGGTAGTAGTCTAGGTGTTCAATGGTGTGGACCTTGATTTCGCGGGCTTGGTCTTTCCAGCCGTCCCACGTCTCTTGGGTCACTTCTTCAATGCGGTCTAAACGCGCAACGTGGAACCCTTCAGCAACGCGGTCCAGGGCCCGACGCAGCTTGGGGTCGAGGATGGCCTCGGCGGAAGCGGCGGAGAAATTTTGTGTTTTTATTTCGGGCAAGGGGTTTGGTTCCTACTCAGATTCAACATCTAGGATTTGGGCTAGGTGTCGGACTTTGATGTTTGATTCCTGGCGGTTCAAGGACCCGCCGATGTTCATCAGGCAACTCATATCGCAGGACACCAGGGTGTCGGCACCGCTGGCCTGCACGTTGGCAACCTTGTCGGTCACCATACCTTCCGATATATGAGGGAATTTAACGGAGAAAGTGCCGCCAAAGCCGCAGCAAATCTCTGCGCCTTCCAGCTCTTTCTGCTCCAGTCCCGGGACTGATTGGAGCAGTTTTTGGGGCTCTGACTTAACGCCTAACTCACGGAGCAGATGGCAACTGGGGTGGTAGGTTACCGTCCCCTCATGGCTAGCACCGCAGTCGGCGGCGTCTTCCACCTTTAGCACGTTGACCAAGAATTCGGAGAACTCATAGGTCTTGGCGGCCAAAGCCTTGGCCTCTGTCAGTAATTGGGGGTCGTCGGCAAATATCTCTAGATAGAAAACGCGAAGGGTAGCGGCACAGGAACCTGAGGGCACCACCACATATTCGCTATCTTTGAACTGCTCTAGAACGCGCTTGGCCAGTATGCGGGCCTGGTGGCTGTATCCGGTGTTGTAGACCGGCTGGCCGCAGCAGGTTTGGTCTCCTGGGAAGCCAATGCTCACGCCAAGCCGCCGTAGCACCCTGACGACGCTGACGCCAACGTCTGGATACAGTTGGTCAACGACGCAGGTTACGAATAAGTCGGCGGTTATTTTGGTGTTTGCGGTCAAGTAAAAATCTCTCCCAGTACAGCTTCTCGAAGCCTACCAGAGGCGTGGGCGGCTAGCAACTTTATCTGCTTAAAAAGTTAAAAAGCGCGGGGCGGGGAGATGCGACGGTAGACGCCGGGCGACCCGTCCGCGTGACCGTAGCTGCCGCCTATGTAATCGTGCATATTGTCTTCGCCTCGGCCCGCGTTCCAAGCCAGCGACTCGGGCACTTTTTCGTGCTCGAATTCGTACACAGTCGTATATTTGGGGCTGCCGTCAATCACGTGGTAGCGTCGGACGAACAGGCAGCCGGGCACGGTCAGATTGCGCGGGGTCCGTTGGTTGTCATAATAGTCGTTGTATTTCTCTTCGATCTCTTCCGGGACAATCATGCGGCCCACCTGTAGCGCTGGCGCCATGCCACGCCCCATGGTGTCGTGGTCGCTCTCGGCAGGTGAAATCTGGGAGCAGATGTTCCGCACCACGCCTCGGCCAACGCCGGAAGGGCCAATGCGTTTGGTCCAGTCGGTGGGGTTCTGACTCATCTTCAAGTACTCGGGAGTCTCCATTGCAGCGACGGATTCCAGCTCGTAGATTGCCAAGTAGCGAGGGCTTCCCTTGGTTGCCTGATAAAGGGCACCGTCCAAGAACCCCGGCGCGCTGAGCCGCTCCGGCAGATGCTCCTCAACGTACCATTTGTTGAATTCAAAATCGTGCTCCGAGTCTACGTTGGTGAAGACCATCAACAGGCCGGAACCCTTCTTTTTAACCATCGGTTTATTCCCTCTTATTCACCTGCCAGAACGTGTTCGGCTGGGTGTTTATTCTAGCTTTTGGAAGCCTACCAGAGGCATCGGTGTGGGGCAACCGCAGAGACGAACGGCGAGAGCAGCTAAATCGGTAGTAAAATGCTAGCTAAGATTGTCAAAAGCCATCCGGAGAATACTAATGTACTTGCCCAAATACTACGAAGTGAACGATCGAGCAAAGCTATTTGATTTCATGAAGAGCAACAGCTTCGCCATTTTGTTCTCTCACACTGGCGAGGAACCGATGGCCAGCCATCTGCCATTTATCATTGATGAGACCGGCGAAGAAAAGGGGCTGATATTGGGGCATATGGCCAAGGCCAACCGACAGTGGCGTTACGCCGACGGGCAGCAGGTGATGGTGGTATTCCACGGCCCCCACACATATGTGTCGCCGACCTGGTATCAAGAAGAAGATGCTGTGCCCACCTGGAATTACACCGCAGTCCACGCCACGGGCACCTTCAAGGCCACAGAAGAGCCGGCGGTGATGGAAGACATGGTGGCTCGGCTAACGGCCCAGCATGAAGCGTCCCAACCCCAACCGTGGCAGATGGACTTCAGCACCGACTACGCTAGCCAGATGATGAAGCGGGTAGTTGCCTTTCAGATAGGCATAACTTCAATACAGGGCAAGTGGAAGCTTAACCAGAACCAGTCAGACGCTCGCCGTGAGCGGGTGGCCGCCAAGTTGGGCAGCTCGGAGCACGAGGGTGATCTACAAGTGGCCAAGCTAATGGATGAGGATATGGCGGGGTAATTGAATCTGGCCGTGGGAAAACGGGTTTTAAACCCGCCCCTACTTGCGTCTGGTCAATTTCTAATTGGCTGCTCAGAAACTTACTGGATTCCTGCCTTCGCAGGAAAGACTGTTCGGAGTTGGTGCTCTCTATCGAAAAAGACCGTACCTCCTGAGCATTGTCGAAGGACGCTATGCGGACAGTGCCACATCCAGGATGGCTACCCGGCCCTCGGCGACGGCGGCTAGGCCGTCTTTGATGGCACCGGCCAGGCGCTTGGGGTCTTCGACTCGCTCGCCGTGTCCGCCGAAGGGTGCTGCCAGCCCTTGGTAGTCCGGGCCGGGGATGTCCACACCGTGGAATATGCCCGACTTGGCGGCGTCGCCGTCCGGATAGAAAGACAGGTGCAGCCGTTTCATGGCGGCGTAGCTGGTGTTGTTGAACACCACGATCATGATGGGCAGGTTGCTCTCACGGGCAACACCAAAGGCCTGGGTGATGGGGTTGTAGAGGAATGCGCCATCGCCCATCAGTGCCACTACTGGACGGTCTGGTGTGGCTAATTTCACGCCCAATGCGGTGCCAAGTCCTTGACCCAGACCGCCGATGGGCCGCAGGTAGCTCTGCGGATTGTCGCGGTTGATGCGCCGCAGGATCTGGGGTCGATGCACGATGGTCTCATCAATATAGACGGTGTCGGCGGGCATGTTTTCGCTCAGGGCGTTACAGAGGACGCCAGGGTCGATGGGGCTGGCGTTTGCCACTTCGCTGCTGATTGCCCGGTATTTCTCCCAAATGCCTTCGTTTCCGGAGACAGCTTTGGGTTGAGCGTCCTTGGCCTTAATCGCTTCAGCTAATAGTTCCAAGCTGGTCGGCAGATCGCCTTCTAGGTAGTGGTCGGCCCCCAAGTCCTGGTAGACCATGAACTCTTTGATTGGGTTCTCGTCAATCACCACCACAGTGGAGTTGGCGGGGCTGTTACTGGCCGGATACCAAGGCGCACGAGTGCCTACCACCAAGAAAACGTCAAACTCAGCGTATCTTTGCTTCAGGTCGTAACCATTGTGCAGCGGGTGGTTGTGGGGGAAGTTGGAATATCCTGGCCCTTCGGACTCGAATACTGGTATGTTCAGACTCTCTGCCAAGGTAATCATGGCCTGGAAACCCTCCGCGGTCTTACCTGCCGAGTCGGCTAGGATCACTGGGCTTTTGGCACCAACGACGAGGTCAGCTATGGCCTCAATGTCTGAAGTTTCAGGTCGTGTCTTGGGCGCGGCGGGCTTGTTTCGGAAGTTGGCCGGTGGCGTCCACTCTTCCAGCATAGTCTCCATAGGGACGTTCAGGAACGTCGGGCCTTTGGGTGTGCGCTGGGCCATCTCACCGGCGCGGCTGAACGTCTCGTAGAGCACTTCGGCACTGGTCACACGGCTGCTCCATTTGGTGATGGAGTCCACCAGGCGATTGGGTCCGCCGACGATACTCAGGTTGCGCAGCCACTGGGGGCCGGGGTCAAATCCGTCTGCCTCGCCGTAAGTGGAGGTCTCGCCCGACGCTATGATCATGGGAATCTCGCCCTGGAACGCGCCGTGGATGCCCATGGAGCCTTGCAGTACGCCAACGCCGGCGTGGAGTAAGACTGCTTGCATTCGTCCGGTCATCCGTGTGTAGCCCTGGGCCATGGCCACCGCCAGGGTCTCGTGCCAGGTGTTGATGTATTTGGGGCCGGGTTCCTCGTTAATCTCCTGCCTGGCCAACGCCTCCCAAACGGAAGGCCACTCAGAGCCAGGGGAGGAAATGATGTAGTCCACGTCAAGCTTGCGCAGGGCTTCTAGGATGGCATCGCCGCCGTCTTTACGTTGGGGCATCAGAGGATCCTCCTGAATATGTAGTATCTATGTAGTACCAGCCGGGCCGATTAAATTCCGATCATTATACATATATTGGAGAGCCTTGACTCCAGTGATGGGTGAATATACCCTCAGCCCTTAAATATCTGTCCGAATCCAGTAGTTTATCCAGAACTTTATCCAGTACACTGCCGAGTCTCAATTGGAGGAACCATGGCCCAGGAAACACCAACCGGTTTTATAGACGTCCATGCCCACATAGCGCCAACGAGCTTTCTAAAAGAGGTCAATAAATCTGGCAAATCGTTTGGAGTTGGTGTCGAAGAAACCGACGGCGGACACGCGCTGACATTTCCCGGTCTGCCCACCTTGCGAGCAGCCGGCGGCAGCCTTGCCGATACTGTGGCCCGGTCTGAATGGATGCAGGAACAGGGAATTGGTTCTCAGTATATGGCCGCTTGGTTGGATATTCAGGGGTACACGTTGCCCAAGGATAAAGAGGCTGAATGGGTGCGGCTGCTCAATGAGCACATGGCACAGACCGCCAAAGACAGTGGCGATGCTTTTCGTTCCATCGCTGCTGTGCCTCTTCGGGACGGAGAGCAAGCGGCGCGAGAGTTGGAATACGCAGTGAAGACCCTGGGCATGTTGGGGGCGATGTTGCCCAGCGACCCGGCCGACGTAGATGTGGCCGGCGTGGAACTTGAGCCGTTCTGGGCTGCTGCTGAAGAACTAGACGTGCCGGTGATGCTCCACGGGGCCTCTCACAGCAAGTGGCCGCAGGTTGGTCCTAGTTATCTGGCATTCAGCATGGGCAGAACCCTGGATACGACTATCTTGGCCGCCAAGCTGATTCACTCTGGGCTGCTGGATAGGCATCCGGAATTGAAGTTAATGCTCTGCCATGGTGGCGGGTCTTTGCCGTTCTTGATTGGAAGGGTGGATGTGGCATACCGCAGAGGGATGGAGAAAGTGACTGAACTGGAGCGTGGCGGGCCTGAGGATTATATGTCCATGCTTTATTACGACACAGTGACGGTTAACCCTCGGTCGTTAAAGCTCCTGCTGGACATGGCGGGACCAGAGCACGTGCTGCTGGGCACCGACTGGGTTTGGGCCGCAATGAGCGGAGGACTGATGGATGCCGTGGGGACAATTGGTCTGAACCAAGCAGACCAGGATCTAATCACTAGGCAGAACGCACTAAGGCTTTTCAAGGGCTGAACACGCAGCCCATTTAGCCCAGCCTAATCCTGAGTGTCCGGCTCCGGCTTCTCACTGGCGCCGGTGTACTCCGAGAATTCTCGTAGATCGTCCGCCAGTGTCTGCATATCCATATTGGGGTGATGGTCTAGCAACGCCTGGTAGATAGTGTCTTTCACAACTTTCTTTCGGAAGATATTTCCCAAAGAGTAGGCAATCATACTGTCCACGCTGATGGTCGGCGCGGCGATTGACGGGGGCGGCGGGGTTTCTACCGGTATCTCTACAGGTACAGCGACAAGTTCTTCTGTTGGCAGTTCTGCGGCTGGTGCCTCTTCGGCTTCAACGACCGATTGCTCTACAGACGGTGTTGGTTCAGCCGTCTCTTCTCCAGCTACAACTGCTGGTTGCCAACAGTCCACCAACGTTTGAACATCAGCAAGGCGATGGTTCTTTTCAGTGGCAGCGTCACGTCGGCATAGCGCCTGCTCAACTGCTTGGATTAACCGGTGGGGAATGGTTGATTTGAGGATGTAATCGTAAGCGCCTTCCTTGATGCTGTCGAAGGCTAGAGTCATGTCGTCAATGCTGGTCACAAAGACAATGGCTGTCTCTGGATAGGATTACCTGACCTATTTAAAAAGGCTGATGCCAGTCATGCCTGGCATGATGATATCCAGCAGAGCTAGGTCCACCACTTCATCACGCAACACCGCTAAAACAGCCTCGGCGCCGTCCGCCGTATGGCAGGTGTAACCCTGGTTTTCGAGGCACACCTTAATCAAGTTTCTAATATCTTGACTATCGTCCACTATGAGGATTTGCCGGACAGTGTTTGGCATTTGCCACTTCCTCTGAACCGCTAGCCCAACATTAACCGGAGACCCACGGGCGTTCCGTGTCTCTTGCCACTCAAATAACGGTTGCGTGTTGTCGGCTGCAAACTTGTATTGGAGCGGACCTTGAATGCATGGTAGTAATTTCAGGTGTTATTTGATTCGACTTTCTCAGTATGCCCCGTCTTCTAATGTATTGGCATGCGATGAATGTTTGAGGGATACCGTCCGGTTTTGGAAGCAATATTTAGGGAAGTACCAGCCCAGCAAAGTAACAGAAGAAAAGAAAAAGAAGAGCGGTTAAGCTCTTCATTCTTGGAATGGATGCGGGCGTGTTGAGAGGTAATTCTGTTTAGGTGTTTGCCGGGTGGCGTTCCATTGGTTGTTACTGCGGGCGCTTGGGGCCAGAAGGAAAAATCAGGTGTCAATCAGGGGAGAATTTCCACCACGTCTTGGGTGAAGAACACATCTTCACTGCCAACCAAAGACGTGTCTGCGGGGCAAGTAAGGTATTTACCGATTACCCAAACGCCATCCTTGGGATTGTCTACCACCTCCACAGTTGCGCCGGCGGTCGTGGAAACCTTGGCGCCTTCTGCCAATGTCATGAGGTCTATTGATTTTGCCATCTTAAAAACCCTTTGGTAATCGCAGTGTAGAGAGGGGGTTGCGCGTGTTTTTTGCGACCTTGTGAATCGAATTTTCAGGTTGATCAGTCCCGATAGTATACCGCACCAGTCTGAATTACCTTGCTGGAGAAAGGAGTTGCTAGCAGGGAATTTGGCAGTGGGAGAAGAACATCAAAATGCCCCGGTCCATCTTGTGAAAGACCGGGGCTTGATGCGTGTAAGGTCGAGGCAAGACCTGCTCGCTCCTGCTAGGAAAGATGCGAACCGATTCGAGGCAGGACCGGTTCGCTAGACTATTTCGCTATCGGAAGGGAATTGCAACACAGTGATCCGTTTCAACAAAGAGTCGTAGTCATCAGCGTCGGCAGTCTCCAA
>Ga0209402_10003108_pt1 | contig 16101 bp, 14 predicted proteins | sample ArcticOcean_MG_C_3_FD_187437 | JGI IMG/M metagenome (GOLD analysis project Ga0209402, IMG submission 187437) | Marine microbial communities from western Arctic Ocean - ArcticOcean_MG_CB8_126 (SPAdes) (version 2) | ecosystem: Environmental > Aquatic > Marine > Oceanic | place: Arctic Ocean... | reverse complement strand
ACTCTCATAAGCCAGGGTAATGCGCTGGTTGATCTCCATGGTGTTGAAAGGGGCCACGGCCTCCATGCAACGCCGCCGAACGTCTGACGGCTCTTCGTCATCTTCCAGCACTTGCATCAGATTGTCGTGGACCGTCTCACTGTCTTGGGCGAGGAGTTTTTCCTCTTGGGCCAACATGGAAAATCGGCCCAGTGCGCTGGCGGCGGCGGAACGCACCAAGAAACCCTTCTCCGACCGCAACACGTCGACCAACGCCGGTATCACCGTCCGGTCTTCATTCTCCCAGAGGCCGTCAATTACGGCCTCCAAAAGAGGTTCGTCGTCACCCTTGAGGCACATCTGATAAATGGCGGTGAAGTCTAATTCGGGGTTGTCTTCAGCCAAGTCGACCATTGAAGAAACTATGGTGCGTTGACGCTCAATTGATAGTTCGTCCCAAGCAGCTTCAAAGAGTTCCAATTCCTCTGGGGAAAGGTCTGAAATCTCATAGAAGTCCACGGCAGAGATACGGCCGGTGGGGTCTAGAACATTCTCGAGAAAGAATTCGAACGACATTTATCTTCGGTTCCAGTCCTGAGTTTTTCTGTTGGTTTTAGACTTGGTTTGGAGGCTGCTCAGGCACGTTTTTCCAGTATATCATAGCGAGACTGGGCCCGAATCCAGCCCGAGACAGCAGCAGGTTTTTACTAGCTTTTAGGCTTGTTTGAGACGCTGTAAAGTCATGGGGATCTGAGTCAAGAGGTCAGACGCCGCCAAACCTGCGTCACCCTGGCGGGAAACTATGTCCCGTCCGGCTTGTCCGTGCAGGTAAACGCCACAGGAAGCGGCGACAGCAGCGGGTAGTCCCTGGGCCATCAACCCGCTAATAACCCCGCTTAGCACGTCTCCAGTACCGCCGGTGGACATGCCAGGATTCGCCAGAGCAGCTAATCTAACGGCGCCGTCTGATTGGCTTATGATTGTGTTGGCACCCTTCAAGACCAGGCATACGCCCCACCTAACTGCGTATTCACGTGCCACGCCCACCCGATCCTGTTGAATATCCGCCGTGGCGAGACCAGTCAGCGTTGCCATCTCTCCCGGATGGGGAGTCAGCACCATTGGGCCGCGTTCTCTTTCCCACCAGCGGTCGATTCGGGCCAGGTTGTTCAATCCATCCGCATCAACCAACGCCGGTAGGTTTGTGAATCCTGAGAATTGGTCGCTGTTTCGGTTGAAGAGCAGGTCTTCAACAAACCGGACCGTGCCATCAGACACGCCCAGACCGCAGCCGACCAGGATGTTGGTATAACGACGTGTGCCATCTCTGAGAGTACCAGCAGCATCGGACGCCACCCTTCCATCCGGGTCTTCAAACAGGGGTATATGTATGGGTTCTGTGGACTTGGCTGCGGCGATGGGATAAACGCTCTCGGGGGTGGCCAGGGTGGTCAATCCCGCGCCGGAACGCACACAGGCTTGGGATGCCAAATAGGCCGCACCAATATAATTGCGTGATCCCGCAACCGCCAAAACATGGCCAAACGTGCCCTTGTGGGCGTCGATTGGCCGCCCTGGAAGATGTTGCACCACCCAGTGTGGCTCAACCGTTTCCAGGCGTATCTCCGACTCTTCTGCCAGGCCGTCTGGGACGCCGATGTCTAGAACTCGTAATTCTCCGGCATGGGCGGCGCCGGGAAAAGCCAGCAACCCACGCTTGGGGTAGCCGAGGGCGAAAGTTATGTCGCAGGAGACTGCGAACGAATCGACCTCACCCGTGTCCGCGTTCAAGCCGGTGGGCAGGTCCAAGGCCAGCAGTATGGGCCGTTTGGCAGCAGCCCTGACGTTGGCCAAAAAGACCATGGTCTGCTTGATGATGCCTTCTAGGGGGCGGGACTGACCGGTTCCCAGTATTGAATCTATAACCAGGGCCGAACTGGCCAACATGCGGTCTAGTGTGCCGGGAGTGGCCCGTTCAATAACACGGACACCGTACTCCAATGCCCGGTCCATCTTGGGGTCAGCTTCAGGACGGCCATCCACCATGAAGCAGATGACCTCCGCGCCCCAGCGCCGTAGGTGCCGCGCGGCCACCAGACCGTCGGCCCCGTTATTCCCAGGCCCCACCAGGATGAGGATGCGCACACCAGCCGCGCCAACCAGTTCCCGTGCACCCTGTGCCACGGCCAAACCGGCGTTCTCCATCAGGGTGTCGGTGCTTACTCCGGCTCTCTCTGATGCCTGTTCGATGGCGGTCATCTGCGCAGCGGTGACAATCTTCATGTAATTAACCCCAGTTAATATTCCCTAATCAATCTTCCCGCTGGGCAACTACAAAAGCAACGGCAAACTCTCGGGAATGGGAAATGCTCAGAGAAATCTCGCCCACTTGAAGCCGCTCGGCGCGTGCCTTGGCGCGCCCGTGGAGTTTCACGCTGGGCGCACCGCTTTCTGCGCGGATGACCTCAATGTCCTTCCAACTAACGCCCCGCACTCCGGTGCCCAGGGCTTTCATGGTGGCCTCTTTAGCGGCAAAGCGACCAGCCAGGTTTGGCGCGCGCCCACGGCAGTAGGAAATCTCGTCAGACGTGAATACGCGCTTCAAGAACCGCTCGCCGTAGCGGTCCAAAGTCTGTTTGATGCGGGGAATTTCAATGATGTCGACGCCTGTTGTTAGCATCATCTTCCATACGCCGGGTTAGGGCCTAGGGCAGCCGGAACGGTTAGTCTTGCCGAAAATGCCCCGTAATTGTGAGGTTATCTAGGATTCGAGACACCGAATAGCTCCGGTTCAACACGTAGAAATGTACGCCTGGCACACCGGCATCCCAGAGTTCACGCACTTGGGCGCTGGCATATTCCACACCCATATCTCTGGCGCTGTTTTCATTGTCGGCATATTTGTCCAACAGCTTGTCCAGATCCGGCGGTATCTCTGACCCGCTGAGGGCGGTGAACCGGCGGACTTGACCCGAGTTCAAAACAGGCAACACACCAGGTATGATCGGCACTTCTATTCCCGCAGCACGGGCGCGTTCAACAAAATCAAAATAATGCCGGTTGTCATAGAACAACTGGGTAACCAGGAACTCGGCACCGTTATCAACTTTTTGTTTGACGTATTTCAGGTCCGTGGCCAGGTCAACAGACTCCGTATGCCCCTCTGGATAACAAGCAGCGGCCACCCCAAAATTGAAGTTGGCCTTCACGTGTTCCAATAGGTCAGAGGCGTGCTGAAATCCGCCTTCAATGGGAACGAATTCCGTGGTCCCCCGGGGCGGGTCACCGCGCAGGGCGATGATATTCTCCACACCCTCCGCATCCAACCGTTCCAAAACACTGTGTATCTCTTCTTTGGTCTGACCAACACAAGTCAGGTGGGCCATGACCTCTACGCCAGCCGTGCGCTTGGCCTCAAAGGTGATTTCTTCAGTGAAAGCGCGAGTGGAACCACCGGCACCGTAGGTCACTGATACGTAGTCTGGGCAGTACACCTTCAGCTCGTCCAGGGTCTCCAACACCGCGGGTATGCCATCGGCAGCACGGGGAGGGAAAAACTCAAATGAGACTGGGCGCGTTTTTGCCAGGATGTCTTTTATCTTCAAACTGGATATCCAATGGTTGCTGACAAATTTGGCAGGTCAGCAACCTCTGTGTTTACAGGCAGAATTTGTTGCGGCAGATCGGAAAACGGACTTGCGAACCAATCTAAATCATAGCATGGACACGGCTGTCACCGAAAATTACGGGCTTATTGGAGATTATTTAGGTGGAAAAAAGCAGACCTAAAACTCTGGTTGACGCTTCTCCAAAAATGCCTTGATTCCCTCTGTTGGATGCGGTGAGGTGGTCAGGAACTTGGCAAAAGCAAAGCTCTCCAATGCCACACCATCTTCCATGGGCAGACTCATGCCCCGCAGGGTCACTTCCTTGATCAGACCCAAACCGGCACGGCTCTTGGTGCGCAGTGGCTTGAGCAATGATTCAAGTTCCTCGTCCAGGTTATCTGCCGATACGGAGCGCAACGCCAAGCCCCATTCAACGCCCTCAGTTCCGGAGATCCACCTACCAGTAGTCAGTAGCTCCATGGCCCGTTGCAAACCCACCCGCCGGGGTAGGCGTTGGGTAGAGCCGCCACCGGGAACCAGCCCAAAATTGACGTGCTGGTCGCCAAGTCTGGCGTCTTCAGCCACTATGGCCATATCGCAGGCCATCATCAGTTCCAGCCCGCCCGCCAGGGCAAAACCCTGCACCACCGCAATGGCCGGGAAGGGCAGTTTTTCGATCTGGCGTAAAGCATCGTTGATCTGGGAGATGTAAGGCGGCAGCAGGGTGTGGTCGGCAAGGGCGGTCTGGAAATAGGCCAAGTCCGCTCCAGCACAGAAAGCGCGTCCTTCGCCACGCACCACCAGCGCCTTGATGGATTCATCGGCGGCAACATCAGTCAATGCCGATGAGAGCTCCCTCAGTAACTCCGGGTTCAGCGCATTTAGGGCGTCGGGCCGGTTTAGCCGGATGGTCGCCACCCGGTTTTTTTTGTCTAGTTTGATGCTGGTATACTCCACCGAACATCTCCTCCAGCGTGTTTACGCATGATTACGGTCAGCCTTAATATACCAGACGGTTTCTATGGAAGACCCTGGAAAAAAAATTCGGGGGACGACTTTTTCAGGCGGCACGAATTAACACCCCACTCACACCTTTTGTAAACACTTAGGCCATATTATTGAGCCCCGAACCACCAAAACCACCAGGACCACCAGGTCAACCTGATGCTGGCTGCAGGCTGAAAATAAGGGTCCAACCCAAATCCTCCCGAAACCAGGTGGACGGATTTGAAGGCGACACCTTAAGACTGCGGGTTACGGCTCCACCCACAGAGGGTAAGGCCAACGCAGGAGTGATTACTCTGCTGGCCAAAACCTTGGGCGTGAGCAAATCCCGCCTGACGATAGTCAGAGGACACAGCTCAAGGGAAAAGGTTGTTTCAATAGAGACTTTGACCGAACCAGAGGTTCGTCTACGTATAGAATCTGTGACTAAAGATTCCCATGATTAAATATTAACCTGGGCAATTTGGGAGAATGACTTGGAAGTAATGAACTTTGGCTGGGTCTTGGAAAACGAACTGGCCGGCTCACAAGGGCCATCCAGTTTTGAAGACCTCTCCTACCTCCACCAACGGGGAGTGCGGGCCGTGATCAGGATGGAAGAACGGACCATTGCCGCCGACACGGGAAACATGGTCGACTTGGTGGACATGTTTGAGCCGGTGCCGGATTTCAATCCACCGGAACTGGAGCAGATCCAGCGGATGATTGAATTCATAGACCAGCAGATTGAGGATAATCACCCAGTGGCCGTGAGTTGTTATGCTGGCATTGGGCGGACTGGCACGGTACTGGCCTGTTATCTGGTGCATCGGGGCGAAAAACCAAATGATGCCATCTACCGAGTGCGGGAGCTACGCCGGGGGTCAATTGAGACCCCTGAACAAGAAGAAGTGGTGTTCAAGTATTCAGAATGGGCCAAAACCCAGTCCGGAGATTCTTAACTGCTGCTCTGGCTCTAGGCCGCAACTGCAGTTTTGACCTTGACCTTGGTCAACGAGCGGACTGCCGTTTTATTGGATGCTGATCCATGTAACAACGCCGTGACTGCTGTTTCATTGGATACTGAGCCATGCAAAACTGAGCGCTGATCCCTTCCCTCGTCAACCTCAACAAGTTTCCCGCATTGCAGGCACTTGAGAAATGATCCGTACGAGTCTTGCTCCAGGCTTTGGTCTCCCTCGCATTTTGTGCAGGATTTGAAATAAAACATCTGATAATTCCTCTGATACTTTGTTGAAACTTCTGTCTTGGGAATGGGCTGTGTGAATCTGGGTGCGCCGCTATCCCGTATCTGTTTATGCTAGCTTTGATGCCGCTGTTCACCTAAAGGTTCCTCTGCTATATTCACACCAGAACGCGACGCCTTATCCTTCATGACGGAAGCTAACTTAAATTTGTTCCCGCGCATCTATACAAGTTCCCGGGGGAGTTGACTGATTGGTCCAGATCAAACAGGAATTCATAGACGACATGGTGGCCCATTCCAAGGCTGACCTGCCCGACGAATGCTGCGGGATTCTGGCTGGCCCGGATGGTCAGGTGATGAAGTCGTACCGAATGTCCAATATTGAAGCCAGCCCGTTTCGGTTTTCCATGGACCCGGTGGAACTGGGCAATGTGGATTCAGAGGCCGGGGATAACAACTGGGAACTATTGGCCATCTACCACTCCCACACCGGCAGCGAAGCCTATCCGTCGGACACCGACGTGCGCATTGCCGGGGGAACCGCTGGGCTCTGGCCCGATGTCCGATACGTATTGGTCTCTCTGATGGATATGGACAACCCCGTGGTCCGCATCTTTGAGATAACCGACGGAGTAGTCACCGAAGAACCACTCGAGGTCGTCTGATTCGCTGGCTGCTCCTAGCCGTAATAGGCCTGTTGGCCGCTGCGTGCGGTGATTCAACACCGACCCCGCTGCCATCGTCCACCGCATCACAAAGCAGCACTGTTTCCCCCGCATCAACTCCCACAAGCTCCACGCCCCTTGTCCTACCCACTCGCCATCCAAGCACCACGCCCTGGGTAGAAGAACGCCTGGAAGCTGTGATCTCTCTCTACCAGCCCACCCCCGCAGGCGAGGCGTTATTGCGGAGTCTGGACCTGCGTCAGATGGAAGGCGAGCCCGGTTACTTTGGCAGCTACGGCTTCTCCGAGTGGGCCGGGGTTGGCGAGGCCAGCCCCATTGGCGTAATCCACGAGCTGGGCCACTCTTATTGGGATGGGTTTCCAGTCACCGGGAGGCCGGAACTAAGCTGGGAAAAGACTCCTAACGGCGGACGTTCCACGGCCATGCAGAGTTACCACCAAGACATTCTGACCTTCATGGCCCAGCCTCCGGACGATTACGAGATGCTTAGGCAGCGGCTGCGCAACCTGCCAGATGTTTCCATCGAGAACCCGGAGCCGGTTTTTCACCACCTGGAAGCAGACGTTCCCTACACCACCAGCGGCAGCCTAAATCTGGTGCCGCCGATACTGCGGAAATACTGGGATAATTTCCTCTCCAGCGGGCGGTTTGACGACTGGTACGGCGCGGCCGGATGGTTCCAATCATTATCTCAAGATGAGATATCCGCCAGCGGCAAGTGGCTTGGGTTTGAGCACCTGGACCTGCGGCAATATCCTGGATTAGAACCAGGCACACCGCCAGACCAGATGCTGCTGACAGCACGAAGTGTTCTGGTAACCGAAGAACAGGAAAGGCTCCGTGATCTCACCTACCAGTTCGACCTTCTAATCGGCGACGCACAGAACGAAGAGAATTTCGAATTTTGGCGGCGGTACCTGCGCGACAAGATAACCCTCTACAAGGCCCACCCGTCTTATCTGGCCGTCCTTTCCCATTCCCGGGCTGGAGACCTGGCCTCGGCCCTAGCGTTTCTCGCAGCCCCAGCCACCGGCACGCCCGCAGAGCAAGCACAGCTCCTGACCGACCAACTGACAATCGAGCCGTTCTTGGTCAACTTCCTTCCAGCCATCAACAACCAGGTACTAGTCGAGCTTTTCTCCAGCGGTGCAACGCTGCCCCAAGGTGCGACCCTGCAGGCCACCGCCAGTTTCGTTGCGCGCCTGAAGGTGTTTGGCACCAAGGTAGACACGGTGCTGGAAGCTGGGCGGTTCTCTTCAGCCAACGGCTCTGCCGAGTTGGAAGTGTTCATCGCCGAGATCGGCATCGACCAGACCAATGACCTTAAGCTGTTTTTTGACTTATTCAAAGACCGGGACCGGGAGCAGGCCAAGGCCATCGTCCTGAACCTATCTGACACAACTATCCGCAAACTAATGGTGCCGATACCATTTCAGCTCCGCGTGATTCTGAGCGCTTCAGAACTGCTGCCCAAACTTGGTATCACGTCTGCCCCAGCCTCAGGCATGATTGCATTGCAAGAGGGAATCGCCCTGCTAATCGACGAGCCTTCCGGCAATTTCAGGGTTGATGAGCCATTTCTGAGCGCCCTCTACCAGGTGGTGGCCGAACGGGCCGAGCGCGCGCCAAGTGAAACGGCCCAGATGCTGCTCAACACCCGCTTCCCGCTGGAAGGTTTCATCTTGGCCCAACCGGACGGCGCGGCGTTTGTCTTTGAGAATGACATAGACGTTTCATTGGAGTTGGTGCGGAACAGCGACCCTTTGCTAGCGCCGCCTTGGCGGGTCATCTACCGCCTAATTAAGTCCAACCCTAGTCAGGCCGCCTGGCTGCTGGCCGAGTCCCACAAGCGCGGTGAGACCAACCTGGTGGCTGAGAGCCTGGCCTACCTGGCCTACGACAAAGACCGGTCAGAAACAGCGCCGCAACTGCCCATCTCTCTAGAGGGCGATTTCAGGTTTTTGAGCAGACTACTCGTTACTGAAGGCGAAGAATGGCTGGAGGATAGACTCGTCGAATCCGTGGAGTTATATCGACAGAGAGTAGCCGCAGGGGAAGTAAGCCCAGACTTCTTGGACCGGTACCGAGGGACCCTGGAATTCGCAGCCGCCTACCGAGGCAGAGGAACGTCCGACGATCTAACTGCGATTATTCGCCGAGCGTTCGGAATATCTTAGCCGACTGAGAATCCAGCGGGACGGACTCTGTGCTTTCCTCATCTTCGGTGCCGCCCACGGTGGCGACAACCACAGCTCCAACAAGATAGACGACAGCAATCAAAGCCAACGCTACCACCACCACTGCCGGCCTGATCCGGCTTCGCATCATGATTAACACCCCGCCAGCCACCATCAGCCCCAACGCCACGCCACCGGCCACAAAATGAGCCGGTTCCGCTTGGTTCATCAATATGCCGTCCCGGTAGAAGATATCCGAGTAGAATAAAATGGAGACGTTGAAAACAGAACTGCCGTAAATACCGGCGACAGCCAAGTCCATGGCCCCGAGGCGAGCAGCAGCGACGGTGGCTGATATCTCGGGTATGGTCGTAACGAAAGCCACCAACAGGATGCCCATGGTGCTGGAGGCGATTCCGGTTATTTCGGCAATCTCATCCGCGCTCCAAGCCAGCGCGAATCCTGCAATCACCACTCCCCCGGAGACCAGCCCAAACATGACCCAAGCTCTACTCAGAGTCATTCCGGGGTCCTCTTCATTTTCGTTTGCATTGTTGGGCCGGGTTTTATAGACCCACCACATGCCAAGCACAAATAGGACGATTACGATGATTGACGAAAGGCCAACATCCCAAACCTCTACTCCAATCTTCAGGGCGCCGAAAAGTAGGGCGACTCCGGTCAAGCCCACTGCGACCACAATCAAGTAGCCCTGCTCCGGCGCCACGCGCTTGAGGAAGCTCTTACCCCCAAACGCCAACGCCACAGCGGCCAATGTGACCATATTTTTCATGTTGGCGCCAAAAACTGTGCCCACTGCCAGCTCAGGGTTGGGAGGATCCAGCTGGACGGCAGATATATTCGTGGATAACTCAGGCAGAGACGTGGCCAGGGCCACCAGGAGGCTTCCCACAAACAGACGCCCCCAGCCCGTCAATGATGCTAGGGCGTCGCCATATACTGCCAGCTTGGCGCCGCAAAACACCACGGCGCCGGCGCTGGCCAAAAGAACCAATATGGCAATTGTCAGGTCTCCGCCCATGCGGGGTTATCCTTTAGTAGGTTCGGCAGATAGGGTCAGTAGAAAGTCCCCACTCCCATTGGAAGTAGGTTAGTTTGAGGACGCGGCTTCCCTCGGTTCAAAATTAGCTGCGGCTAAATCGACTAGTTTCCGCTCTCAATGGCGGCCACAATCAGGTCTCCCATCTCAGTGGTGGAGACGTGGGCGTTGCCGGCGGTCACCAAATCAGCGGTACGGACGTTAGACTCCAGCACCTTGTCCACGGCTCGCTCAATGGCCGCACCTTCTTCGGTCAGGCCAAGGGAGTACCGGACCAGCAATGCCACACTGAGGATGGAGCCGGTAGGATTGGCGATACCCTTCCCGGCGATGTCCGGGGCTGTGCCGTGAATCGGCTCGTACAGGCCACCAGAGCGTTGTCCTGCTATCGGCACTCCCGCCAGGCTGGCTGAGGGCAGCAGACCCATGGAAGCGGCCAGCATGGACGCCTCATCACTGAGGATGTCACCAAAGGTATTCTCAGCCACGATCACATCGTAACTGGTGGGCTTTTGAATCAACTGCATGGCACAGGCGTCCACCAGCACGTGTTCCAATTCAATGTCGGAGTATTCCTCACCCAGCCTGGTGGCAACGGCGCGCCACAGTCGTGAGCATTCCAGCACGTTGGCTTTGTCCACTGAAGCCAGCTTCTTGCGTCGGCCACGGGCCAGTTCAAAACCAACCCGGAGTACCCGCTCAATCTCGCCTTCGGTATAGCGCATGGTGTCTTCAGCCACGATGCCGTTGGGGGTCTCGCGTCGTCCCCGTGGTTCGGCGTAATAGAGTCCACCGGTCAATTCACGCACCACCACCATGTCCACGCCGTCGATGACCTCAGGCTTAAAGACACTGGACTCAGCCAGCCACGGGTAGACCTTAACCGGCCTGATATTGGCAAACACACCCATGTGGGCGCGCATGTCCAACAGACCCATCTCCGGCCTTACTTTAGCGTCTGGGGAGTCCCATTTGGGGCCGCCCACCGCGCCAAATAGTACTGCATCATTGGAATCCAAGAGTGCCCTGGTATCGTCAGTCAGGGGAATTCCGTGCTTATCGATGGAGATTCCGCCGATGTCGCCGTAGCTAAGATTAAAAGTATGCCCAAACGCGCGGCCAACGGCCTCCAAGGCGCGAACGCCCTGATCGGTCACTTCCGGACCGATGCCGTCGCCACCTAATACGGCGATATTGAACTCCACGTGATTCCTCCTAGATTACTAACACCTGATATGTTTTTGAACGGGGAAAACAGGCGCTGAAACTAGAATCGCCCCAGCGTGAATCCCGACCCAGTATACCCATAATCCAGAGGGGCCACAAACGCAACCGCTCCAGCCTGGCAATGACCTCGGTTTTGTTCTAAAATTCCATTGATTCAGCCGTAAATTTTGGCCCCGGATCTGGATATGGGTAGCAGAAGGATTTCAGGCATGGATTTCAGTCAATTCCTAAAGAGCCTGCAGGGAATCGTTGGCGAGCAAAACGTGGTTTACCACGCCGACGATTTGCTGGTCTTTGAATATGATGGTTCGGTGGACCGTCGCCTGCCCGACGCCGTGGTCTTTCCTGGCAACACTCAGGAAGTGAGCCAGGTTATCGCCCTGGCCTATGACACTGGGGTTCCGGTGGTTGGCCGGGGCACTGGAACCGGCCTTAGCGGCGGTGCAATCTCTCCGCCCGGCGGAATTCAGGTTGCCTTTACCCGCATGAACACGATCCTGGAAGTGGATACCGAGAACCGCATGGCGCTGGTGGAGCCTGGGGTAATTAACCTGCACCTGGACACTCGCGTCCGCAAAGACGGCCTGCGCTACGCTCCCGATCCGTCCAGCCAGAAGGCCTGCAGTCTGGGCGGCAACATTGCTGAGAATTCCGGCGGGCCCCACTGCCTGGCCTACGGCACCACCACCAACCACGTGTTGGGCATGGAGGTTGTGCTGGAAGACGGTTCCATAGTGAACCTGGGCAGCCTGGCCAGAGAGACCGTCGGCTACGACCTGCGCGGTGTTTTCACCGGCTCGGAAGGCACATTTGGCATCGCTACCAAAATCGCAGTCAGGCTATTGCCGGTTCCAGAGGCCGTGAAAACATTCTTGGGCATCTTCCCAGACGTGGAAACCGCCTGTACCGCAGTTTCGGCGGTAATTGAACACGGCATAGTTCCAGCGGCTCTGGAGATGATTGACGCCTTGACCATCCAGGCAGTTCAGAATGTCAGCGATGCCGGCTACCCGGACGACGCCGGAGCTGTGCTGCTCATAGAACTGGAAGGCCTGAGCGATGAAGTAGACGAGATTGGGCGCGAGGTGGAAGCCGCCCTCTGGGACACCGGTGCGACCCTGGTCAAGACCGCTGAAGCTGCCGAAGAACGCCAACAACTCTGGTCGGGCCGAAATGGCGCATTGGGCGCTTTGGGCAGCATCGCCCCCAACTATTTCTTGGTGGACGGCGTGGTTCCCCGAACCCAACTGGCCAAGGTACTGGGGCGGGTGGCCGATATTAGCCGAGAATATGACATACCCATTGCCAATGTCTTCCATGCCGGAGACGGCAACCTCCACCCCTGCCTGCTCTTTGACGAACGCAAAGAGGGCACGCTACAACGAGTGATGGAGGCTGGGACGGCAGTGTTACAGGTCTGCGTGGATGCCGGTGGCACTCTCACCGGAGAGCACGGCGTGGGCCTGGAGAAGAAAGAACAGATGCCCCTGGTGTTCTCCGATGACGACATGGCCGCCATGATTTTGGTCCGTGATTCATTTGCTCCGGACAACACTCTAAACCCCGGCAAGATTTTCCCGGACGGCATAAAACAGGCCGCCCACGGCCAACGAACATTCCCAGGCATGCCGGTCTAACCGGCTTTTATCAAAGAGGCAACCCGGCAAACAGGCACGCGGTCACACAGGAGTTTTTATTGGAGTCTTCCCTTAGCGACCGGCTGGCAGGCCTTTTAGGCGGCAGCGTGATATTACCCGTTGGCGACATTGAGATCGACGAAGTAACACCGCAAGCCGTGGTGCGCCCGGTGGATCGACTCCAAATATCCGAGTTGCTGCTCTGGGCATCGTCAGAGCATCTGAGCGTCCTGCCCAGGGGCGGCGGCACCCGGTCAGGACTAGGCAACGTTCCGAGAAAAGCCGATGTGATTTTGGACCTTGGCGCGTTTGACCAATTGATCGACTACCAACCCGCCGATATGACCGCCACCGTGGAAGCCGGCATGACCCTGGCAACCCTCCAAGAAAGACTGGCACCGGGCGGCGAATTCGTCCCCATCGAGTCAGCGCAGCACGGTCGTTCCACCGTTGGTGGCGTTCTAGCCGTTGGCGCTGGAGGCCCATTGTCCCACTCTTACGGCCTGCCCAGGGAATGGCTCATTGGTATGAGCGTCATGGGCACCAACGGGGTGTCCACCAAGTCTGGCGGCAAGGTGGTCAAAAACGTGACCGGTTACGACCTGAATAAGCTCTACACTGGCTCCTTGGGCACCCTTGGCGTAATCGTTGAAGCCACATTCAAACTGCTGCCAGTCGATCCGCAAAGCGGGATGTTGCTGGCGTCGTTCCCAACCCTGTCCGACTCGTTATCGGCCGGCAGAAAGCTGCTCCATTCGTCGGTCTCGCCCATGGGCTGCCACAGCGTCACAGCCGGAGTTTCACGAAAACTGCAAGACTCCACTCAGGCTGCGTCCCAAGACCTGGGATTAGGCGATGAAGATACCTCCCTGTTCTTTGCCTTTTACTCCGGACGTTCCCAGGCCACCCGACGCCGATTGGAGGAAGCCGCCGCCATACTGCTGGCCGAAGGAGCAAATGCTGTGCAGCGTATCGAAGGCCCAGCCGCCAAGGGATTGTTGCGCTGGATCACTGACGCGCCGCCCCAGATCAGCGATGATGCTGCGCTGGTGATGAAAGTATCGGTACAATCTAAGTCTTCAGCCAGGACTTCAGCCGAATGCAGTGACATTGTCTTGTTTGGCGAAAAGCCGGAGCAGATGGCCGACCCCGGGTTTGGGACCATCAGACTCTTCTGGCCCAAGTACGGCGACATCCAATCCACCCACTCCATGGAGCCACAACCGATAATTGACGCAATACAGCAGGTGCGACAAGTGGTTGCACGTTACGAAGGTTCGGCGATAGTGGAACAATGCCCAATCACGACCAAGACTCAGATTGAGGTGTGGGGAGATTACCCAGACAGCTTGGCGATAATGCAGAGCATTAAAAACCGGTTTGACCCCAACGGGATCCTCAACCCCGGTCGGTTCCTGGGAGGTATCTAGGATGGCCGAACCAATCACTCTATTGGCCGGTGGATTGCCTGGTGGTTTCACTGGCCCCGACGCCCCGTCCGAAGCCGATCTCTACCGCTGCGTCCACTGCGGCCTCTGCCTTAGCTCCTGCCCCACTTACGTGGAAACGGCGCTGGAGATGGAGTCGCCTAGGGGCCGTATCGCCCTGATGAAGGCCGTGAATGAAGGCCGCGTAGAGATTACACCCAGGATCGTGTCCCACTGGGAGGCCTGCCTCCAGTGCCGAGCCTGCGAGGCAGTTTGCCCATCTGGCGTGCCCTACGGCCGCATCATGGAACGCACCCGCGCCCAGGTGAAAAACGCCGGTCTGCAGTCAAAAGAACTTAAACGGTTCAGCAAGTTCTTCCTAAATTCCGCACTGCCACATCCGGGCAAACTGAGACTAGGTGCCCATCTGATCCGCATTTACCAGCGGCTGGGACTTCAGAAGCTACTCCGGCTGTCCCACTTGCTGCACCTGGTACCAGGCGGAATTGCCGGGCTAGAATCCCAACTGCCGCCCTTAAGCAAGAAATTCTTTGTGCCGTCAGACACGGTCCACAAGGCGCAGGGCGAGAAGAAGATGACCGTGGCGCTGCTATCCGGCTGTGTCATGCCGCTGATGCAAGGCCCGACCATGGAGGCCACCGTCCGCGTGCTGACTCGCAACGGCTGCGATGTAATCGTGCCCCAAGGCCAGGGGTGTTGCGGCGCGTTGAACGCCCACGCCGGCGACATTGCCAACAGCCGGGCCATGGCCCGCACCAACATCGACTCGCTGATGGCCGCTGGAGTAGAACGCATCATCACTTCGTCGGCCGGCTGCGGCTCGAGCATGAAAGAGTATTCCGATCTGCTGAAGGACGACGCAGAATATCGGGAGAAATCGGCCCGGTTCAGCGAAATGACCTCAGATGTGACAGAATTCTTGGTCAGCCTGCCGTTTCAAGCTCCAACGTCTACAATCACCCGCAAGATCACCTACCAGGACCCGTGTCACTTGGCCCACGCCCAGCGAATCACGGCTGCGCCGCGCCTAATCTTGAACTCCATCCCCGGCCTTGAATTAATCGAAATGGAGAACTCCAGCCTCTGCTGTGGTGGGGCTGGTATCTACTCATCGACCCAACCCGCCCTCTCCAAGCGGCTGCTCAGCCGGAAGATGGACAGCATCGAAGAAACCGGCGTCAACGAAGTTATAACCGCCAACCCCGGCTGCATGCTGCAGGTGGAACAAGGCTTCAAAGCCAAGGGCAAAAGCGGCAAAGTCCGCCACGTAGTGGACATCCTAGATGAAGCCTACGCGCTGGAGTAAGGGTTCCTCAAGTAGATGACTTGAGCGAGTGACTGGCCAACACATCAAGTATGGCAAACATCATGGTGCAGTGGATTCCTGCCTTCCCAGGAAAGACGAAGCGGCTACGGCCAGGCAGCTAGGTCGGCACAACTGTAGGCGCGGGTTTCTAACCCACCCTGGCACAGGTAGGCCAAATCCCACCAGGGCTAACCACGGTAGGCGCAGGGTATCTGGTGGCTATAGTTAGATGGCCTCAGACAAACAGGGCAGTTTCGAAACCTTCCCCTACGCCAACCTTCATCTGCCAACCAACCCGTCCCAGCACGGTGTCCTTTCTCGGAATGACGAACCACGCGTTCTGAATAAGTGATTGGTTGGGCATCAGCGAGTCCTTCGACGATCTCCGATAAATCAAGACTCTCGACCTTGGTCGGAGCTCCAGATGAGCAGGAACGATGTGATGGTCGGACCAAAATCTTAGAGCCTAAATCATCCAATATTTGTCTGAAAACAAAAAAGAGGCGGGGATTTCTCCCCGCCTCTTTTTGTTTCTGACTGGTTTAAAGGCCGCTTAGCGGCTTACTCGTCGAAGGTTGCTATGGCCCGCTGGGCTGCTGATAGGCTGGCGCCAAAGGCCACTTCGTAGCCTTCTTTGGAGAGGATGGTCTCTAGAGCCGAGAGCAGCGCGAAGACGTTGCGTTCGCGGGACGACTCTCCCATGAGTCCAACACGCCAGGCCTTGCCGGCAAATTCACCCAAACCGCCGCCGATCTCAATCTCGTAGTCGTTGAGCAGTGTGC
>Ga0209402_10003105_pt1 | contig 16106 bp, 15 predicted proteins | sample ArcticOcean_MG_C_3_FD_187437 | JGI IMG/M metagenome (GOLD analysis project Ga0209402, IMG submission 187437) | Marine microbial communities from western Arctic Ocean - ArcticOcean_MG_CB8_126 (SPAdes) (version 2) | ecosystem: Environmental > Aquatic > Marine > Oceanic | place: Arctic Ocean... | reverse complement strand
TCGGTAGGAAGTTTTAAACTGCCATGCCTCCTTCCAACACCTGCCGCGCCACCTGGCTGGGCACAGTGGACTACCTGGAAGCCCGTGAGCTACAGATTGCGCTGCTGGAGAAAGTCCACGCGGGCGCAGAACCCAACACCATGCTCTTATTGGAGCACCCCCACGTCTACACCAAGGGCCGTCTGAGCAAACAAACAGACGTGCTCTTACCGGAAGAAGAACTGGCAAAAAAGGGGATCCCGGTCTACGAAACCGACCGGGGCGGCCAGGTGACCTACCACGGCCCAGGGCAATTGGTGGTCTACCCCATAATCAACCTCAGGGAGTGGGGCGGCCCGGTGAAGTACGTCCGGGCTTTAGAACAGGTGGTCATTGCGACTCTAGCCGAGATGGGAATCACCGCAAATTGTGAGTCTGGCAACACCGGCGTCTGGACAGACCATGGCAAGATTGCAGCAATTGGAGTCAAGATTAGCCGGGGCATCGCCTTCCACGGTCTGGCCCTCAACGTAAACACCAACCTATCCCTCTACGAGAACATCATCCCCTGCGGCATAGCAGACCGCTCCGTAACGTCCATGGCCGCCATTCTAGGCGAGCCTGTAGACCTAGAATTAGTCCGATACGGCATGGTCTACCAATTTGGCCACGAATTTGGGTTCAGGATTGAGGATGTAAATTGAAGGCACTTTGTAAAATCGCGTTGATGAACGCGTTTCCACTCACCCTTTAACCGAAGATCCTCAATACCCTCTTCAGATGAGGCCACAACATCGTCTGCGTCAATCGAACCGATTCCAATAATTACACTTTCATCTAAATCTGGAAATCGATTACGGAACATGTCTTGTATTTTTTTGACCCTGTCTTCTTTCGAGTCACCATTCCTACCGATAATTTGGCGTCCGCCAAATGGGGAAATACTATTTCGAATTAACGTTTCAATCTCTGTGGAATTAACCCTTTCTGCCCTTATTAGTTGGTCTTGATCTTCGCCACGGAAAATCTGCGGCAAACGGTTATAGCTCGGCAAAGAATCTTCCATCCCCATCAAAACCTTGCACAACGCTAAATGGCTGTTGAAGACGTTTGCACTTCGGTTGTGGAACGTACATGCCATCGCTAAATCAAACGATTTTACGTAACATGCTTGTTCCCGGTCATTGTTCGAACTTACCTGGCTCATTAAGCCCTCGCTCCACGAAGGATTACTCGGCATTTCAATAATTCGGTTCAACTCTCGTATGTAATCAAGCGTAGTTTCTAACTCTACATGGAAGGCTGATTTATCAGGTCACGATGTGTTTAAGCCATACTCTAAGAATGTCCCGTTATTAATAGCTTCTTCTATCACGTCAGTCTTGAAGATTCCATTCCGCACTATGCCAAGAAAACAATACATTATCTGACTTCTTTGATTGGCCGTTATCTCTCTATGCCCAGTTGGTAAAGCGTCATCAAATTTCGTTTCGTTTGCTAATGGGCTCATAAACAAATAATCGGGATAGGCGGTATTTTTCGAAGAAACGAAACTAAATGGTCAGGGTAATCGATTCTTGCCTCATTTTGTTCTGTTGGACCGCGCCCCACCATGTCGTAAGTTGACTTTCGAACATAAGCAAATATCTTCGGCTTTCCGGTCGCCAAATTTTGCTCTATAGCAGTTCTAAATTCTTTTCTCGTTATTGAAGTGCTTTCGTCGAGGTATAGTCCTCCCCTCCGGGCGTCGACTACTAAAACGTAAAAATCGCTCGCCCTTATGTTTTCTAAGCATTCATCAATTGCTGTACGGTCTCCCTTAACATCAAAGTCAGATTGTTCAGACAACAAAACATTGTAACCTTGAGACTCTAGGACAAACTTGATCCCAGATCTCACATCTATCAGGTCCCGAATTGTCGAAGAAATAAATATACTTGGCACTGAAAGTTGCGGTAATTTCATTTCGAAAATCCTCCACGAGAGTACCGATTATTCTTGATTGATCTCAGACAATCTAATACCACGCACCAATCTATCTTGGCACCATATAGATTCATTCAACTATAAATATTCTGAAGTGGAGTGAACTCAACGGTTTTTGGAATCCCATTCCTTAATCTGCTATCTCCTTAGTCCCCACTTTGCCGAACAATGAGATGATCGACGGCAGCAGGGCTAGGGATACCACCCAGCTCAGGACCATGATTGATGCCATGAATATGCCCACGATTATGTAGGGTGTGAGCTATGTCAGGAACATGGGTACAAATCCCAGCGCCACGATTAATGCGTTCTTGGTGATGGCCCGTGCCGGTTCTTCGTAGACTCGGCCCAAGGCCAAGCCCACCGAACCGCCCTCTTCCTCCGATAATTGCCGGTAGCGCTGGATAAAGTGAATGGCAAAGTCGATTGCAATACCCAAGACCAATGTCGACAGCACCGCTATCGGCATGTCGTAGTCCTTGCTGGGGAAGCCAATCACCCCGTAAACCAGCAGGATGGTAGCTGACAGAGGCAGGATGGCCAGCAAAGCCCAGCGCAGCGACTTGAACAGGATAATCATCAGGACCAAGACAACGATGAAGGTGCTGATGAACGCCTTCAGAATTCCGGACACCATCTTGTCCTGCCAGACCAGGTTCAGGTACGTCTCCCCGGCCCAATCGGTGGTGGCAGCACTGGAGAACGGCTGACCGGCCAAGAAGGCATCGGCCGCGTCTAGCACTTCCTGCATGGACTTGTTATCCCCTTGCTTCATGGCCACTTGAACGTTGGCCCGTTGGTAATCAGCCGCAATCAGTCCGCTGGCAATTACCCCCTGTGACGAGCTGAATACCGCATCCAACGCCGCCTCAACTCCGTTCTGCGTCTCAGGGACAGCGTCGGCACCCGCACCTGCAGTAACCAGGTCTGAGTAAGACGTGACCTGGCCTACAAAAGGAATTTCAGCAAGATGTTTTTGCAGCGCAATCAGCGTTAACAGGGTTTCAGGACTGGTCAGCGCCCCAGGTGTTCCACTCTCAAGGATCAGGCTGGCGTTGTAGACACCGGGGAACAGGCGGTTGAACTCCTCAGTCGCCACCCGTATCTCGCTGCCAGACTTGAACCAGCGCACCGGGTTGTCATTGACCTCCACTTTCATCATGCCTGGTACGGCAACGACGGCCAGTACGATGAACAAGACTGGGAATGCCCAGGGTTTACCAACAGCGAACCGGCCCAGACCCCTAAGCCCTAGCGTCAGAACACGGCTGCCCGATTCTTCGTCGCCCTTGATGCTCCGCTTCAAGCCCTCATCGCCAAGCAGCATGATGAACGCCGGCAGGAACAGAATGGTCAGAAGCCAAGCAGCCAGCACGCCCAGAGCCACGAACAAGCCAAACACCTGCACCGGCGGTATCGGTGCCAGCGCCAGCGATGCGAAGGCCACCGCCGTAGTCAGCTAGGTAAATGAGATTGTAGTGGCCAATTCTTTATAGATGCTTCTAAGCGTTGCTTTCTTATCTTGAGTATCTGGGTATTTTTCGAAGAACTCACTCAGGATATGGATACTATCCAGGACCGCTATCGGCATCAGGAATATGGGGATCATGGAGCTCATGATGTGCAAGGTGAACCCGGTGTCAGTCAGCAGGCCCATGGTCCAGATCACACTCAACATGGCCGCCACAACCAGAATCAACTTGCGGAAGAAGATGAGAATCCCGGCCAATGGTACTAGCAGACCCATCTGGATGAACATGTCGCGCCCGAACTTCTCTTCGGCCAGCGGCAGTCAGGCCAGGTAATGCCCTCCATCGGCGTCCAGGTTATGGACTTCCAATAAATCTCTGACCTTGGAGGTCACACCGTTGACGTCGCCCTTGTCCTCGAGCGGGATGTAGATTGCCAAACCGGTCCCGTCATCAGATAGCACCCGACGACCCAGTACCTGGTCAGCGGCCAAGGCATCGGAGATACCGGCCACATCTTCCGGAGACAGGTCGCCTTCCGGAACGTCGGTCACTGTGGTGAAGCTAATCACCCCTTCTGCGCTGATGCGGTCTAAATCCTTAACGTCAGCAACCAAACGGGCTGCGTCGCGCAGGGTCTCGGCGTTCAAAGCCCCGCCCGCGTTGACGACACCCAGTACCAGCATGTTCTTGGCACCAAACTCCTCGGCGATGGACCGATTCAGCACCCGAACATCGTTGGACTCGGAAAGCATGTTCTCCGGGTCAGTGTCCACTTCTACACGGAGCACTAGCGCACTTACAGCACAATGGTCGCAACAAGTGCGCCAATCATGATCAGTTTAGTGTTGGCGATGCCAAATTCGACGATGGCATTTTGAAGCGCTTCAAGGATTTTCAAGATATTATGATCTCCAATCGGTCTACGGATGCCGGTATTACCGACTTGCTGACAGTTAAATTAAGTGCATGTATCTATTAGAGCAGTTGAAAGTGCTAATTCAAATTTATAATTCTGAATATTTGATATAAATACGCGTTTAGAATCGCCTTTTGTAGCAGCTTGAACGTTCTACTCGATTTTGACACCCACAACCCCCGTTGCTACACTCGCGTAGGTCAGTTTTAGAGGCTAATGGAGGTTGTTCAAATGGCGGTGTCGCAGAAGGTCCGGCGGTTCATGGATGAAGGCGGTTGGATTCGTCGGGTGTTTGAAGAGGGAATGGCGCTGAAGGCCCAGATTGGTGCCGACAAGGTTTTTGACCTATCTCTGGGCAATCCCGTCATGGAGCCGCCCCAAGAATTCCACGACGAGTTACGCCGTCTGGCCAACGCCCCTATCTCGGGGATGCACCGTTACATGCCCAACCCTGGGTACATGGAAACCCGCCAGGCGGTGGCCGATTCACTCAAGAAAGAGTCGGGCTTGGACTTCACCGGCGCCGACGTCATCATGAGCTGCGGCGCAGCAGCAGCCGCCAACGTGGTGCTGAAGACCATACTCAATGAAGGCGATGAAATAATCATCCTCTCGCCCTACTTCTGGGAGTACCTCTACTACATAGACAACCATGGCGGCGTGGCGGTGGTGGCCTCTTGCGACGACCAGTTCCAGCCTGACCTGACGGCGATTGAAGCCGTTATGACGCCTAAGACGCGGGCCATTATGGTCAATTCGCCCAACAACCCCTCCGGCGCGGTCTACTCCGAAGAAAGTCTCAAGGGGCTGGCGGCACTGCTGGAGCGGAAGCAATCTGAGCACGGCACTGAGATTTTCATCATCAGTGACGAGCCGTACAAGCGCATCATCTTTGACGGCATGACCTTTCCACAGGTGCTGCCCCATTACGACAACAGCGTGGTGGTGACCTCCCACGCCAAGGACCTGGCGCTGCCGGGGGAGCGCATTGGTTACATGGCAGTGAACCCAAATTACAAAGACAAAGAAGAGCTGTCTTCCGGTTTGGCCTTCTGCAACCGCACCCTCGGCTTCGTCAACGCACCAGCGTTGATGCAGCATATAGTGCGCAACCTACAAGACGTTAGCGTGGACGCCGGGTATTACGAGAAGAAGCGAGACTTTCTCTGCCAAAACATGTGGGACTTGGGTTATGAGGTTGTTCAGCCGCAGGGAGCGTTCTACTTGTACCCCAAAGCTCCCATCGAAGACGACGTGGTCTTCTGCCGGACGCTGCTGAACTCCAATGTGCTGGTGGTGCCAGGGCGAGGCTTTGGCACGCCAGGTTACTTCCGCATCTCGTACTGCGTTGAAGACTGGGTATTGGAAGGGGCGGTCAAGGGCTTTGCTGAGGCGTTGGCCAATCCGGGCGGCTAGAGCCTCTCGCTAAGAATTATTGCCTGGGCCTGGGTCTGGGTTCGGAGAATTTCCGGTCTGAGCGTCCAGTCCTTGCGCCTGGTAGGCGCGCACCCTGGCCGGAGTACTCGGATCAGGGATTATCCAGTAGAAGACGGCCGCCAGACAATAGATGACTACCAGCGGAATAAGGGCCCAGAAAAAGCTGTCCGTACGGTCAAAAATCAATCCCATCCACACTGGTGTGCTCATGGACATGAACTGGTCGGGCAGGTGCTGCCAGCCCCGTAGGGTGGCGTAGCTTCGCCGTCCAAAGTAGTCGCCCATGATCGCCCAGGCCAGTGGGTTGGCAGTCTCGGAAAATGCCAGCAGTACCACAAACCCCACCAACTGCAGGATGCTGCCGGTGTCGTTCACCAGCATCAACAGTGACAACGCTCCGCCGATCATGCAGGCGGAACTAAGTTTTTTCTTGGACCACCGGTCGCCCAGCCAGCCAACGAATGGCGTCATGACCAAAAGGCTGAACGACATGACACCAACAAACGCCACGGCTATCGGTTGAGAGGCGTCTTCGGTTCGCCCCGATCCCATCAGGAACCAGACCGCCAACGGCACCATCAGGAACGTGGTTCCTGAATGGACTGTATTCCGCATGCCAACGGCCAAAACCAGCATCCAAAAAGTCGGCGTCTTCATGGCCTCACCGGCCATGAAATCCGGTTCTCCGGCATGCAAAATCGCCGCCCCGTGCCGTTCTCCCTCTGATGTGCCGCCAGAGATCAAGTCGGAAATGTTTACTTCGTCATCGGGAATCGGATCACCGTCGGCGCGCAGACCCATGCTCTCCGGATCGCGGCGGATCAAGAAAGACAATGGGATTACAACCAACAAGATTATGATGCCGGAGATAAACGCAGCCGGACGCCAACCTGCGCTGAGTACCAAGAACCCCATCAGTGGAGCGATCAGAGTACCGCCAACCGCTGTTCCCATCCCGGCAATGCCCATAGCCAGACCGCGGTGTCGGCGGAACCATTGGTTGATTGCCGGCATGGTGGCGTTGTTGTAACCGGCCCTGAATCCCTGGGACATTAAGCCTACGAACACAAAAACGAAATAAATGTAGTTCTCGGTGAACGCTAGCATGATGAAGCCCAGCCCCGACGTAAGCCCGCCAAAGGCCAGAATCACCCGTGGCCCCCACCGGTCGGTGGCCCAGCCCATGATTGGACCCTGTAAGCCACCCTCCATCCGGCCCAACATCTCTGCAAAGGAGATTGCGGCCAAGCTGATGCCCAAGTCTGCCCTCAGAGGGATGATGTAAGAGGTGAATCCCTTGTTGAATGTGCCGTGTTTCAGTGAGTCAGCACCGGCGGAGATTATGGCAATCCACCAGCCGTAAAACATATTACGGGGCAGGCGCATCTTCTGTTGGATTCGTTCTTTGATCAAATCTAGGGGGTCTCTCTAAAACAACAAGGGCAAAGGCTCAATGGACGTAGGTAAATGAGAATAAAAATCAGGGGAGCGGCTAGTCGAGGTTACCTGGCATAGTATACAGCCTGTTCTTCTCAAAAGCCCTGCCGCCAGGCTTGAATCACGGAGAGTTGAAGACTTATTTAGTCATGGTTATGACTGATTTTCGAAGATTCTTCAGATAAATTCGGGAGTTGATCAAACGGCGAAATATAACCGGCCAGGCCGAGGTTGGCCGGGCCGGTTACCATCATTGGTCAGGCTATGGGGTCGCTGTGCCTAGATCCAAAACTAGAGATTGATGACGATATTATCCGGCCCGCGAGACAGCACCGCTTCCGCAGGCTCGTCGTACGGGTTGCCTTCAATATGATTGAAGTTTGCCGGCACGTAGATGAAGTCGCCGGGTCCTGCTTCTATGTACTCTTTGTAGTCCTCGCCGTAATAAACCCTGATATGGCCCTTGATGACGTAGGCTGCCGTCTCGGCTTCCCCATGATGGTGGGCCGGTCCCATGGTATTGGGCGTGCATTCTACGTGTCCCAGCCAAATCTTTTCAGCGCCGGCGGTGTTCTTATCGATTCCCGGCTTACGGATCATACCGGGCGTTTGGGCCGTCGTATCCGGAGACACCGTTCCTTTGACTATATGCAATTCTCTTCCGCTGATCGTTGTGCTCATATGCTCTCCGTTAATCCCAAAACTTTAGCTCACAGGCGGGTCAACAGCCTGGCCGCCAATCATAACTCGCCACCGTCAGAGCGGCAACTTACAACAAAACTCATCAACAGCCGGGGCCATTCCGTCCACTTCACCCACTCGATTATCCGGGCGTTGATCGACACTTATCCACAATGGTGCGAGTAATACCCACACTCGGTGAACAAGTCCGTGGATAAGTTAATACCGTGCCGCGTTGCAATACAACCAGCAGTGCAACCGGTTGTACTGCAAGGTTATGCGTGGTTTACTGAGGCGTAGAGCCTGCCAAATTTGAAGCCGTCAGAACGGGGAGAAGCGCTGTGGAAGTCACAAAAAGGATTGCCGAATACGTTGTAAACACCACCCTGGAAGACTTTCCGCCGGAGGCTATCTTTGCCGCCAAAGCGGCGATCATTGACTGTATTGGGTGCGCCTTGGCCGGGTCCAAAGAACCCCTCGCCGACGTTCTAGTCGACTATCTGAACGACCTAGGCGGCAAGCCCGTGGCTACCGTTGTCGGGCGCGGTTTCAAGACCAGCGCACCGGAAGCCGGTCTAATCAATGGGGCTATGTCCCACGCTCTGGACTATGACGACATCACCGTTGTAACCAAGACCCACCCCAGCGCAGTGCTGATTCCGGCTGCATTGCCAATGGCTGAAGAAGTTGGCGCATCGGGCAGCGACATGCTGCTTGCCTACTTGTTGGGGTTTGAAGTTGCCTGCGCCGTGGGTGACGCCATCAGCCCGATGTACTTTGACGACCTAGGCTGGCACCCTACCGGTCCGCTGGGAGCCCTGGGCGCGGCTGCTGCCTCCGCCAGGCTACTGGGTCTCAACGAGGAACAAACCGCCATGGCCATCTCTCTGGGCGCGTCCCAGTCATCCGGTCTACGGCAGAACTTTGGCACCATGACCAAGCCTTTCCATGCGGGCCACGCCTGCAAGTCTGGCATTACTGCTGCCAAGTTGGTTCGGGGCGGGTTCACCTCGGGCACTGACGCCATAGAGGGTCGCTTTGGCTTCATGCGCGCCTTCTCCGGCGGCAACAACTACGACCCGGAAAAGGCGGCCAACTCTCTAGGCAATCGCTGCTTCATGATTGAATCGGGCATCGAGATTAAGAAGTATCCCTGCTGCGGCAGTGCCCACCTGGCTCTGGACGCCACCACCGCCCTGCAACAAAGAGAGACTCTGGAGGCAGCCAACATAGAAAGAATCGACGTGACAGTGAACTTTGACCCGCCTCGTTCGTTGATTCACGCCCGGCCCAAAGAGGGACTTGAGGGCAAGTTCAGCATGCAATACTGCCTGGCGGCTGAGATATTGGACGGCCGGATTGGCATGTCAACATTTACCGACGAGCAGGTGATGAGACCTGAGGCCCAGGAGCTAATCCCCAAGATTGAAATGAGGCGCACCGTCGGCTATGAAGGCCAGACAAGTTGGACCGAGCCGTTCAACGTGGTTGAAATCCACCTAAAGGACGGGCGTGTGCTCACCGAACAAGCACAGCGTGACAGCGTCGGTGCCCTACGCGGTGCAACCTTTGACGCCGTGCGGGAGAAATACTTGGACTGCGCAGGCCTAGCACTCTCAGCCGACAACGCAAAAACGACTCTCCAGATGATGGAGAACCTAGAAGACCTAGGCCCCGTCGGTCCTCTGGCAGATCTGCTGGGCGGCTAGTCCAGCAGACTAAGACCTACTGAGCCGTTACTCCGCCGTCAATCACCAGCTCAGAGCCGGTCACAAAGGAAGACTCGTCCGACGCCAGGTACAGCGCGCCGTAGGCAACGTCTTCGGCGGTGCCGATTCGGGACAACGCGACCCGGTTCATGGTTCGCTCCTTGCTTTCGGCGTCGGGCCAGACCTGGTCTCCCATATCGGTGTCTATCGGCCCTGGGTGGATGGAGTTGGCCCTGATGCCTTCAGCAGCGTACTGGATGGCAGTGGACTTGGTGAAAATGCGCACCGCACCCTTGGAAGCTGAGTAAGCGGCGCTGGTGCGACTTCCCACCAGCCCGGCGGTGGAAGATATATTAATGATGGAACCACCGCCAGCCTTGCGCATCTCAGGGATGGCCGCTTTTGTGCCTAGGAACACACCCTTGGCATTGATGTCCAAGATGTCGTCCCATTGTTCAACCGTCGTCTCCAAAACGTGGCCTCGACGCCAGATACCGGCGTTATTCACTAGAATGTCCAATTTCCCAAAGCTTGCCACGGCAGATTTGATCGCCGCGTCCCATTCTTCTTCATTAGTAACGTCCAGATGCACAAAGATGGCATCGCCGCCTGCTTCAGCAATCGAGGCCGCGACCGCTGTGCCTTCCCGGTCTGAAACGTCGGCCAAGACAACCTTTGCTCCTTCTTTGGCAAACATCCGGGCTTCAGCCGCTCCTTGGCCGCGGGCCGCTCCGGTAATCAGTGCCACCTTTCCTTCTAATCGCATTTCTGCCCCCTCCTTATTTGAATATAAAACCTCTCGCTAGTCGCATTTCTGCCCTCTCTTGGTGCATTATTGGCGCTTGCGTCGGCATATTATTGATGATTCGTTGGGTTGAAAGTCTAACCCTCCGGGGTATCCAGACTCAATATTGGCCTAAAAGTAATTAAAGCCTAAAGCAAAATGATTATTTGTTAGTTATTGACAATGAATTCAAACCACCACTAAGATACGTTATTAGAATCATGGGCAGATATGTGCCTGAAATTACCCGCACCATGGATATTATTCCGGTATGTTTGAAAATATTAAGCATCACCGAATGAGAGGAGCAATATGAGTGACCAAGATATCGCCTTAATGGCCCACCTTATGCGCCGCGCTGGATTTGGCGCCACCCGTGACGAGCTAGAAGCTCGTGTAGCAAAGGGCTACGAAGCCACGGTTGAAGAACTTCTGAGCTCAGAAGAGCACGAAGAACTGAACCGTAACGAAATGATGCGCTTCCACCCCTGGACCTGGCGTCCCGGTACCCTTCCTGGCATGGGTGCAGCCGAATGGTTGCATGACTTGGTAAACACCAAGCGCCCTCTGGAAGAGAAAATGTCCCTTTTCTGGCATGGAATCTTCGCCACCGGCGTTTCCAAGGTTGACCACTACGACGATGTAATGGACATGATCGTCAAGTTCCGCAACCGGGGAATGGGCGACTTCCGCGAACTGCTCCTTGAAATGGCCAAAGACCCAGCCTTGATTTTCTGGCTGGACAACAACGACAACCACGCCGAAGCGGTCAACGAAAACTGGGGCCGTGAACTGCTGGAACTCTTCAGCATGGGCGTAGGCAACTACACAGAAGACGATGTACGGGATTGCTCCCGCGCCTTCACCGGTTGGACCATTGAGCCCAAGCTACCTCGTGGCCCGATTGGCCGTCACGACTGGTTCTTCGACTACAAGGCCGAAGACCACGACGACAGCGAAAAGACATTCTTGGGTCACACCGGCAACCATAACGGCGAAGACATCATCAAGTTCATCACTGATGACCCCGCCTGCGCTGGCTTCATTGCCCGCCACCTCTACAACTTCTTCGTGGCTGACGAGGCCCAGGTTCCCGCTTGGTCGGTAACCCCGCCCCGCGACCCGGAAGCTGTTGACCTGTTGGCCAACACTCTCCTAAACAACAACTACGACATGCGCTCGGCCCTGCGTGTCCTGTTCAACTCTGACTTCTTCAAGAACTCCCGCTTCGAGCGCCTGAAGAACCCCACCGAAGTGGTGGTTGGTACCCTCAGGATGGTCGGCGGAGCCGAGTTCCCCGCCCCTGGCATTGGTGATCTGTCCCGCCAGCCCAACTACATGGGCCAGGACTTGCTGAACCCGCCTAGCGTTGAGGGTTGGCACACCGGCGCTGAGTGGATTAACAGCGGCTCCCTGATGCGCCGCGTCAACTTCACCGCCGAGTTGGTTGGTGACGTTTCCCGCCCCGGCATCCGGAACATGGTTGACCGTCTAATTACCAAGGGTGACACCTCACCTGAGGCCATCGTTGACGGCTGCCTGGACCTGATGGGCCCTCTAGTGGTCAATCCTGAGAGCCACGTTGAGTTGGTAGGCTTCATCGGAGAAGCCGGTGACTTCTCATGGGACTCAGCTGAAAATATCGAAAAATCCACGGTACGCGTATCCGAGTTGCTGCAACTGATTGTTTCGCTGCGCGAATACCAGTACGCCTAAATCGTTCGGACGCCTCAAAATCAGGAGATAGTTAACACATGACTAGTACAAAGAAAGACCCGGTTCTGGTAGTTTTCCAGTTGTCGGGGGGCAATGACTATCTGAACACAGTTATTCCCTACGCCGACCCTATCTACCGGGACGCCCGCCCCACAGTCGGTATTGCCGACGATCGCATCATCAAGGTTGATGACAAGATTGGTTTTCACCCTGAGATGGGCCCTCTAAAGAATGTCTATGACCGGGGCGACATGGCCATCATCCATGGCATCGGTTACCCCAAGTCTCCTCGCTCTCACTTCCGCTCAATGGACATCTGGCACACTTGCGAGCCCATCCAGTTGGGAACTGAGGGTTGGCTTGGCCGCGCCACCCGCGACCTGGACCCGACCAAGGAAAACGTTCTGACTACTGTCAGCTTCGGCCCGTCCTTGTTCCGTGCCTTGGCTTTGCCCGGCACTCCAGTAGCGGTAGTTGATGACCTAGACAACTACGGACTGCTCACCGGTATCACCGAGCAGGAACAGCGCTCCAAGATTTTGGACCGCTTCGCCCGGATGTACTCGCCGGCCATCGGCAGCAGCGCAGTCATGGACTACCTGGGTCAGACCGGCCTGGACACCCTGGAAGGTGCTGACATCCTGAACAAAGCCCCTGGTATGTACTCTTCCACGGTTGAGTACCCAGATACCTCCATCGCCAAAAAGCTGAAGGGCATCGCTCAGGTGCACATGGCCAACTTTGGCACACGAATCTTCTACGTTGACCACGGTAGCTTCGACAGCCATTCCAACCAGAATGGCATGGCCGACAAACTGTGGAAGGACGTTTCCGAGGGCCTAAGTGCCTTCTTGGACGATCTCCGCGAGCACGACATGGGCGACAACGTTTCCGTCCTCATGTTCACCGAGTTCGGACGACGGACCCATGACAATGGTTCCGGAACCGATCACGGCGCTGGTGGAGCAGCCTTCATGTTCGGTGAGGGCGTCAAGGGCGGACAATACAGTGAGTTCCCGTCCATGAAAGCCGAAGACCTAGAACAGGGCGACGTTGTACCTAACTACGACTTCCGCGGTCTGTACACCACCATCGTGGAAGACTGGATGGGTCTGGACGGCAAGCCCATCGTTGATGGCAGCTTCGAGAAGCTGGGCATCTTCGCCTAGAAACCCCGCTGGTCCTTTGGGATAGTGGATCTCTCAAAAATAAACGGGCGGCGCATGCGCCGCCCGTAATCAGATGCCTTTGCGGTCTATCAGATTAGATTCTGTATCGCTAGGCTTCTATATACGGAGGAAATTAATGCTTACGGAAACAGTGGCAGGTCGCACTTACGACTACACCCACAACGTTGGCCGCGGATCTCAATCAGGTATGGGCTTCAACTGGCCCAACGCCTTAACTTTCGCCGATGATGGAACTATCTACATCACCAATCGTGGCAGCGAGAGCATCAGCAACGTTGGCTGGAACCGCACCGGTGTGGGCCAGCGAATATCCAAGGTAACCATTGGCGACAACTGGGGCGAAGAAGAATTCCTAGGTGAATTCAGCCGCTACGGCAACGGCGACGGCCAAATGATTTGGCCCGCTGGTATCGCCTCCAGCAACGGCGAAGTGTTCGTCAGTGACGAATGGCTGAACCGCGTAACAGTATTCGACAAAGACGACAAATTTGTCCGCTCTTTTGACACCGTTCAGGCCGGCGACGGCGAGACGAACGGCGCTGCCGGTATTGCGATCGCAGCCGATGGCACCATCTACGTCTCGGACAGCCGCAGCCATCAGGTTCGGATGTTCAAGAACGACGGCACTTTCATCAGCTCCTTCGGGAGCCAGGGTGTCAGTGACGGACAATTCGATGGCCCTTGGGGCATCACGGTAGACCATGATGGCAAAGTTTACGTGGCCGATTTTGGCAACCACCGTGTCCAGAAGTTCTCAGCCGACGGCAAATTTGAACTCCAGATTGGCCGCCCCGGCAACAAACGTGGAGAACTAACCAACCCGACCGACGTGGCCGTAGACTCCGAAGGCGACATCTACGTTTGCGACTGGTCTAAGAATGCCTGGGACCGTGGCCGAGTCCACATCTTCACCGCTGAAGGACAGTTCCTAACTTCCTTGGTCGGTGATGCCCAGCAGCTTTCACAGTGGGCCCAGATGACCGTCGACGCCAACGCTGACTATGCCAAGCGCCGCCGGGAAGTTCGCTCCACCGAGCCGGAATGGACGTTTGCCCAGCCCACAGCCGTGGAATGGGACAGCGCCAACAACCGCCTCATGGTCGCGGACACACAGCGCAGCCGAGTGCAGATCTACAAGAAGCAGTCTGGCTACCTGATACCCCAGCTCAATCTCTGATTCTCGGGACTGGCAGTTTAGACTGTCGGCAACTCAAAAGAATCATTAATTAGCAACCAATCCTTGGCGGAGCCGTAAAGGTCTCCGCCAAGGTTGTTTTTAGGGAATTTTTAACCCAAGCAAGCACCGTTCCTAATCTTATAAACCCACCTACCCCAACCTTAAATCCAGGTAGCAATAACTGACTTATGCCTGAACCGATGACGCGGGAATCCCAAGACGAATACATCCAAATGGCCGTTGATAATCCGGAGATGACCTGTTCTGACGCGCCCGCAGATATCTTGGAGTTTGCGTCCGCTGAACAGGAACCAACTCCGTTCATGGAGGCGTATTTCGCCGCTGGACACGGAGCATGGCTGACCGTCAAACACGGACGCCGCATCTCCATACCCCAGAACCTGATGGATCGTGCAATCCTTGTCCTCTGGAACCGGGCTGGCCTGCTCAACACTGACCGCATCCTTGGCCAGCCCAACCCAGACGCAGAAAAGCCGTTCTTCAGCGACGAAGACCTGTACTAACGGGATTATTTTCCCAGGACAAGTCTCCACATCATTTAAGAGGTAAACCATGGCCGATCAATTCAACTACGGCGACTTATTTTCAGCCGATTCACGGGACGCTGGCCCAGGCACGGTACGCCATTCCAAGTACGATTTCGCGGTGGCCTACCCAGACCCAGGCACTCTGCCATTGGAAGAATTGATCGACGCTGTCAGGACTGGATTCGAACGCGAGGGCAAAGACCTCGCATACTATTCCTCTCCCTCTGGTGACCCTGAACTGAGAAAATTGGTGGCTGAGAAGTTGAGTCGCGAGCGAAACATGACCGTGACCGCCGATGACATGGTGTTAACCTCCGGCTCCGGTGAGGCCATCGGAATCGTAATCCAAGCCCTAACCAACCCCGGCGACGTGGTGCTGGTTGAAGAGTACGTCTATCTGGGAACCCTGAACCAATTGCGCCGCTACGGGGCAGACTGCGTTGGTGTCAAATGCGACGATGATGGTCTAATTCCGGAAGACCTAGACAAGGTTATCACCGAGCAGAAAGCCGCCGGCAAAAACGTCAAATACCTCTACACCATCCCCGCTTTCCAGAACCCCATGGGCTGGACCATGAGCCTGGAACGCCGCAAACAGGTGCTGGAAGTGACCGGCAAGCACAACGTCCCGGTATTTGAAGATGACTGTTACGCGGATCTGCGATTTGAAGGCGATGACGTCACTTCGTTCCACTCCCTGGATGACACTGGTCGGGTGATCTACGTGGGATCATTCTCCAAGATCATCGCCCCCGGCATGCGCATGGGCTATTTGGTCGCCCCCAAAGATGTCATAGCCCGAGCCTGGAGCTTCAAGTCCGGTGGCGCGGTCAGCCAGTTCACCGCCCTCACAATTGCCGAATTCATGAAGGGTAATATCAATCGGCACATTGATGAGCAAAACCAGGCATTGATCGCCAAGCGAGATGCCATGGTTGCCGCACTGGGTGAGAACTTTGGCAGTGCCGTGACTTGGACCGTGCCCCAAGGTGGTCTCTACATGTGGATCAAGTTCCCGGAGGGCACCGACCTGGCCGTAGTGCAGGAAGATGTATTCGAAGACGGGGTCAGTTA
>Ga0209402_10003091_pt1 | contig 16150 bp, 24 predicted proteins | sample ArcticOcean_MG_C_3_FD_187437 | JGI IMG/M metagenome (GOLD analysis project Ga0209402, IMG submission 187437) | Marine microbial communities from western Arctic Ocean - ArcticOcean_MG_CB8_126 (SPAdes) (version 2) | ecosystem: Environmental > Aquatic > Marine > Oceanic | place: Arctic Ocean... | reverse complement strand
TATCAAAATCACCGTCTTTCATACCTGTAGCACGCCAAAGTGCCCTAGCACCTGCTTGATTTCGTCCATGAGTCGTTGTTCTAGATCTATATTCTGGCATTTGAATCTCTTATGATTTATTTATTATTAGAATTTTAACTTATAATTAGATAATAATGCTTATTCATCCTCAATTAGACCCTATTGCCCTCCAATTAGGCCCCTTAAAGCTTCATTGGTATGGATTAATGTATCTTTTTGCTTTTTTATCTTTTATTCAGCTTGGTAAAAAGCAATTAAAAAAAACCTGGTGGAGCGATATTAATGAAAATATTCTTGATGACACCTTTTTCTATGGTGCTATAGGGGTAATTTTAGGAGGAAGGCTTGGTTATGTTTTGTTTTATCAGCCCACATATTATTTATCTAATTTAGACCAAGTTTTTGCTTTTTGGCAAGGAGGAATGTCTTTTCATGGCGGATTTTTAGGTGTCTTGATAAGTCTTATTTTTGTTACAAGAAAATATCATATTTCTTGGTTAAAGCTAACAGACTTTATAGCCCCATTAATTCCTTTAGGGTTAGGTTTTGGTAGGATTGGAAATTTTATTAATCAAGAATTATGGGGTAGGCCTACAGATTTACCTTGGGGGATGGTTTTCCCTATTACTGATAAAATAGCTAGGCACCCATCCCAACTCTATCAAGCCTTATTTGAAGGTTTATTTTTATTCTTAATTCTTTACTTATACTCAAATAAAAAAAGACCCACCGGAAGTATTTCAGCATTATTCTTAATTTTTTATGGTTTTTTTAGATTTCTAGTGGAATTTACTCGTGAGCCTGATAGCTTTTTAGGTCTTTTTTATCTCAACCTATCTATGGGTCAATTGCTTACTATCCCAATGATTGTAATTGGTATTGCAATGTTTTTTGTAACAAAAAATAAAGTATAGCTAACAACAGCGGTTTATCTTATTCCATTTTTCCTGAAGCTGTTGGTGATAAAAATCCTTTCTACTTAATGGCTCTTTATTTGGATGGCTTACGCATATTGTAAAATTATTTAAATAAACTTCATACGCATCATCGCCACTCAAGGTTCTTACAAATTTCCATATACTTTTAAACATAATTAATTTATCACCTCAAACTGTTTATATTTATTGCTAATTAGCAGCTTTAACACATCAAAAATAACTAGCCATAAAACTATCGTTAAAATTGCTGTAATCACGGCATCAAACCTAAGATTAAATATTAACTGATTCATTATACTTATTTTTTCTTCTGTCAATAATCCCGTATTAACTTTTTCAGTCATAGAATTTGCAGCCGATAAAAAACCTACCCTTACATCCTCACTAAATATTTTTTGAAAAGCAGCAGTCGAAGTAATAATTGCTAACCAAGTTAATGGCATCCCAGTAATCCATGCAAACTTAATCCTACCAGTACGAATCAAAATTGCTGTTCCAACACTTAATGCAATTGCAGCCAATATTTGATTAGCAATTCCAAACAGTGGCCATAAAATATTAACCCCGCCATTAGGGTCAATAACTCCTATGTATAAAAAATACCCCCAACATGCAACTACAATTGCACTCGTTAGAATGGTAGATGGAAGCCATGAAGTTCTTCCCAATTTTGGATGAATGTTACCTAAAATGTCTTGCAACATAAATCTTCCAACTCTTGTGCCTGCATCTAATGTGGTTAAAATAAAAACTGCTTCAAACATAATTGCAAAGTGGTACCACATCGCTAAAAGATTTTTGCCAAAAGCATTAGCAAAAATACTTGCCATACCAACTGCTAATGAAGGTGCTCCACCTGTTCTAGCAAAAAGAGTAGTCTCTCCAACATCTTTAGCAAGCTGGTCCATTTGATTTTGGGTCACAGGAAAACCCCAAGAATTAATAGTTTGAATAACCATTGAAGGGTCGGATCCAACAATTCCAACAGGGCTATTAATTGCAAAGAAAACACCAGGTTCTAAAACACAGGCTGCAACCATTGCCATAATTGCTACAAAAGATTCAAGGAGCATTCCTCCATAACCAATCATAGGAATATACTTCTCATTATCAATTAACTTGGGCGTTGTTCCAGATGAAATTAATGCATGAAAACCAGAAATGGCACCACAAGCTATTGTAATAAAAACAAATGGAAATAAACTACCTCCAAATATTGGTCCTGACCCATCAGCAAAATTTGTTATGGCTGGCATTTTTATATCTGGCTGCAAAATTGCAATAGCTATCGCAAGAAAAACAATAGTGCCAAGCTTAACGAAAGTTGATAAATAGTCCCGGGGGGCTAATAGCATCCATACTGGTAACACTGCAGCAGCAAACCCGTAAAGAATAATCGATCCTGCCAAGAATAAACCACCATGATCAAAGTAAACTCTCAATGTTTCCGATTTATCAATCTCGCCTCCAATATAAACTGCGAACAATAAAAGGGTTACACCAATTGCTGTTGCCTCAAGCACACGACCAGGCCTTATATATCGCATATAAAATCCAATGAACATTGCTATCGGAATAGTTGCTGTTACTGTTGATGTGGCCCATGGGCTATGTTTCATTGCGTTTACCACGACAAGCCCCAAAACGGAAATTAGTACAATCATAATTACAAAAGTAGCTAACAAAGAAGCTGTTCCTGCCAAAGATCCCAGTTCTTCTTTCGCCATTTGACCCAGAGTTTTACCATTACGCCTTACTGAAAAAAATAAAATAGTCATATCTTGAACCGCACCGCCCAACACAGCCCCTACTAAAATCCATATAGTTCCTGGTAAATAACCAAATTGAGCTGCAAGTGTTGGTCCAACTAAAGGTCCTGGTCCTGCAATTGCAGCAAAATGATGGCCAAATACAATCCATTTGTTAGTTGGAATAAAATCACGATTATTATTAATTTTTACAGCAGGCGTCTCTCTAAATTCATCCAATACCAATACTTTTGCTGCGATCCAAGCGCCATAAAATCTATAAGCAACCAGATAAATACATACAGCAGCTGTAATGAACCACAATGCATTAATAGATTCATCACGACTAAGAGCAATTGTTGAAAAAGCAACTGCTCCTAAAATAGACAAAAAGATCCAGATTAATTTTGTTTTAATTATATTTACCATGTACTTTGTTATAATTTCATATTTACCATCATTAATACTGATTATATCGAATCCCATGTTACATAAAAAAATTATATTAGGTGTTACAGGAAGTATTGCTGCTTACAAAGCTGCTGAACTAATTCGCCTTTTAAAGAAACAAGGTGCTGATGTACAAGTTATTATGACTAAATCTGCAAAAGAATTTATTAGTCCATTAACATTACAAGCTTTATCAGGAAAACCAGTATTAGAAGATATGTGGGAGCCTTCTAAGGGCAATGGCATGGAACATATTAATCAATCAAGAAAAACTGATCTTATTCTAATAGCTCCTGCTTCAGCTAATTTTATTGCAAAACTAGCACAAGGTTTAGCAGATGATTTACTTTCCAACATTTGCTTAGCGAGAAATTGTCCAATCCTAATAGCACCATCTATGAATAAACAAATGTGGGAGAATGCAGCAACAAAAAGAAATGTTTCAATAGTCACTCAAGACGGTATTGACATTTCTGGTCCGGAGTCTGGGGAGCAAGCTTGTGGTGATGAAGGAATGGGTCGCCTCGTCAATGAAAAAATGTTATTACTTGATATTAAAAAATCGTTAAGTGTTCCAATTCTTAAAAATAAGAATATTGTTATTTCTTGTGGGGCTACTTTTGAAAAGATTGATGATGCCCGAGCTATTACAAATTTAAGCTCTGGAAAAATGGGGCTCAGTATTACTAATGAAGCTTATGCATTAGGTGCTAATGTTACATTAATTTATGGGAGAACTGAAACTCTTCCTCCATCAGGCATAAAATGTATTTATGCTCCCAATCATAAAATGATGAATAAATTAGTTAAAGAAAATGTAAAAGGTAATGATATTTTTATTAGTGTTGCTGCAATTTCTGACTATATTCCAAGAACCGTTTCTGGAAAATTGAAGAAAAATAATGACAAATTAACATTAGAACTTTACAAGAGCTCTGATATTCTTTTAGAAATAGCTTCTGAATTCAAGAACCTTTTTTGCGTTGGCTTTTCGGCAGAAAGTGAAAAAATTATTAAAAATGCGCAAGCCAAACTTAAAAATAAAAAATTAAATATGATTGTTGCGAACTCTATTAACGAATCAATGGGTGAAAATACAGCTGAAATCTACATAATTGATAAAAATGAAGTAATTCATATTCCTAAAAAAAATAAGAATGAACTAGCTTACGATATTCTCAAACATATCGATAAATTAATAAATAATAAAGGTGATATCTATGAGCATATCAATTGACTTTAAAATTCTTAACCCTTTAGTTAAAGATCACTTACCTGGTTATGCATCTAAGGGCTCAGCAGGCCTAGATCTTAGGGCATGTATAGAACATGTACAAACAATAAATCCAGGAGAAACCTTCTTAATTCCTACTGGAATATCAATTTATATTAAAGATCATAATTATGCAGCAGTGATACTTCCTCGCTCAGGTTTGGGACATAAACATGGGATTGTACTTGGAAATTTAGTTGGGTTAATTGATTCTGATTATCAGGGAGAATTACTAGTCTCTTGCTGGAACCGGAGCAAAAATGCTTTTTTAATAAACCCTTTAGAAAGAATAGCTCAATTAGTTATTTTACCTATAATACAAGCAAAATTTAATCTAGTAGATGAATTTACAGAAAGTGAAAGAGGTAAGGGTGGATTTGGTAGTACTGGTAAAACCTAAAAAAGACTTGTAAAGACAGGGGTTTATATGGTCTAATAGTCGTCTTTTTTAAGAATTTATCTAAGGAATATGTCATGACACGTGTATGTGAAGTAACTGGGAAAAAGACTGTAACGGGAAATAATGTATCCCATGCAAACAATAGAACAAGACGACGTTTTCTTCCGAATCTACAAAATCGTAGATTTTGGGTTGAGAGTGAAAACCGTTGGATATCAATGCGTATATCAGGTGCAGCTCTTAGAACAATAGATAAATTAGGAATTGATGCCGTAATTGCAAAAATGCGAGCAGAAGGGAAAAAGGTTTAAGAAAATGAGAGAGAAAATTAGATTAGACTCATCAGCAGGAACAGGTCACTTCTACACAACGACCAAAAATAAAAGAACAACACCTGATAAGATTGAAATTAAGAAATTTGATCCTACAATAAGAAAGCATGTTCTTTATAAAGAAAATAAAATTAAATAATTTTATTTTCTTTATCTGAATTAATAATCTCCACTGTTCTGTAAGGATAAGGTATTTCAATACCGTGTTTCTGAAATTCATCCCAAATTTCACGATAAATATCAGACTTTAATCCCCACGAACCTTCTTCAGGATCGACAATATAAAAAGATAGCATTAAGTCGATACCACTATCTGCAAATTTCATTAAAAATACTGACGGCTCTGGATCATTTAAAACTCGCGACTCATTCTTTGCAGAATTTAACATAATTTCAAATGCCTTATCTACAGAAGATTTATAACTAATTTGAACGTCAATAGATATCCTTGATTTCCTATCTGTCAATGTGTGGTTGATAATATTTTCAGATATTAGAGTCTCGTTAGGAATAATTACCTCAATGCCATCAAGTTTTCGTAAAACAGTATATCTTGATCTAATAAGAGTAACTGCGCCGTAATGCTCTCCCACCATTAAAATATCACCAATATGAATTGATTTATCAAGCAAGATAATAAAACCACAAACGTAATTGCTAGCAATTTTTTGCATACCAAATGCTAAACCAACACCGAAAGCACCACCGAATACAGATAAGAATGTTAAATCTAGCCCAATAGATGACAAAGCAACAACAACTGCAATGACATAAAGCGTTATCTTTAAAATTTTATTTAGCATTACTCTTGCGTTCATATCTAATTGATCAATCTTCATCAATCTATTCTCAATAAACTGGCCTAAAGTCACCGCAAAAAGAACAGCTAAAGCAGATCCAAATATAACTTGTAATACTAAAAATAATGAAAAATTATTATCGCCAAAACTAAATTGTACTTGGATAAGAGTTTCTCTAATTGGTGAGAGAAGTCCAAATAAATATAATGCGACTATCACCCATACCAATGAAGCAATCGTATTTTCCAAAGCACGAATCCACGGCCTTGGTTTTATAAGATATCTAATAAAATAAATGCCTAAACGAATGGCAATAAGCGCATTTATAAGGCTAATAGCAATATGTAAAATTGAAGTTGTCTGAAAAGTATCTAAATATATTTTTGAAAGGAAAAGAACAATTAAGATAATAATAGGTGAAATTATTCTAACTAAACCATCAGTTGCCATTTTCCAATTATTAACAGCAGAGCCAACAACATAATTCTTTATAATTTGATTGGTAAAAAAAGATAATCCTAATGCAGCAAGAATAGCGCATAATTGCCATAAAGTAGGCATAGATAATAAAAAATCTAAACTAAAATTATTTTTAATAAATTCAAACTTATTCATAATTTTTCTACAATAAAACTACAGTAGCTAATCCTAAAAATATAAAGAAACCGCCGCTGTCTGTCATTGCGGTTATTAACACACTTGATCCGACCGCTGGATCTTTACCCAAACGATTTAATACTAGAGGTATCATAACACCCATTATTGCGGATAAAATTAAATTCAGTATCATTGCAGCAGTCATTACATATCCTAATTGTATATTGCCATAAAGTAAGTATGCAAATACACCCAAAACACTTCCCCATAGGATTCCATTTAATAACGCCACCCCAATCTCTCTAAACATAAGTAAGCGAAGGTTACTAAATGTAACTTGGCTTAAGGCGAGAGCTCTTACAATCATGGTTGTAGTCTGATTCCCAGAATTTCCTCCAATACCAGCTACTATTGGCATTAAAGCAGCAAGCGCAACAATTTTCTCAATTGATCCTTCAAAGATACCAATTACTCTTGATGCTATAAGTGCTGTAACTAAATTAATAGCTAACCATGCCCAACGGTTTTGAACTGATTTCCATATTGTAGAAAACATATCTTCTTCTCTTAAGCCCACCATAGATAATTTTTCATTTTCTGTTTCGTCACGAATATAATCCATTACTGAATCAACAGTAAGTCTTCCGAGTAATTTACGAGACTCATCAACAACCGGCGCTGTTACAAGATCGTACCGTTCAAAAGCATTTGATGCCTCATTTGCAGTATCTTCAGGCTTAAAGACAACTGCATCGGTTGCCATTACATCTTTAACTTTCACTTGAGAGTCATTAACCACAATCCTTTCTAAAGGAAGGACACCAAGAATTGACCCGAAGCGATCTACCACAAATAATTTATCGGTATGATCAGGTAATTCTTTTATTTTTCTAAGGTAATTAAGTACAACTTCTAGAGTAATATCATCACGAATTGTTGCAATATCAAAATCCATTAATGCGCCAACTGATTCATCTGGGTAAGATAATGCAGATTCTAATCTTTCCCTATTTTGGACATCTAAACTCTCAAGTAAATCATTCAAAACGTCGCCAGGAAGATCACTTGCTATATCAGCTATTTCATCCGTATCTAACTGTTCTGCAGCGGCCAATAGTTCAGTATTATCCATATCTGCAATAAGTGTTTGCCTAACAGCATCAGAAACCTCAACAAGAATATCGCCATCATTTTCTGATTTCACCAGCTCCCATATTGTCAATCTTCTATCCAAAGGAAGGGCTTCAAGAATATCAGCAACATCAGATGAGTGAAGATTATTTAATAGGGTTTGAAGGGATTTTAAGTTTTCTCTGTTAGCTAAATTTTTAATCAACTTACGCTTTACCGAATCTTCTGCATCTATCATACTTTCTGTTGCATTTTGTTTGCCAAGCAGAAAATCGATTTGCTCTAAAATATCAGTTAGGCTTTCTTTTTTTTTGGTATTTTTTTTCATAATTTAATTAAGCATATTCATAATATTGTTACGTCTATTATATGGATTTTTTATAAATTTAATTCAAATAAAAAAAGCCAGCAAAGCTGGCTCTATATAAATTTAACTTTTTAGTATTAAATTAAACTTTTTTTTCAGCTTTTTTGCTTTTCTTTTTTTCAGCTGGTTTAGGTTTAGCTTTGGCTACTTTAGTTACAGCCGACTTAACTTCTTTGATCTCTGCTGCCTTAACTTCTTCTATCAGTTCTTTTTTATCTTCTATTGGGCGATCTACAAGCTCAATATATGCCATAGGAGCATTATCTCCCTTACGGAATCCACATTTTAATATTCTTGTATAGCCACCATTTCTTTTGCTATACCTAGGCCCAATTTCACCAAATAATTTAATAACAGTCTCTCTATCTCTTAATCGGCTAAATGCAAGACGTTGATTATGTACACTTGCTTCTCTTGCAAGAGTAATCAATGGTTCAGCATATTTTCTCAATTCCTTAGCTTTTGGCAATGTAGTGCGAATGATTTCATGCTTGAGCAATGAAGTTGTCATGTTTTTAAACATAGCCTTTCTATGGCTACTTGTCCTATTAAGCTTTCTATGATTTTTTCCGTGTCGCATTTTATTACTCCATATCCTTTCTAGTTATTCTGTTTCTACGCCAGCTGGCGGCCAGTTTTCAACAGACATTCCTAATGATAAGCCTTTTGTAGATAAAATATCTCTAATCTCATTTAATGATTTTCTTCCAAGGTTTGGTGCTTTTAGTAAATCGCTTTCATTTCTTTGAATTAGATCACCAATATAATGTATATTCTCTGCCTTTAAGCAATTCGCCGATCTTACAGTTAATTCAAGATCATCTACTGATCTAAGGAGTAATGGGTCTATTACAGGTGCTTGTTGGACCTCTACTTCTGTCAATTCGCTTTCCAGATTGGCAAATACAGATAATTGACCCATAAGAATTCTTGCTGCATCTCGAATTGCTTGTTCTGCCTCAACTACCCCGTTTGTTTCTACATCCATAATTAATTTATCTAAATCTGTTCTTTGCCCAACACGAGCACTTTCAACAACATAACTAACTTTAGTAATCGGGCTAAAAGATGCATCGACCATAATAAAACCCAGCACATTATCACTTTCTGAACCCTTAGTTCTAGCTGGTACAGGTTGATAGCCTCTACCCATTTCTACTTTAGCTTCAATATTTAATTTTCCGCCTTTATTTAAATGTGCAACAACATGGCTTGGGTTTATAATTTCAACATCATGTCCAACCACAAAGTCACCAGCAATAACTGGGCCTTCTTCATTCTTATTTAATGTAATTGTAGCCTCACTAGTATCGTGCATTCTTAGAGCTATTTTCTTGATATTAAGAAGAACATCTACTACATCTTCTTGCACTCCATCAAGTGTTGAATATTCATGAACAACGCCATCAATTTTTAATTGTGTAATAGCGTATCCCGGAATTGAAGAAAGTAAAACTCTTCTAATAGCATTTCCTAATGTAAAACCAAACCCTCTTTCCATCGGTGAAATAACTACTTTTGCTCTTTGAGGTCCTATTATGTCTACATCAACAACACTAGGCTTTAAATATTCTGTTGGGTTAATTTCCATGGGTATCCTTTTATTTTTTACTTAACTAATTATTTGGAATAAAGCTCAACAACTAATGATTCATTAATTGTTGCAGGTAAATCATCACGTTCAGGTTTGTTCTTGAAAACACCTTTAAAGGCTTTTATATCAACTTCTAACCATTCTGGAAAACCTCTTTCTTCAGCGGCTTCAAGTGCGGCTTTAATTCTTAGTTGATCTTTTGAATTGCCATCAATGGAAACTTCATCGCCAGGTTTCACTTGATATGAAGGTATATTAACTCGCTTACCATTCACAAGAACACTGTTATGCTTTACAATCTGACGAGCCTCAGTTCTTGAAGCGCCCATTCCCATTTTATAGGTTATATTATCTAATCTACACTCCAGCAATTGTAGAAGGTTTTCCCCAGTTATCCCTTTTCTTCTATCTGCTTCAGTATAATATCCTCTGAACTGCTTTTCCAAGATGCCATATATTCTTCTTAGCTTTTGTTTTTCTCTTAATTGGACGCCATAATCAGATAGGCGAGCCGCCCTTCTTTGACCGTGTTGTCCAGGTGGATAATTTCTTTTCTCTATTGCACATTTATCAGTGAAGCATTTTTCACCCTTAAGAAAAAGTTTTTCACCTTCTCTTCGACATTGACGACATTTTGGATCAAGATTTCTAGCCAATTCTATTCTCCTATTAGTTTCTTCTGACTAAACAAAATTAAATTCTTCTCTTCTTCGGTGGTCTGCATCCATTATGAGGTACAGGTGTTACATCTTGAATGCTTGTAATTTTTAAACCTATCGCATTTAATGCTCTTACAGATGATTCTCTTCCAGGGCCTGGGCCTTTAATTCTAACTTCAACATTTTTTACTCCAAATTCTTGTGCTGCTTTACCAGCTGCTTCTGCTGCAACCTGTGCTGCAAAAGGAGTACTTTTTCTTGACCCCTTAAATCCAGCCCCACCAGAAGTTGCCCATGATAATGCATTGCCTTGCCGATCGGTAATAGTGATAATAGTATTATTAAAAGAAGCATGAATGTGCGCAATTCCTTCTACTACACTTTTTTTAACTTTCTTTTTTACTCTAATATTGTCTGTTGCCATTCTATATTTACCCTTTATTATTTCCTAATTGCTCGGATAGGACCTTTTCTTGTTCTTGCATTATTCTTTGTGTTTTGCCCTCTAACTGGCAAACCCCTTCGATGCCTCACGCCTCTATAACAACTAAGATCCATTAAGCGCTTAATGTTCATTTGAACTTCTCGTCGAAGATCTCCTTCAACAGTAAAATTATTTAATTGATCTCTAAGCTTTTCAACATCAGATTCATTTAAATCCTTAAGTTTCAATGTTGCCTCAATGCCAGCAGCAGCACATATTTTTTTAGCCGTTACTCTGCCAACACCATAGATTGCCGTTAAAGCTATCTCGGTGTGCTTATTATCTGGTATATTTACTCCTGCAATACGGGCCATACACAATACTCCAATAAAATCGGCATTATTTTAATAAAGCCTTAAATTATAACTATTTTTTGCACTCTTAACAACGTAAAATTAATGACATGCGCCTTGTCTTTGTTTATGGCGTGGGTCTTTGCAAATAACTCTAACTACTCCCTTTCTTCTAATTACTTTGCAATTTCTACATAATGCTTTTACTGATGCTCTAACTCTCATATTATTTCCTTAATTTCAATCAGATAAATTTATTTCTCTCTGAACGTTATTCTTCCTTTTGAAAGATCATAAGGTGAAATTTCAACGGTTACCTTATCCCCAGGTAAAATTCTAATATAATTCATTCTCATCTTTCCTGAAATATAACCTAATACCTCATGTCCATTTTCTAATTTCACTTTAAAAGTTGCATTTGGAAGATTTTCTAAAACTTCTCCTTCCATTTCAAGCACATCTTCTTTTCCCATAATTAAACTCCTCTTTCCCTATCTAGCCTTAAAGTTTGCTTTTTTTAACAAACCATCGTACTGATAAGACATCATTTGAGATTGGACTTGTGTCAGGAAATCCATTGTAACAACTACAATAATAAGAAGAGAGGTCCCACCAAAATAGAAGGGGGTATTAAATTTAAGTATAAGAAACTCAGGGACTAAACATACAGCAGTGATATAAATTGCTCCAATCAAAGTTAATCGTCCCATAATTGTATCTATATAGCGGGCCGTTTGTTCTCCTGGTCTTATTCCAGGAACAAATGCTCCGCTTTTTTTTAAATTATCTGCTGTTTCACTTGGATTAAAAGTAATCGCAGTATAAAAGTATGCAAAGAATATAATGGCTGTTCCAAATAACAATATATATATTGGCTGTCCTGGAGAAATAGCGGCACTTATATCTTTCAACCAGTACATATTTTCATTTGAACCAAACCATCCAGCTATTGTTGCTGGGAAAAGAATTACACTAGAAGCAAAAATAGCAGGAATAACGCCTGCCTGATTTATTTTAAGTGGTAAATGAGAAGATTGTCCTCCATACATTTTATTTCCTACTTGCCTTTTAGCGTAATTAATTGTAATTCTTCTTTGTCCTCTTTCAACATAGACAACTAAGGCTGTCACTAAAACCACTGCTAATATAAGAAAGAAAACTAAAGGAATAGAAAAAGCCCCTGTTCGTGTTAATTCAAGAGTATTTCCTAAGGCGCTTGGCAGCCCTGCCACAATACCTGCCATAATAATCATAGAAATACCATTACCAATTCCACGTTCAGTTATTTGCTCTCCTAGCCAAACCAAGAACATTGTGCCACTAACTAAAGTAACAATAGCTGTTAATCTAAACATTAATCCCGGATCTAACACAAGTCCAGGTTGTGACTCTAATGCGACACTTATTCCTAGAGCTTGAAAAGATGCTAAAAAGACTGTGCCCTGTCTTGTATAATTAGTGATAATTCTTTGGCCTGCTTGACCTTCTTTTTTAAGATCTTTTAGTCTTGCATTCATTGAAGTTAAAAGCGTCATAATAATTGTCGCTGAAATATAAGGCATTATTCCAAGAGCAAATACAGTAAAGCGACTTAGTGCTCCTCCTGAAAACATATTAAACATTCCAAGAATGCCGCCACTTTGTGAATCAAAAAGCTTTTTTAATTCTAATGGATCAATTCCAGGAACGGGAATATGAGCACCCAGACGAAAAATAATTAACGCACCAAGAAGAAAAAGTAAGCGGCTTTTTAACTCGCTCATTTGACCTAACCTACCAAGAGAATTGTTTTGAGCCAAAGGTTAATCCTTTTTCTCTACTGGCTCAGCTGCTGCTTTTTTCTCTACTGGCTCAGCTGCTGCTTTTTTCTCTACTGGCTCAGCTGCTGCTTTTTTCTCTACTGGCTCAGCTGCTGCTTTAGCTGCTGCTTTAGCTGCTGCTGTTTTAGCTGCTGCTGTTTTAGCTGCTGCTGTTTTAGCTGCTGCTGTTTTTTTAACTGCAGTTTTAGCTGATGCAGCTTTCCTTGCCAATTCAACTGTTGACTCTTTAACTTCCATCACTTTTCCACCTGCAGCTTCAATAGCTTTCTTTGCACCTTCGGTTAGTGATACGCCTTGAATTTTAAATTTCTTTTTTACATCGCCAGATAAGAAAATTTTGGCATTAAGCGTTATTTCAGATATTAGATTTGCTGCTTTTAAGCTTGCTAAATCAACTATGTCTGAGTCTAATTTACTTAACTCACTTGTTCTTATTTTTGCATTAAACTTTTTAGTTAAAGATCTAAATCCTCTTTTTGGCAATCTTCTTTGAATTGGCATTTGCCCACCTTCAAATCCTACCTTATGAAATCCGCCTGTTCTAGATTTTTGGCCTTTAATTCCTCTTCCAGCTGTTTTTCCAAAGCCAGAGCCATTTCCGCGCCCCACTCTTCTTGCATCTCTGGTTGAACCTTCTGCTGGTTTAATTGTATTTAATTTCATTTTATTAACTCTCTACTTTAAGCATAAAATTTATTGCATTAATCATCCCACGAACTTCAGGGGTGTCTTGAATCTCAACTGTATGGTGCATTTTCTTTAAACCTAATCCGACAACAGTGCCTTTCTGAGAGGCCGTTCTTCCAATTAGACTTTTAATTAATGTAATTTTGATCATTTCTTTTTTAGCCATAAAATTAACCTCTTATCTCTTCAACTGTTTTACCTCTTTTAGCCGCTATTGATGAAGGGCTATTTGTGGAAGCTAATCCATTAAGAGTTGCCCTAACAACATTGTATGCATTGGCTGAGCCGATACATTTCGCAGTTACATCTGTTACCCCCATTACTTCAAATATTGCTCTCATTGCCCCGCCAGCGATAATGCCTGTTCCTTCAGTAGCTGGTTGAATCAATACTTTTGCTGCACCGTGTCTACCAATAACCGAGTGATGTAAAGTCCCATTATTAAGATCAACTTTAACCATACCTCGTTTAGCTTCTTCCATTGCTTTTTGAACAGCTAAAGGAACTTCACGTGCTTTACCTTTACCCATACCTACTGCACCATCTCCATCACCCACTACAGCAAGTGCTGCAAAACTCATGATACGGCCACCTTTAACAACTTTAGTCACTCTATTTACGTTAATCATTTTTTCTCTTAAGCCGTCAGTTTGGTTTTGATATTCTTCTTTTTTATTATCTTGTGCCATCTTGATTCCTAAAATTGTTAGAAAGTTAAGCCATTTTCTCTAGCAGCATCTGCTAAAGCTTTAATTCGACCATGATATTTAAATCCAGAGCGATCAAAAGCAACTACTTTAATTCCAGCTTTTACAGCCTTTTCAGCGATTCTTTTTCCAATTTCCACTGCTGCCTCTTTGTTGCTAGTATTTTTTAATTTCTTTTTTACATCCGCTTCTAATGTAGACGCAGCTGCGAGTACTTTATTATTTTTTCCATCTATAATTTGGGCATATATATTTGAATTAGAGCGATGGACCGTTAAACGAGTTATATTTAATTCGGCAATTTTAGTCCTCGTTCTTCGAGCTCTTTTTAGCCTTATGTTTTCATTAGTCATAATTCAACCTCTAAGTTTTTTTAGCTTCTTTAATTGCTACATATTCATCTAAATAACGAACACCTTTTCCTTTATATGGTTCTGGTGGACGATAAGCTCGAATTTCTGCTGCAACTTGCCCTATCATTTGCTTGCTTGAGCTTTTTAATATAATTTCTGTTGGGCTTGGCGTTTGAGCAGTAACTCCATCAGGCAATTGATGGTTAACAGGGTGAGAAAAGCCAAGTTCAAGATTAATTTTATTTCCTTGAACAGTTGCTTTATATCCGACACCTATTAATGTTAATTTTCTCTCGAATCCTGCAGACACACCAGTCACCATATTTTGCACGAGCGATCTAATTGTCCCTGACATTGCTTTTGCAAACTTTGTTGTTTTCTTAGCCTCAAAAGTAAGAGTGGTGTCTTCTTTTTTAATTTCAACATCACCAGTTAATTCTTGTTTTAACTCCCCTAATGGGCCTTTAACAATAATTGCATCATTAGCTATATTTACTTCAACTTTCTCTGGAATAACTACTGGATTTTTTGCAATTCGTGACATAATTTTCTCCTAAGCTACATAGCAAAGCACTTCACCACCAATACCAGCAGCTCTTGCTTTAATGTCAGTCATAACACCCTTGGAAGTTGTAACAATCGCAACTCCAAGCCCATTCATTACTCGTGGAAGACTTTCACTTCCTTTATATATTCTTAAACTAGGCTTACTAATTCTTTCAATTGTTTCGATAACAGGTTGTCCTGCATAATATTTTAAGTCTATATTGAGTAATGGTTTGCCATCATTTTCAGTAACGCCAAACCCTTCAATATAACCTTCGTCTTTTAGAACATTAGCAATTGATTGCTTAATCTTAGATGCTGGCATTGATACTGTGACCTTATTTCTCATTTGGCCATTTCTAATGCGGGTTAACATATCTGCGATTGGATCATGCATACTCATATTTTTTCCCCTTTACCAGCTTGCTTTTGTAATACCAGGAACTTCGCCGGCAAGCATAAGCTCGCGTAACTTTCCTCTGGCAATACCAAATTTACTATAAACACCTCTTGGGCGACCCGTCAAAGCACATCTATTTCTTAATCTTACCGGGCTCGAATTGCGAGGTAGATTCTGAAGTTGAGCTCTGGCTTCTGCTCGCTCTTCTTTAGAAGCACTAAAATTATTTATTATTTCATTTAAAGCTAAACGCTTAACTTTAAACTTCTCAACCATCTTTCTTCTTTTCTCTTCACGTTTAGTCATACATAATTTAGCCATATTTATTTATCCTCCTGCTGATTTTCTTCTGCTGGTTTTTCTTCAGTTGGAGCTGCCTCTGCTGCTGGTGCTTCTTCAGCTGATTTTTCTTCAGTTGGAGCTGCCTCTGCTGCTGGTGATTCTTCAGCTGGTTTTTCTTCAGTTGGAGCTGCCTCTGCTGCTGGTGCTTCTTCAGCTGGTTTTTCTTCAGTTGATTTTGCTTTAAATGGGAAACTAAACGCCGATAAAA
>Ga0209402_10003090_pt1 | contig 16150 bp, 18 predicted proteins | sample ArcticOcean_MG_C_3_FD_187437 | JGI IMG/M metagenome (GOLD analysis project Ga0209402, IMG submission 187437) | Marine microbial communities from western Arctic Ocean - ArcticOcean_MG_CB8_126 (SPAdes) (version 2) | ecosystem: Environmental > Aquatic > Marine > Oceanic | place: Arctic Ocean... | reverse complement strand
ATTTTTATAAACTTAATACTTATCATGATGGCGATATAGGACTGCTGGGTACCGTACGTCCACCCAAAAGGCTAAATATTTATATATTTAAGAAAAGCTTAAATATATAAATATTTAGCTACCAGTATGCTTTTTGTGATGTTTTTATAATATATTTTTATAGTGTTGAATAAAATAAACTGCAATTTTACATACTGACTTGACCCTTGGTATGGCTTTGACTAGTGTCATGGAAATTGTATTTAAATTGTAAAACTCTGAGAGTAAATTTAGGGTTGGGCTAGTCCGCGAGTTTCGCGCACTGGCTATTTCTGGTTTTTTTTAACGCTTTTATTATACTTTTTTAAAGGAATAATTGTCTTTGTTTGATAGCTTAACGGAAAGATTGGGAGCGGTATTTGACGGGCTAACTCGTCGGGGTGTTCTTGGTGAGACTGATATTGCAGCAGCTCTACGTGAGGTAAGAGTGGCATTGTTAGAGGCTGATGTTGCCCTACCTGTTGTGCGTGATTTAATTGCTGAGGTGCAAAGCCGGGCTGTAGGTCAGGAAGTTTTAAAAAGTGTTACCCCTGGTCAAACAGTAATTAAGATTGTGCACGACCACCTTGTTGAAGTTTTGGGTAGTGAATCTGTCGATATTGAACTTAACGCTCGTCCTCCTGTGCCTATATTAATTGTTGGCTTACAAGGTTCAGGTAAGACGACTACAACAGCTAAAGTCGCCAGCTATCTAGTTGAGAAAAAAGGTAAGAAAGTGATGATGGCGTCTTTAGATATTAGGCGCCCCGCGGCCCAAGAACAGTTGAGAGTTCTTGGAGACCAGATATTGATACCAACATTGGATATCAAACTTGGCGAGAAACCTGTTGAAATTGCTAGCAGGGCGATGAAAAGAGGACGCGAGGAAGGTTACGATATTGTTTTGCTCGATACCGCTGGTCGACTAGCGATTGACGATGAAATGATGTCTGAGGCGATAGCTATTCGTGATGCGGTTAAACCTCGTGAAACGCTTTTAGTTGCTGATTCTATGACAGGGCAGGACGCTGTTAATACTGGTAAAGCCTTTAATGAGAAAGTTGGATTAACAGGTATTATACTTACTCGAGTTGATGGCGATGCACGTGGAGGTGCTGCCTTATCGATGCGTGCAGTAACTGGTTGCCCAATAAAATTTCTAGGTACCGGTGAAAAATTAGATTCTTTAGAAATTTTTCACCCAGATAGAGTTGTTGGTCGTATCCTGGGTATGGGTGATGTTGTTGGCCTAGTTGAAAAAGCTCAGGAAGTCGTAGATGAAGAAGAGGCACGTAAAGTTGCAAAAAAATTACAAAAAGGTGAGTTTGATCTTGAGGATATGGCTGACCAACTGCGGCAGGTAAAAAAAATGGGAGGTATGGGAGGTATCATGTCCATGTTGCCAGGTGTTGGTAAAATACAAAAGCAGATGTCGGAGCACAGTATTGATGATGGTATGATTAAACGCCAAGAAGCTATAATTTTGTCTATGACGCATGATGAGCGCCATAGGCCCGCGCTCATAAAGGCTTCTCGAAAAAGAAGAATTGCTTCTGGATCTGGGACGAGTGTTCAGGAAATTAATAAGCTTTTAAAACAATTTCAGCAGATCCAGTCGATGATGAAGAGGATGAAGAAATCAGGTGGGCGTATGCCCTCATTAGGGGGGGCGGCAATGGGAGCTCTTCCACCTGGCTTTAGGAGGTAATTATTAAATTAATGAATATTCACCATGTTTCAATAGGAGTTAGAGATCTAGATAATAGTAAGGCATTTTATAATGATATATTAGGTGTTTTGGGGTATAGACCATATGTGGATAAATATGGGACGGCCTCCTGGAAACCAAACGAGGGTGGTACTGCATTTTGGATAAACAAGAGAAATGGCGTAACTATTGACTCCAATAATGGTAGCCATATTGCTTTTAAAGCAAATAGCCAAGAACAGGTTGATGAATTCTATGAGTTGGCTATTAAGGCGGGCGGTCGAGATGACGGTCCACCAGGGCTTCGTCCAGAATATAGAGATACATACTATAGCGCATTTGTCATCGACTTAGATGGCCATAAGATAGAGGCAGTACACAGCCCTTCCTAACTAAATTAACAAGTATTTAACAAATATAAAGGCAAAACAATGTCACTACGTATAAGACTATCCCGTGGAGGAGCGAAAAAACGCCCTTTTTACCGTATTGTTATAGCAGATTCTCGTAGTCCACGTGATGGACGGTTTATTGAAAAAATTGGCACTTACAACCCTATGCTCAAAAAAGAAAATCCAGCGCGTGTAAGCATAGATATAGATAGAGCAAAACATTGGCTTGGAGTTGGTGCATTGCCTTCAGAACGTGTTGCTAAATTTTTAGCTAATGCTGATTTAATAAAATTACCAGAGCGGCGTGAGCAGACCAAACAACAGCTACCAAAGAAAAAAGCGCAAGAACGTCTTGAAGCTGAAAAAGAGGCTTTAGCAACTAAGGAGTCAGCAGCTGAAGAGCAGGCTGAGGAAAAGACACCAGTAGCTGAAGAGCAGGGTGAGGAAAAGACACCAGTAGCTGAAGAACTTGATGTCAAAGAAACAGAATCAGAAAAAGTTGTAGCTAAAGTCGAAGAAGATGTTTCTGAAAAGTAAAATATGAAGGTTAAATTATTTTTTTAGACTGAATAGTGATTAAGGCTAATAGATGTATTTACTTGATCTACTGAGGTTAAAAGCAGATGGTCGAAGATCTACAGCAGGAATACAAAGTTGACCGCGTGTGTGTAGGAGTGGTTACTGGTGCGCACGGACTCAGAGGTTTGATACGCGTTAAGCCCTTTACTGATGTGCCAGAATCAGTTGCTTCGTATGGCACTGTAGAAACTGAAGATGGTAGCCGCCATCTTGAGCTTGAAGTTGCTAATCGAGCAGGAAAAGGTCAAGTTGCTGTTAGGGTGTTAGGAGTTACAGATCGTGATATGGCTGAGGGATTGAAGGGACAACGTTTGTATGTTCCGCGTGAACGGCTGCCTTTAACTTCACCAGATGAATTTTATTATGCTGACTTAATAGGCTTGTTAGTGAAGAAAGTTTCAGGAAAAATATTGGGAAAGGTAGGTTCAGTTTATGATTTTGGAGCGAGTGATGTAATAGGTATAATAAGTGAATCAGGAATCGAAAGCCTAGTGCCATTTACTAAAGATGCCGTTCCAAAAATTGATCTTGAAGAAAGATATATATCAGTATCTGACTCCTATTTAGATGAAGCAAGTGCAGAAGTTCCTGATATCGCGAGAGAGAACTATGAACAATAATCCAATTGTTTCACAATCGTGGCATGCTGTAATTATGACTCTGTTTCCGGAAATATTTCCGGGTCCCCTGGGTTCAAGCCTTAGCGGTCGTGCATTAGAAAATGGTATATGGAAACTAAATGCCTTGAATATAAGAGATTTTGCTACGGATTCCCGTAATACTGTTGATGATGAGCCATTTGGGGGAGGAGCCGGTATGGTTATACGTGCAGATGTTATCGATTCTGCATTAACATCTGCAACTAACCTAGTTGACGATTCCCCTCCGATCATCTATCTCAGCCCGCGAGGGAGACCACTAGATCAGAAACGTGTTAGGAAACTGGCAGGTGGCCCGGGTGTTATATTATTGTGTGGTCGGTATGAAGGAATAGACCAACGCGTTTTAGACGTTTGGAGGGTCGAAGAAATAAGTCTTGGAGATTTTGTACTTTCTGGTGGTGAAACTGCAGCATTGGCTCTGCTTGATGCTGTTGTTAGATTGCTACCGGGAGTGGTTGGGAGCGAAAGCTCGTTAGTTGAAGAAAGCTTTGAAAATGATTTGCTAGAATATCCTCATTATACTCGGCCAGCGACTTGGAAAGATAGAAAAGGCGATGAAAATATGGTTCCGGAAATTCTTTTTTCAGGTCACCATAGAAAAATTAAAGAATGGCGCCACAAACAGGCGGAAAAAACAACAAGGTCTCGTAGGCCAGATTTATGGAAAAAGTATATAACTCGGAACTAGATTATTATGCTGGGTAAGGAAGCAGGACATGAATATATTAGAAAAATTTGAAGCAGCTGAATTGGCAAAACAGGGGGGTAAAGACAGTATTCCTGACTTTAGTTCGGGTGATACGCTGCGGGTTAATGTAAGAGTTGTGGAAGGCGAGCGTGAACGCATCCAAGCCTATGAAGGTGTCTGTATTGGGCGTAAGAACGCTGGCATTAACTCTTCATTTACCGTTCGCAAACTTAGTTTTGGTGAGGGAGTAGAGCGTATTTTTCCACTTTATAGTCCTCGGGTTGATTCCATAGATGTTGTTCGTCGAGGTAAGGTACGAAGAGCGAAGCTATATTATTTGCGAGGACGCACGGGCAAGGCTGCAAGGATTTTTGAACGTACTAGTGGTCACGGTATTGATAAAAATATTAAAGGTAAAAAGAAAAATATTTCTGCATTAGAGAATAAAAATACAGGAACTTCGCAAGAAAGGGTTGGGACAGTTGAGTCGCCATCTGAAACTAGCGCGGATTGATTTTGTGTAGCACTCTCTTATACGGAGAATGTAGTATACAATTGAAAAATGCTCCGAGATTTAGTATTTCGGGGCGTTTTTTCTAAGAAATTCAAATTGTGGGAAGGAATGAAACTAGATAATGGTGAAACCACGTACACTATTTGATAAGATATGGGATTCCCATCTTGTAAATCAGCAGGAAGATGGGACCTGTTTAATTTATATTGATAAGCATCTTGTTCATGAGGTAACTAGCCCTCAAGCATTCGAAGGTCTAAGGCTGAATGGGCGAATGGTTCGGCGTCCCGAAGCAACTCTTGCCGTTGCTGATCATAATGTTCCGACTTCTGATCGAAGTTTAGGTATAACTGATGCAGAATCTCTTTTACAGGTAGAAACACTAAGTAAAAATTGTAAAGAGTTTGATATAGAACTATTCGATATGAATGATATACGCCAAGGGATTGTTCATATTATTGGACCAGAGCAAGGCTTTACCCAACCTGGGACGACTATTGTTTGTGGAGATAGTCATACCGCAACCCATGGTGCATTTGGTGCACTGGCCTTTGGGATTGGAACATCAGAAGTAGAGCATGTTTTAGCAACTCAAACTTTATTGCAACGCCCGGCCAAAAACCTAAGAATTTTAGTTGATGGTATTTTGCCTATAGGGGTTACTGCTAAAGATATGATTTTGGCAATGATTGGGGCTATTGGAACAGCTGGTGGCACCGGCCATGTTATAGAATACGCTGGAGAATCCATTAGGAATCTATCAATGGAAGGACGCATGACGATTTGTAACATGTCAATCGAAGGCGGTGCCCGCGCTGGTCTGATTGCTCCGGATGAAATTACATATGATTATCTTAAAGGCCGTCCAATGGTGCCTAAAGCAGGAGCTTGGCAACAAGCAATTTCTTATTGGAAGACATTACCAACAGATGAGGGTGCGAGATATGATAAAGAACTTGTGCTCTCGGCGAGAGATATTGCACCTCAAGTAACTTGGGGTACCAGTCCTGAAAATGTAGTGCCAATCACTGGGAGTATTCCAGATCCAGAAAATGATGCGCGTGATAATAATCAAAAGCAGGCATGGGAACGGTCGCTACAGTATATGGAGCTTTTACCAGGCACAGCAATGCAAGATATTGCCATCAATAAAGTATTTATAGGCTCGTGTACAAATGGTCGTATAGAGGATTTGCGTGAAGCTGCTAGAATAGCGGAGGGTCGTAAGGTGGCTTCTAGTGTATATGCAATGATTGTTCCTGGTTCTGGTTTAGTGAAAGCCCAGGCAGAGGAAGAAGGTTTAGATAAAATATTTATTGAAGCTGGGTTTGACTGGCGTGAACCTGGATGTTCGATGTGTCTTGCTATGAATGCTGACCGCCTGGAACCAGGTGAGCGTTGTGCGTCTACTTCAAACCGTAATTTTGAGGGTAGACAAGGTCGAGGAGGGCTTACACATTTGGTTAGTCCAGCTATGGCTGCAGCTGCTGCCGTTTCGGGCCGGCTAGTTGACGTTAGAGACCTATCTGGTGAGTAAAAATATATATGGCTGAAAGATATGCTAAAATAGATTTTCGTTATGCAGGTTTTTGGCTAAGGCTGGTATCTTCTTTTATAGATGGCGGAATATTATTAATATTAGTGTGGATTCTTAGTTTTGTTTTTGGCGTTAGTATTACTTCTCCTTCACACACTGGAGATGATTTTACTATTTTTCGATTATTTGAGCTAGCTTGCATCTTTATCGCCTGGGTTTATTTTGCAGTAATGGAAAGCTCTTTACCTCAGGCGACTGTTGGTAAACTTTTTTTGGGCATATATGTAACTGATATAGATGGAGATCGTCTTACGTTTACTAAGGCTAGTATTAGATATTGGCTGAAATACGTTACAATATTTACTTTATTAATTGGCTTTATGATTTCCGCATTTACAAGAAAAAAACAGACTGTGCATGACATGATCGTAAAAAGTTTGGTTTTAAAGCGATAGAAGGAAATACTAATGGACAAGTTCACAAAAGTTACAGGTGTTGCAGCGCCAATACCGATGGTAAATGTTGATACTGATAAAATTATTCCAAAGCAGTTTTTAAAAACCATTGAACGGACGGGTCTGGCAGCAGGATTGTTTCATGAACTAAGAACTGACTCTAATGGAAAAAATACCGGAAATTTTGTGCTAGACCGCGAACCCTATACTTCATCTAAAATAATTATTGCTGGTCCTAACTTTGGCTGTGGCTCTTCACGAGAGCATGCTCCTTGGGCATTACAGGACTTTGGTATTCAAGTAGTAATATCATCTTCATACGCAGATATTTTTTATAATAACAGCTTTAAAAACGGCATGTTATTGATAAAACTTTCTCCTGAGCAGGTTGACGATCTGATGGCGGTGGCAAATGATACTGAGAATCCTGAACTAACAGTTGATTTAGAAAATCAGAAAATTAATGCTCCAAACGGAGTGACATATGAATTTGAAATCGACACATTCTTAAAAAAATGTTTATTAGAGGGCTTAGATGACATTGGTTTAACTATTAAAAAAGATAAAGATATAGCTAAATTTGAGGATAAACAGCAATTAACTCAACCTTGGTTGTATTCAACCGCTTAAGTTTTGGTAATACATATTATTAGATATTTGTATTAATTAAGTTTTCAATAATGAGGCAAGTATGGCAGCTAATAGAAGTGTGTTAGTTCTTCCCGGTGATGGAATCGGTCCAGAGGTTATGGAGCAAGTCCAGCGAGTTATTGGGTGGTTTGATAAAAAGGGTAGTGTTAGATTCGACGTTAAAGAAGATCTGGCAGGGGGAGCCTGCTATGATGCTCATGGTGTATCCATTCGAGATCAAACTATGGAAATTGCCCTGTCTACAGATGCAGTTCTTTTTGGTGCTGTTGGTGGACCAAAATGGGATGATGTACCACGTGAACACCGGCCAGAGGCAGGTTTGCTAAGGTTGCGTAAAGACCTAGATTTATTTGCAAATTTAAGACCAGCTATTGTTCTTGATGCAATGATAGATGCCTCCACCCTTAAGCCTGAAGTTGTAAAAGGCTTAGATATAATGATTCTACGTGAACTCACATCTGGTGTCTATTTTGGTCAACCGAGAGGTGAACAGACATTACAGGATGGTTCAGTAAGAGTTGTTGACACGCAAGCTTATAATGAAGAAGAGATCGTAAGAGTCGTGCGTGTTGCATTTGAACTAGCCCGTAAAAGAAAAAATCTAGTACATTGTGCTGAAAAATCTAACGTTATGGAAACCGGTGTATTTTGGAGAAAAATTTCTGCCAGAGTAGCTAAAGAAGAATACCCTGATGTAGAATTTCAGCATATTTTAGCTGATAATTGTGCAATGCAGTTACTGCGTGATCCCCATCAGTTTGATGTAATTGTAACTGATAATTTATTTGGTGATATCTTATCCGATGAGGCTGCAATGATGACTGGCTCTCTTGGCATGCTACCATCAGCAAGTTTAGGTAATCCAGACCCGATAACCGGTAAACGTCATGCTATGTATGAGCCGGTTCACGGATCTGCCCCGGATATAGCTGGTGAAGGAAAAGCAAACCCATTAGCCATGTTACTGAGTTTTGCAATGATGCTAAGGTATTCTTTTGATTTAGCTAATGATGCAGATCGAGTAGAAACTGTAGTCCAGAACGTTCTTAATGACGGTTATCGTACTGGTGATATAATGCAAAATGGATGTCATTTAGTGTCCACAGAAGAGATGGGAACTAAACTCTTGGCACAACTTGACCGGACAGTAGATTGACCTTCAATAATATTAAGGCGTAAAATCAGTGAATAAATGATGAGTAAGAGGAGGCGGTTTATCAAGGTTACCTATAAATATTTTCTTCTTGTAGCTGTAATTATATTGATAGTTGCACCGGTTTCGGCACAGCAGATAAAAGAAATTAAAATTGAGAATCAGATAAATAAATGTAAGGGCTATTTACCAAATGCGTATATGATCGACCAGAGAGATCAGAGTCATATAAGTAAAATAAAGTTTAAAGCCAATCTTCTTCTTCAAGGAGCTCTTGAACAGACGAATGATCTCTTAATACAGTGAGATTTTAATAAAATTTATTTTATGTACTTTGATTTTGTATAAAACTTCAAAAGAGGTAACGTTTTGCCTGATGTGTATTTAAAAATTAATGAGGCTGATCCAATATTATTGGCTGAAATAGCTGATGGTCTGGAAACGCGCGCGGCTTTGCCTCAGCAAATTGAGATACTCGAAACTTATCTTAGTGACATTAACTTTCCACAAAATGCAAGAGTTCTGGATGTTGGTTGCGGTACTGGTGCGCAGTCTCGGACACTTATTAAGAGATCTGATGTAATAGACGTAATAGGAGCTGATAAAGCTAAATTTTTGCTTTCACGTGCACGTGAGTTAAGTCGTGGAATTAAAGGTTTAACCTTTGTGGAGGCCAGTGGTAATTCTCTACCATTTTCTGCAGAGTCATTTGATGTGATTGTTGCACACACATTGTTGACTCATGTAGCAGAGCCAAAATCAGTTATTAATGAATTTTATCGGTTGCTTCAACCTGGGGGTACTCTAGCAATATGTGACGGGGATTTTTCTACTATGTCAGCTGCTATTGGGGATAGAGACCCGTTACAAATTTGTGCTGAATCTTTTATCGAAAATTCTGTAAATGATGCTTGGTTAATGAGGAGTTTACCAAATATTTTGAATGCTACTGGCTTTGTTGTTAGTAAATCACGCAGTTTTAATTTTATTGAAACCAAAAAGCCGATTACAACGGCTAATTGGTTTCGTCGTGGAGCTGACGGACTATTTAAAGAGGGTGTAATTGGACTCGAATTAGCAACAGCACTTAAAAATGAGATCGATAGACGGGTGACTGAGGGAAAATATTTTGGTGCAATGAAGTATGATAGTTTTATTTGTATAAAATCTAGTAAAACCTAAATACATTTTTATATAACAAAAATAAAGTTAGATTACTCTCTTGGCTATAAGTCATTATAATATTTATTAAACCCGCCATTTTATTCTAATAAAGAGAAAATATATGTACCAAGCCATATTAGATATAAAGTGTGTAAAAATACTATTGGATTTAATGAATGAGATATTGCAAAAACCATTTATTGAGCTTAAGTGATCTTTATAAAATTTAAATATATCGCTTCCATTACAGATACCGGAATATATAGATATGGGCTATAAGGTTGCCGTTGTCGGCGCTACAGGAAATGTGGGTAGAGAAATACTACAAACGCTATACGAACGTAATTTTCCAGCTGATGAAGTGGTTGCACTGGCTAGTGAACGCTCGGTAGGGAGAAAAGTATCATTTGGAGAAAACGAGCCGTTAGAAGTTTTTTCTCTAGACGAATATGATTTTGCGGAAACAGATATTGCATTATTTTCGCCCGGCTCAAAGGTCTCAGCTGTACAAGCTCCGCGCGCTGCAGCTACAGGATGTATTGTTATTGATAATACGTCTTATTTTCGTATGGACCCTGATATTCCGTTAGTTGTTCCGGAAGTAAATCCAGGTGATATAGCTAAATATACAAAACGTAATATTATTTCAAACCCTAATTGTTCTACTATCCAGTTAGTTGTTGCTTTGAAACCTTTGCATGACGAATTTGTGGTCAAAAGAGTTGTTGTGTCTACTTATCAGTCGACATCCGGCGCAGGCAAAGAGGCAATGGATGAACTCTTTAATCAGACGCGAGCTATCTATGTAAATGACCCAGTTGAGAAAAAACACTTTAATAAGCAGATAGCATTTAATGTTATTCCTCAAATTGATATATTTATGGATGATGGTTCGACTAAAGAAGAATGGAAAATGGTTTCCGAGACAAAAAAAATTCTTGATTCTAAAATTCGTTTAACTGCCACTTGCGTGAGAGTTCCGGTTTTTATTGGCCATGCTGAAGCGGTTAATTTGGAGTGTGAGAGAAAAATTACAACTAAGTTGGCTCGCGAGGCTCTAAAAAAAGCCAAGGGTGTGTCTTTGATTGACCATCGCGCGGATGAAGGTTACGTAACTCCAGTAGAATCAGCTGGTGAGGACATGGTTTATGTAAGTCGTGTTCGGGATGACCCAACAGTTGGTAATGGCTTAAATCTTTGGGTTGTTTCTGATAACTTGCGCAAGGGGGCAGCGCTTAATGCGGTGCAGATAGCTGAGTTGCTAGACCGTCAGTTTTTAAAAAACCTATAGCTGTTAATTAGCAGCCGATAAGAAAATCTAATTTTTGTGTGCTATTTTACGTATCTTAATTGCTTCATTAATAATACGGAGAGTTTCTGACCACAATTCTATATTTTTAATTTGGGACAGAGATAGCCATTCCGCATGAGTAGCATCGCTTCCAGCATTTACGGTCCCGCTTAACCATTCTGCTGCGCAGTCAACTAGGGTATAATGAAAACTAATTGATTTATTATCAATATTATTTTCCAATGGAATTTCTCTAATTTGAGGTGTTTGTTTATCGTAAATAATAGCGTCAACTACGTCGATTAACCCTATAACCTTTATGTTTATTGCAGTTTCTTCTTTTACTTCTCTTGCGGCTGCAGCTCTCCAGGTCTCTCCTAACTTTTGTTTGCCACCAGGTATACTCCATTGACCTTCCCGTGGTGGTTTTCCTCGACGGATCATAAGTATTTTATCATCTTTAAATGTAACTATTCCGACTGCTATGACGGGTCGCTTTAGTTGAATTTCAATCACGGTACTTTAGCCGTTTTCTTTATTACCCGATGACGAACGATTAGGTTTAAAATTTCTACAGAAGTAGCAAATGCAATACTTAGGTACAAAAAGCCCCTCGGTATGTGTAGATCCATAGCATCCGCTACCAATGTGATTCCGACTAAGACTAGAAAAGAAAGTGCAAGCATTTTTACAGTAGAGTGTTTTTGAACAAATGCACTAATTGGTTCTGCTGCTATCATCATTACTCCTATTGCGATAACAATAGCGGTAATCATAATTTCAATATGTTCGGCAACTCCAATTGCTGTTAGAACTGAGTCAAGGGAAAACACTAAATCTAGAAGAAATATTTGCGCTAAAACATATGCAAACATGGCAGCACCAGGCTTTCCCTGATTGTTATCTCTGCAAGCAAGCATTTGATATATTTCAGCAGAAGCCTTGTAGATGAGAAATAATCCTCCAACAAATAAAATTATATCACGCCACGATATTTCTATGCTGGATATTTCAAAAATGGGTATTGTTAACCCAATAATCCAACTTAATGTTAAAAGCAGTAAAATGCGCCCTACTAACGCAATCATTAGACCGATTTTACGAGCTCTAGGCTGCTGTTGTTTGGGAAGCCTTGATGTAACGATTGATAAAAAAATGATATTATCCACACCTAGAATAATTTCTAGTAAAGCAAGGGTGGCTAAGCTGGCCCAAGCTGCGGGATTTGTTATTAACTCCAGCATGTATTCCCATCTTTTTTCTTAGATGCCACAAGATAATACTTATTGCTCTTCAATAAATAAGATTTATGCATAAGTTTAGTCTAATCACTAAAGGCTTAATCGCACTCAACGCACATTGCTATACCCATGCCGCCTCCAATACATAGAGTTGCTAAACCTTTTTTAGCCTTACGGCGATTCATTTCATATAAAAGCGTTACTAATATACGACCACCTGAGGCACCAATTGGATGCCCAATTGCAATTGCTCCACCGTTCACATTAACAATTCCAGGGTTCCATCCAAGGTCTCTATTAACAGCTATCGCCTGAGCTGCAAATGCCTCATTGGCTTCGACCAATTCAACATCTTCGATACTCCAGCCCGCTTTTTGCAAAGCTTTTTGGCTTGCTGGTATTGGTCCACTTCCCATCACAGCCGGATCTACTCCTGCAGTCGCCCAGGAAGCTATCCGTGCTATAGGCTTAATTTGACGTTTCTCCGATTCTTCTAAACTCATTAATACTAAAGCAGCAGCTCCATCATTAATACCTGAAGCATTACCTGCAGTAACTGTACCTTCCTTATCGAAAGCTGGAGATAATTTAGAAAGGGTTTCTAATGTAGTGCCTGATCTAGGGTATTCGTCAGCAGTGCATAAAACATCACCTTTACGAGTTTTAATAGTTACCGGAGTAATTTCATCATTAAACCTACCTTCTTTTTGTGCTGCTTCAGCTTTTTGCTGCGAGTTGGCGGCGAACTCGTCTTGTTCATCTCTAGTAATTTGCCATTTTTGTGCTACATTTTCAGCTGTATGACCCATGTGATAACCCATTAATGAACACCATAGGCCGTCCTTGATCATTGTATCAACGAGTTTAGTGTCACCCATTTTTGTTCCATTCCGCATATGGGTTGCATGAGGTGCTTGGCTCATGCTTTCTTGGCCACCTGCAACTACTATGCCAGAGTCACCAACTTTTATAGCTTGAAAAGCTTGCGCGACTGAGCGCAGCCCGGAACCGCAAACCTGATTAACCAGATAAGCAGTTCTATCATCAGGAATACCTGCCGATAGCAGTGCTTGGCGCGCTGGATTCATTCCGGTCGCTGCAGTCAGAACTTGACCTAAAACAACTTCGTCCACATCTTTTGCATCAACGTTTGACCGTTTTAATGCTTCAGATATAGCTATTGCTCCCAAGTTAGCAGCGCTAAGACTGGATAAGGTCCCATTGAAAGAGCCAACCGGTGTTCGCGTTGCGCCTGTAATAACAACTTCATTCATGACCCTTATCCCTCATCTTAAAATAATTTTTAGATACAATCATTCTATCACGTATAATTTTATGCTTGAATTTAAATTAATATTAATCGATATAGCTCCGGCCGGGAAGCAAGTCCAGTAATCCATTATAGAAAGAGATAGCCATCATTTTTTTAAACCATGACGAATCACTAATATAAACCTTTTTATAATAAAGTTTATATAATATCCCCCAAGTCTATTGCAGCCGAAGACATATTTTGCATATTTTATGTAATTGTCTTATCAATTTCTTGAATGGTGGCTTTCAGAAGCTATATTAATTTAAGCAATACCGTATTTGTTATACTTAATGGAATGTAAAATCATGACCTCAAAAACACTCATGGAAATAATTAAACTTGGCTCTGATAATGATGTGGCTATAGGCACGATCGGCCGCACGCCAATGCAATACTCAGAGTTACGTACATTAATGGCAAATACCGTGCTAGCTCTCAGAAGATTAGGAATATATCGCAATCAGCGAGTTGCTATTGTGTTACCTAACGGGCCAGAGATGGCTTCTGCGTTTATATCAGTTGCTGCTGGAGCAACTGCAGCCCCTCTAAACCCTGCTTATAGAGAGGAAGAGTTTAGTTTTTATCTAAAAGACTTAAATGCAAAAGCTCTACTAGTAGATTCTGGCAGTAAATCTCCATCTATTAAAGTTGCTAAGGACCTTAATATACCAGTTTACAAAATTGACTTTGATCAAACTGGTCCAGCCGGTAATTTTAGTATTCCTATTTTGGAGAGTCTTGAGAGTGTTATAGCTGATTCAATTGACTATGCTGAGCCTGAAGATGTGGGCCTGGTGCTACATACCTCAGGAACTACTTCTCGTCCTAAAATTGTACCTCTTAGTCAAAAAAATATTTGTACTTCTGCTTGTAATATAGCTGAAGTCTTGGGTCTTACATCCGAGGACAGAGGTTTAAACATCATGCCATTATTTCATATTCATGGACTTATTGCCGCGGTTTTGTCGAGTTTATCTGCAGGCAGTAGTATTTATTGTTCGCCGGGGTTTAATGCACTGAAAGTATATGGCTGGTTTAAAGAGGTAGCACCTACTTGGTATACGGCCGTTCCAACTATGCACCAAGCAATTTTATTAAGGGCCAATCGTAACAGTGATATTATAGAGCAGATGCATTTACGCTTTATTCGTTCCTCTTCTTCTTCTTTACCACCGCAGGTAATGGCCGAGCTTGAAACAGTTTTTGTTTGTCCAGTTATTGAATCTTATGGGATGACTGAAGCGGCTCATCAAATGGCTTCTAACCCATTGCCGCCGGCTGAGCGTAAGCCGGGATCTGTCGGTGTTGCTGCTGGACCCGAGGTGGCTATAATGGGTGCTGATAATAATTTACTATCTTCTGGTAAGACAGGAGAGATAGTTATCCGGGGTGATAATGTAACACTAGGTTATGAAAATAATCCTATTGCTAACTCTGAAGCTTTTACTAACGGTTGGTTTCGTACAGGTGATCAGGGGGTAATGGATGAAGCAGGTTATTTACAAATCACTGGACGGTTGAAGGAAATTATAAATCGTGGAGGAGAAAAAATATCTCCGCGTGAGGTAGATGAAGTAATACTCGATCATAGAGCTGTCGATCAGGTAGTAACTTTTGCTTATCCCCATGAAAAATTAGGGGAAGAGGTGGGAGTTGCAATTGTAATTAAAGAGGGTTTCGAGATAAGCGAAAAAGAAGTACGTGAATTTGCAAAAAAAAGGTTAGCTGACTTTAAGGTGCCAAGAAAGGTAATATTTATTGATGAAATTCCTAAAGGTGCAACAGGAAAACTTCAACGGATCGGATTACATGAAAAGCTTGGCGTATAGCTCTTTCTAGGAGAACTTATGAAGATTTGTATATATGGGGCAGGAGCTATAGGTGGCTACATAGCAGCGCAGTTGGCAATGACAGATGCGGTGGAGATTGCATGTATTGCCCGTGGCCCTCATTTAAAGGCAATTCGTTCTAGGGGCCTTACATTAGTTAAAGATGGTGAGGAAAAAGTAGTTCAAATTAACTGTGTTGAAAACCCTGATGAATTAGGCCCACAAGATTATGTAATTATAACATTGAAAGCACATTCAGCTGCTTTGATTTCTCATCAGATGAGACCTTTGTTCGGACCGCAGACAACAGTCGTAACAGCTCAGAATGGAGTTCCTTGGTGGTATTTTTATAACTACAATGGATCACTGGAGGGGACAAGATTAGATACGGTAGATCCTGGAGGTAAGCAATGGGACTTTATTGGTCCAGAACGCGTTATAGGATGTGTTGTATACCCTGCTGCAAGAATTGTTAAGCCGGGTGTAATAGTTCACGAATACGGAAACAGGTTAAGTTTAGGTGAGCCAAGTGGAGAAAAAACTGAGAGAGTAAAAGAATTATCATCGATATTAGCGCAAGCGAATTTTCGTGCGCCGGTTAGACCTAGAATTCGAGATGAGATATGGATAAAGCTTTGGGGCAATGTTAGTTTGAATCCTGTAAGTGCACTAACCGGCGGTACTCTGGCACAAATGATTGATGATACGGATGTGCATAACGTCATTCGTAATCTTATGGTTGAGGCAAAGGCGGTAGGAGAAGCACTGGGAGTTCGTTTTGCTATTGATGTAGATAAACGTATTGCTGGGGCTCGTGAAGTTGGGGATCATAAAACCTCTATGCTTCAGGACCTTGAGCTCGGCCGGCCAATGGAAATAGATGCGATAGTCAGTTCTGTACAAGAACTGGCTCGCTTGGCGGGTGTAGCAACCCCTTTAATTGATAGTGTTTT
>Ga0209402_10003088_pt1 | contig 16156 bp, 16 predicted proteins | sample ArcticOcean_MG_C_3_FD_187437 | JGI IMG/M metagenome (GOLD analysis project Ga0209402, IMG submission 187437) | Marine microbial communities from western Arctic Ocean - ArcticOcean_MG_CB8_126 (SPAdes) (version 2) | ecosystem: Environmental > Aquatic > Marine > Oceanic | place: Arctic Ocean... | reverse complement strand
TTTGTGATAAGTAATCGTCTGAGCCCATGATGGTAGCAAAATTAGATAGTATAAGATGAATATTTTTTTCATACCGAAATCTAACCATTTTTATAGTATTATTTATAAATAAATGAAACGCCTCTGGCTCAAATAGGTGAGAAACATCACAGACGATTCAATCCATGGTTTGTATATTTGAGAGACTTAATTAAAAGGAATAAGATAAAATGAAAAAAATGATAATGTTATTTTCTTTACTTCTTGCATTTTCATGTGAAGATAAAAAAGACGAAATCAGCCCATTAATCGGTACGTGGGAAGTTTCAAACCTTGGGGAATATGAAAACGCAAACTGTTCTGGTGCTTTAGATTATACCGGCTGGGCATTTGCCCAGGCATTTGGGTTTAAGGTGACCATCGTAATTAAGGAAGATGGAACAGGGACAATGACGATGATCGCCGGGGACGAAAAAGAAGAAGAGCCTCTAACCTGGGATGATAGTAAGAGTCAAATTTGTATTATGGGTGATTGCCTAACCTATAAATTGGATGGTGATTCATTTACTGTCGATCAACCGAACGAAGCACTTTGTGTAGATGATAACGATGAAGAAACATCCCATACAGACCAGTCTAGTTGTGAAACTGCCGGGAATAACTGGGAAGAAGCATCTTGTACCCAAATGAAATTCACTAAAAAATAAAACTTCTTCATATTACTTAAAATAAGCCTCCTCACGGGGGCTTTTTTGTTTATAAAAGAGACTCACACATAGTTAGATTATTTTTTGTAATTTCCTGTATGAAACGCCTCTGGGTCATTCTATTAGTAGCTCCAATCTTTTCTCAAGAAATAAGTAATGATAACACCTATTCTATTTATACGACCGCAGATACACTTGCTAATTATAGTATAAACTCAATAGAGGGTGATGTGATTATAGCTAATAAAGGATTTAGAAATATTAAAATTTCAATTAATGAAAATGAAAGAATTGAACTTCCAGAAAGACCTACATTAAGAAGTAAAAAATTAGGTGGAATTTTTGGAGCTTATGCTGGTTTTGTAGCAGGTTATAGCGTTGGAACATTAATTGTGTTTTCAACTGGTGGAAATGTTTATGATTCTCTAACTGAAGCACCAATAATAACGACAGGATTAATAGGGGCGTACCTTTTTGCAAGAAAAAGCAGCATAAAGGGGATGAAATTTGGTGGAATATTGGAAGCAGAGATTGTTGCAGATTTTAGTGATTGGACTTTAGATGAAAAAAAAGACTTCATTAGAACTAACATAATTAAATGAAACGCCTCTGGCTCAAATAAAGGAATAAAGAATGAAATGGTTTATTAAATGTATTAAAAATTATGCAGTTTTCAAGGGAAGGGCAGTTAAACCAGAGTTTTGGTATTTTGCACTAGCCAGTGCAATTATTCAAATTTCTCTTTTAATAATTGATATAATCATAGGTTGGGATGTAGGTACAATTTATGGAATAAAAACACTTCCTTTATTTGAAACTTCTCGTCTTTTACTTATAGTCCCTTCTATTTCAGTTACAGTGAGAAGATTGCACGATATTAATAAAAATGGCTGGTGGAGTTTATTGTGGGGATTACCTATTATTGGTTGGGTAATACTGGTCCTATGGTTGTGTAAAAGTGGAGATGAAGGTAAAAACCAATATGGCTTCGCAGGCTAAATGAAACGCCTCTGGGTCAAATAAAGGGTGAAATATGAAATGTTTATCATGTTCACATAATTGGAAAAGAACTAAACTTACAGAATATGTATCTTTATTAGCCTCATGTCCAAATTGTGGTAGTCGCCTTTTAGCAAGAAATGATTTTATTCTTTCAATTGTAAATGTCATTAAGAAAGTTTTTTCTAAACCTAAATGAAACGCCTCTGGCTCATATTACCTGTATTATTAGTCTTCTCTTGTGAGGATGAAGATAAGAAAAACTGCATTGATGAATCAAAGATAACAAATAACCCTTGTACAAAAGAATGGAACCCCGTGTGCGGTTGCGATGGTAAAACCTATGGAAATGATTGTATTGCTAAAAATGCAGGTGTCCCTGAATGGATTAAAGGTGAGTGTAGCTAAATGAAACGCCTCTGGCTCAAATAAAGGATAAGAAAATGAAAATTAAATTATTAACAATCTTGATTATATTTATTGGGTGCTCTAATAATCATCAAGAATATTCAATAGAAGATTTTATGAATACTATTTCATTTGGTGGTTCAAGTTTTTCTCCTGATGAAAAATCAATATTAATTCGAAGTAATGAATCTGGTATTTTTAATGCTTATGAAGTTGATCTAGTCAATGGTAAATCAAATCAACTCACCTTTTCAGATACAAATTCAATATCCCCAATATCTTATTTTCCAAATGATAAGCGTTTTTTATTTAGAAGCGATCAAGGTGGAAACGAAATTTGGCATATTTATGTTTATAATGTTGATGGTTCAACTAAAGATTTGACACCAGGTGAAAAATCGCGCTCCCTTTTCTTGGAATGGGCACATGACGAACAAAGTTTTTTTTATACATCAAATAAACGAAATCCAAAATATATGGATGTTTATGAAATGGAGATCAATTCATTTATTTCAAAAATGATATTTGAAAATAATGATGCGTTAAATGTGGCGAGTATTTCCAATGATAAACAATATATGGCACTAAATAAAACTTATACTAGAGACAATTCAGATCTTTATTTATATAATATAAAAAATAAAAGTCTAAAAAAAATCAGTATTGAGGCTAAAGATGTAAATCATAACCCAACTGGTTTTTCTATTGATTCAAAAAGTCTCTATTTTTTAACGGATTTAGATAGTGAATTCAATTTTTTAAAAAAGTATGATATTGATAATGAAAATATTCAAGAGGTTCAGAAAGAAGACTGGAATATTATCAATAATTATTTTTCATATAGTGGCAAATATCATATCACAGTTATTAATGCAGACTCACAAACCAAAATTAAAATTTATGATAATGAGAGCAGCCAATATTTCAAACTACCAAATATACCAAATGGAAGTATTTCATCATTAAATATATCAAAAAGTGAAAATCTATTGAGTTTCTATCATGGTAGTGCAAAATCTCCATCAGATCTCTATTTATTATATATCAATAATGGGAAATTAAAAAAACTAACTAATTCAATGAACCCGTCTATAAATAAAGAACACCTTGGAGAAGCAAAAGTTATAAGATTTAAATCTTTCGATGGGTTGGAAATTCCTGCTATATATTATAAGCCACCACATGCATCAAAGGGGAATAAGGTACCTGCTTTGGTTCGAGTACATGGTGGGCCTGGAGGACAGGCTAGAGTTGGTTATCGTGCATCTACACAATTTTTAGTAAATCATGGCTATGCAGTCTTAGATATTAATAATAGAGGCAGTGGAGGTTATGGAAAAACATTTCAAACGCTAGATGACCAAGCTCATGGTAAGGGAGATCTAGATGATTGCGTTTGGGCTATGAATTGGTTAAAAAATCAAAGTCATATTGATAAGAGAAAAATAGGTATTCTTGGTGGTAGCTATGGAGGATACATGGTCATGGCAGCAATGGCATTTAGACCAGATGCTTTTGACGTAGGTGTAAATATTTATGGAGTAACCAATTGGATTAGAACATTAAAAAGTATTCCTCCATGGTGGGAAGCAGCGAGAGAATCGCTATATAAAGAGTTAGGAAATCCCTTTACTCAAGAAGATTATCTATATTCAATCTCTCCACTTTTTCATGCAAAAAATATTAAACGACCTGTTTTGGTTTTACAGGGAGCTAATGATCCACGTGTCCTTCAAGTTGAATCAGATGAAATGGTTGCAGCCATTAAAGAACAAAATGTACCTGTGGAATACGTTGTATTTCCTAATGAGGGTCATGGCTTTACTAAAAAGAAAAATCAAATAACTGCAAATAAAACAATTCTAGAATTCCTAGATAAATATTTAAAAGGTGATTCTGAATAATAGAATAAACTTCGTTTTATTTCAAAAAGCCTCCTCACGGGGGCTTTTTTGTTTATAAGTACGGGATTAGATTCAATGCATGAAACACCTTTGGTTTATATTATTTCTTTATCTAGGATGTCAATCAAAAACCTCTATTATATCATCTGGGGTATCGTGGGAATTAGCTCAATATAGAAAGGCTACCATATCGGATGTTCGTTATAAACTTTATTTTGATATACCTAAAGATAAAATCAAACCTATTACTGTAGAAGAATTTATCCATTTCAAATTATCAGATTTAACTAAGGATGTAGTTTTAGATTTTCGTCAACCAGCAGATTATATTCGTTCTGTTAGTGTAGAAGGCAAAGCAGTTCCATATAAATTAGTTAATGAGCATATATTAATTGAAGCTTCTTATTTTTCTAAAGGAGAAAATGCTATCTTTATTTCCTTCAGAGCAGGAGATATGTCTCTAAATCGGAATGATGAGTTTCTTTATACATTATTTGTCCCAGATCGTGCATCAACAGCGATACCATGTTTTGATCAACCCAACTTAAAGGGTAGATATTCATTAACTTTATCTGTACCAACTGATTGGACAGCAATTGCAAATGGTCCTATCCAATCAGAACAGGTAATGAATGATAAGCGCGTAATAGTTTTTGGTGAAACACGACCAGTGAGCACCTATATATTTGCTTTTACTGCTGGAAAATTTAAACGTGTTTCTCAAGAAAAAGATGGTCGACAGATGACAATGCTCCACAGGGAAACAGATCTTGAAAAAGTGGAACGAAATAAAAATGAAATATTTAATCTTCATTCCCGTGCTATCTTTTGGATGGAAAATTATACGGGAATTGATTATCCTTATCAAAAATTTGATTTTGCACTGATCCCTGGTTTTCAATATGGTGGCATGGAACATCCTGGTGCTATTTTTTATAAAGATGCCAGTCTATTTTTAGAATTATCAGCAACTAAAAATCAATATTTAAGTCGTGCTGGATTAATCTCTCATGAAACAGCTCATATGTGGTTTGGAAATCTTGTCACTATGAACTGGTTTGATGATGTTTGGACAAAAGAAGTTTTTGCTGGTTTTATGGGGAGCAAAATTGTTAATCCAAGTTTTCCAGAAATAAATCATGAAATTCGTTTTTTAAGTAATTACTCCTCAGCATACGGTGTGGATCGGAGTTTGGGGGCAAACGAAATACGTCAGCCTTTAGAAAACTTAAATATGGCTGGAACCTTATATGGCTCAATCATTTATTCAAAAGCACCAGTTGTAATGAAACAACTTGAATTACTTGTAGGTGAAAAAACCTTTCAAGAGGGAATGCAAATATATCTTTCTAATTATGCTTATGATAATGCTACATGGCCAGATTTGATTAGAATATTAGATGACCTATCTCATGAAGATCTAAAAGCCTGGAGTAAAGTTTGGGTGGATGAGCCTGATCGTCCTATAGTTGAATATGATTTAGTAATTGATCAAGATACTTTAATTCAAGAATTGACACTCAAACAATCAGATTCAAAAAAGAAAAACAGAATATGGATGCAACATCTTAAAGTTAGGTTAGGGTATGACAATGGTGACATCTTACTTCCAGTTTATTTAAAAGATAAAGAGATCAAAATAGTAGAAGCGAAAGGAATGAGTAAACCCAATTACATTTTACCTAATGGAGTTGGTGTTGGATATGGTTACTATAAAATGGATCCATTAAGTCGTTCATTTCTTTTAGAAAATCTACCAAAAATCAATGACTCATATTTAAGGGGAATAATTTGGCTAAACCTTTGGGATGATATGCTTTATGGAAATATAAAACCCGTTGATATGATTGAGTTATGTATTGATGCTTTAAAAACTGAGAATGACATTTTGAATACACAAAGAATTTTGGTTCGACTCAATTCTACATTTTGGAATTTTTTAACAAAAGATCAACGCCAAGTAAAAGCAGATGAATTAGAATCAATATTAAGAATCCATATGAATGAAGCGACTACTCTGACAAATCGTTCTATGTTTTTTCGGTCATTACGTTCTATGATTTTAACAGATAATGGTTATGAATGGTTAAAATCTATCTGGATGAAAACTGATTCAATCAAAGGATTAACTTTATCAGAACGAGATTATATTGCTATTGCTTCTGAGTTAGCTTTAAGAGGGAAGAATGATAGTCAAAAGATCTTAACTACGCAATTAAATCGAATATCAAACCCTGATCGCAAATTACGTTTTAAATTTATAATGCCTTCATTGTCTAATGATTTAATTATTAGAGATAAATTTTTTGAGTTAATTAAAAAAGAAGAAAACCGTGCAGTAGAACCTTGGGTTCAATCTGCAGTTGCTTATCTTCACCATCCATTGAGAGGTAAAGAATCAGAAAAGTATATTCAACCTAGCTTAGAATTACTTGAAGAGATTCAAAGGACTGGAGATATTTTCTTTCCAGCTAGATTTATTAACGCAACACTTTCAGGACATCAAAGTATAAGTGCGAGAACTATAGTTAATCAATTTTTTGAAGACTATCCAAACTATTCACCACCTTTAAAATTAAAGATTTTACAAGCAGCAGATAATCTTTTTCGTGCTTCAACTATAGTAGAACAAACCTATTGAAATTAGTTTTTGCAATTATTGTACTTGACGCAATGCGAAACAGCGGAAGTAAATAAAACGCCTCTGGCTCAAATAAAAGAGGTTAGCCGATGTTTGAATGTCCTTTAATCGTCTAACTTTAATAATCAAAGGACAAAATTAAGGGATCCTAAAATGAAAAAAATAATAATGTCGTTTTCCGCATTGTTAATAACTACTAGTTTGTTGCTAGCCGATGATAAATCTGAGGTGGTAGACGTAGTAAATAAACACTGGGAATATCAACAAACAAAAGACTGGAAGAAATATGTAGGGACTTTGCATTCAGGAGGCACCATGAATGGTGATTCAAATGGTTCTTTCTGGTATTTGCGTGATGCAACCGTAGCAGCGGTTACAGAAGGTCAGTCTCCTGATAACGAATGGAATGTTGCACCAAGATATATTGAAGTAGATGTACTTGCAAAAGGTAAGGTAGCTGTCGCATATTACTATTTAGTAGGTTCATATACTATTAACGGTGTGCAAAAGAATGACTATCGAACTAGAGTAAGTCAAATTTTCGTCAAAGAAAAAGGAAATTGGAAAGTCAAAGCTGGCGACTATACACCGTTGTATAGCGGTAGTGGAATTCCAAATTAATAAAACCTTTTATTTTTATAAAAAAGCCTCCTCACGGGGGCTTTTTTGTTTATAAAAGAGACACCGACTTTGTTGGGTGATTTTTGTGTAATTTCCAGTATGAAACACCTCTGGCTCAAATCTATGAAACATTTTTATTTACAAAGAAACAATGGGAGGGAATCTATGTCCAGAATAATGGCCATTTTGCTTAGCTGTTTCCTTGCCGTGGGGTCTCTCTCCGCAGGTAAGCTGAATTTTGTTATAACCTATCCACAGGAAAGTGACGGAAAATTATTGGAAGGGCGGCTCCTGCTACTGCTGGCAAAGAAGGATGATCCTGAACCCCGATTTCAGATCACGTACCGGAATAATACCGGTCTGATATATGGTGTAGACGTTCTAGGTCCAAGGCCTAACAAGGGTGTAGTAATTGATGGCGCCGCACTGGGTTACCCCATTGAATCGCTCAATGATATTCCCGTTGGAGAATATTGGGTACAAGGATTGTTACATACATACGAAACGTTTAATCTGAATACGGGACAGACCGTTAAACTTCCTATGGATAATGGAGAGGGGCAAAAATGGAACCGTTCACCTGGGAATCTTTATTCCAAACCTCAGAAAATATTTTTAGATCCAAGCAAAATAAAAACGGTGAAAATTACCTTAGATCAGGTAATTCCAGTCATCGAGCCACCGAAGGACAGGAAGTATGTTAAGCATATACGTTTCCAAAGTAAACTGCTGACAGAATTCTGGGGTCGCCCCACCTATCTAGGTGCGCACATTTTATTACCGAAAGATTTTGATAAACATCCTGAGGCAAAATACCCAGTGATGGTTTTTCATGGACATTATAATCATGATTTCAGGGGATTCAGGCCTGAACCGCCTGATCCTGATCTGGAGCCTGAATTCAGTTCTCGATTCAACTGGGAGGGGTATAATCGGACGGTTCAGGAATATGAACATCAATTCTATAAAGATTGGACAAGTGATGATTTTCCTCGCGTCCTGGTAATTGATATTCAGCACCAGAACCCATACTATGATGATTCCTATGCCGTTAATTCCGCCAATATTGGCCCCTATGGCGATGCTATTACCTATGAACTGATTCCTTATATCGAGGAGAAATTCCGTGGCATTGGTGAGGGTTGGGCTAGATTCCTTTATGGCGGTTCTACCGGAGGCTGGGAGGCGCTGGCGGCACAGATTTTCTATCCCGAGGAATATAATGGATGTTTTGCGGCCTGCCCTGATCCCATCGATTTTCGAGCATATTGCCAAGTGAACATCTATGAGGATGAAAATGCTTACTACAAAAAGGGTCCATTTAAGCAGGTTGAAACACCGGCACACAGAAATTACCTGGGCGAAGTAAATGCCACCATGAAAGATATGAACCATTTGGAGCTGGCACTTGGTACGAATGGTCGGTCGGGCGACCAGTGGGATATCTGGCAAGCCGTTTACAGCCCCATGGGTCCGGATGGTTATCCCCAGCCGATCTGGGATAAATACACAGGAAAAATTGATAAGGATGTAGCCAATTATTGGCGTGAGAACTACGATCTCCAATACATATTGAAGCGTGACTGGTCAAAGATAGGCTCCAATTTAGAAGGTAAAATCCACATCTACTGTGGTGATATGGATAACTATTACCTTAACAACGCCGTATATTTAATGGAGGAGTTTTTGGAAGAAACCACTAAACCCTATTACAATGGAGAAGTAGATTATGGCGATCGTGCCGAACACTGTTGGAATGGTGATCACACCCGTCCCAATGCTATTTCCCGGTTGCGATATAATCAAATGTTTATACCCAAAGCAGTTGTGCGGATGGAAAATACAGCACCACCCGGAGCAGACCTAAAAAGTTGGCGATATTGAACCAACTTACGGGGGCTTTTTTGTTTATAAAAGAGACGCCCACATTGCTGGGTGATTTTTTTGTAAGTTGTTGTATGCGTAGCTACTACAGAATAATGCTTGGACGAGGAAGTAAATATGCCAATGAATGTCATGAGAAAGCCTTCATTGGTTGTGATTTTGATTTTAATAGAGACCTCTCTGGTAAGCTTCCAGAGAATTGGCGTGATTTCAATAAAGAGTTCATTCCTTATTATTTAGAAAAACAACCCGGTAAATCTAAAATAACTGCTGGCTTAGCTTGTGGAGCCACACATACTATTTGTAATTGAATAAAAAAAATAGATTAATAAAATGAAATTAAAAAAAATAATACCCATGCTTTTATTATCAGTTGTACTTGCTGATGAAGGCGATATAACAGATTTTACGCTACAGAATGGACTTAAGGTTATTATCATGGAAAAACATGCCGTTCCTGTAGTATCTGTAAATCTTTGGTATGATGTAGGTAGCCACGATGAATGGGATGGAATCCGTGGAACTGCTCATTTATTTGAACACATGATGTTTCGAGGAACTCCATCTATTCCTGATGGTCATCTTGATAGTTTATTAAAAGAAGTTGGTGGAGATTTGAATGCAAGTACAAGCGATGACCACACTATTTATTATGAAAGATTACCTGCTGTTAATTTAGAGCTAGCTTTTAGAATAGAAGCTGATCGCATGCAGAACCTTATATTGAATCAAGAAACTCTTGATACTGAAAGAGAGGTTGTTCATGAAGAAGAAAGGCAAAGAAGCGCAAATCCGATTCAAAAGCTAATATTAAAATATTTAAGAAGTTCTGTTCCAGAAGGGCATCCTTACGCAGAAACGCCGATTGGAATCATGGAACAATTAGATACTGTATCTGTTGCTACCTGCCAATCATTTTATAAAATGTATTATGCTCCAAATAATGCTGTATTAGTTATTGTTGGTGATGTAAAACCTCAAAAAGTAAAACAACTAGCTGAAAATTATTTCGGTGCTATTGCAAGGTCAAAAAACTTACCTGAAAATCCAGACCTTTCTCTTCCTCCGCGTGAAAAGAAAATCACCCTATTAGAAAAATCTTCCTTCGATATTCCTGTAACTTTTATGGGCTATCAAATTCCGCCTGCGAAACATGATGATATCCAAGCTTTAGTAGTGCTAAATAGTATACTGTCTGGAGGTGAAAGTTCAAGGTTAAGTCAGCGACTTGTTCGAAAAGATAAAATTGCACTTTTTTCTGCAGGCCAGCCTATCACAAGGCAAGGCCCAGGGCTCTTTTTTTATTTTGCAGTTTATTTTCCACATATTAAACCTGCAAAGATTGAAAGTACCATTATTGATGAATTAGAAAAAATTAAGAAGGATGGAGTTACAGAACAGGAGCTAACTAAAGCTCAGAAACAATTACTATCAGCCAAAATTTTTGAAAGATACTCTGCCTCTTCACTCGCAAATAGTTTAGGGAGTGCTCAAATGACCTATGGAGATTATAGGGAATATGAGACAGAGATTGAACGATTTTCAAAGGTGTCTAGTGAGGACATAAAAAGAGTCGCAAATACATATTTTATTGATAAAAATTTATTAGTGATGCATATATCACCTGAGAATATTGGATTTGGTAAAAAACTTATGATGCGTCTTGCATCATTATTCATGTAAGGTTATATATGAAAAAATTATTTTCTTATTACTTATTATTTAATTTGGTTTTTCCGCAAAACGTCACAATTAAATATCCTGATTTTGAAGAGAATACTCTTCAAAATGGTTTAACAACTTATGTGGCGAAACATACAGAGCAACCTGCTGTATTTTTTAAGTTACTAATACCTCTTGGAGAGTTTGATTTACCTAGCAATCAAAAAGGTTTAGCATCCATGACTGCAGATATGTTATCAAAAGGAACACAAACTTATAATGCAGATGAATTTTCTGAAGCAATTGAATCGACCGGTGGCTCATTATTTGCATCTGGTGCAGATGAATACACTACTATTTCCGGTAGGTTTTTAAAGGAAGATCTTTCATTAGGATTAGAACTCCTGTCTGAAATGCTTATTAAGCCAACATTTCCTAAAGATGAATGGAAGTTACTTAAAAGACAAGCATCTGAAGCAGTGAAAACCTGGCACTCAGATGCTATGACTGTAGCTTTGGCACATTTATATCGATTAGGTTTTGGTGATGTCCCAATTGGAAACATTATGACCAAATCCTTATTAAAAAATATCGATCTCAAAAAGATGAAAAGTTTTCATGAACGGCTAGTACCTCAAAACTCTATTTTCGTATTAATTGGTGATATAGAAATATCAAAAGCAAATGAGTTAATCAATCAAACATTTGAAGCTTGGAAAGCTGTCGACTCAAATCAAAATAGGGTAAATATTAGTTTTGCCGATATAAATGGAATCAGGTTTCGGCTAATTGATAATCCTGAGTTAGAACAAGCTACAATTGGTGTTGGATTTAAAGGGATTCCTTCTAATCATGAAGAGCGTCACGCATTGAATTTAGTCAATTATATTTTTGGTGGACATTTCTCATCCAGGTTAAATAAAACTATACGTGCTGAAGGTGGTAAAACGTATGGTATTAGCAGTCAGTGGCAAAGTTATCGCGATTTTGGTGTTCTTGGTATAATGACATCAACCCGAGTTGAAGAGGTAAGGAATACTTACGATCTTATTATTAATGAAATGCAAAAGTTAGTTGATTCTGGAATCACGGAAGATGAATTGGTTAGGGCAAAATCTTATATAACAGGTTCTTTTCCGCTTCGCTTTGAATCCCCAACAAGTTATGCAGATCGAGTAGCATCTAATAATTATTATGGATTTACAATGGAGGATAGGAAAAATGTTATAATTAATAGAAATGCAGTAACACTTAATAAAGCAAATGAGATTGCAAGAAAATATTATTCTCCAGAAAATATTATTTTAGTCATTGTTGGAAATCAAAAAATTATAAAAGATAAAGTATCTGATATAGGCTCATTTGATGAGGCTTATTACAAAGATGATCCAAAATAATCTCTTTTAAAATTATGAGAAGATATAAGAAAACTATTTTTCTTTTCTTGGTTTGTTTTTCTACACTTTATGGTGCAAATAAATACTCTAACCAATAGAACCATTTATGAAAATTTACAATTATGTTTTAATTATTTCGTTTATTTTTTTGACATTAAGTTGTTCAGTAACCAAAAGGCAACAGCAAGGTTACGTCTTACCAGAAACGTTCGATTATAAAACGAATTTCACTACTGCAAAATCAGTAATTATTCTACCGGTCGAAATAAACGGAATTATGAAAAATTTTCTTTTTGACACAGGAGGAGATTTAACTTTGATTCAGAGAGATACGATTCTTGGAAAAACAGAAAAAATATCTGGAGCTTCTAATCGCAAAATTAAAATTGGTAATGTGAATTTTGAGAACACAGTCGCTTGGAATGGAGATTTTGTGGGTTTAAAAGAACAGATTCCAAATTTTGGAGGCTTGATAGGGCAACCAATAATTAGCAAAGCAAATTGGCTAATTGATTATCCTAATAAAAATATTCAGTTTTCTGACAAAAATCTAATTGACAACTCATTTCAATCAATTGATATTAAAAGAGAAGATGGAGCACCTTATATTAAATTAATGATTGGAGGAAAAGAATATAAAGCAATTATAGATTTAGGCTCTTCAGCAACATTATCAATTCCAAAAGATTCTAAACTCGCTAAAGTAATCTTGAATACATATAATTTTAAAGATAACGAAAGAGAAATATATTCAGTAGGTGGACTTCAAAAAGTAAAAGAAAAAATCGGAGTAATTCCATTAATAAAAATAGGGGATATCGATTTTCTTAACGTTAAAACTGACATTAGACATACAAGTCAATTACGGGTTGGAAATAAATTTTTCAAAGATTACAAAGTGTATATTGACAATATAAAAAATAATTATAGCTTGAAAAAGGGTAACTGAGAAAGCACTACTCACAACAACGTGTATAAAACATAGCTATTTATGTATTGGAGAATGAGTAACTAAATGAAACGATATTCAATAGGATTAATAACAAGAATATTACTTACTGCAAGTACCTTAGCTCTTATTGCCCAGGGAGATGCGAGTGGTCTAACACTTGAAAAGGATGGGGAACAGGTATTGATTCCCTTGGATGAATGGGTAGTGGTCTCCAGTGCCTATGGCCCCAGTAATACGGTTCGTGGTTTATATATGGGCATGACGGTTGATGCCCTCCGCATCCAGGAAAAAGGTGAATCTTTTGAAAGGGAAATTCCCATGGATGAAATTAATTCGATTTTTACAGGCAAAACAAAAAGTACGAAGGAATACGTTTGGGGTGGTATAAAGCTTGGTGCCTTGGTTTCTGTCGGAATAGGAGGCTTCTTTACCGTTATGCTATCAAATGATAGTAGGAGTGAGGGGACAATCTATCCCCTCTCCGGGGGACCCTTTTACTGGGGTGGGTTATTTGGACTTTGGTCAGGTTTTTTTACAGTGCCAGCCGGGGCTCTTATTGGCTATATGCGCGGTCAAGCCGCCCAAGGGAATAAAGTGGGATATGTGATGGGCGATGGGGAATGGGTGATTGTTAAATGAAATTATTTGATTTGATTAAAGGAAAGTTATTTAAAGAACCTCCTCCATTACTTGATTATGTCAGAGATAAAGAATGGTATGAAAATGGACAGAAAAAGTCTGAAGTAACTTTCAAGGATGGTAAAATTAATGGATTAGTTACTTATTGGTATGAGAATGGAGAGAAAAAGTCTGAAGGAACTTACAAGAATGGGAAAAAAGATGGACTCTTTACTTGGTGGTATGGAAATGGAAAGAAAGAGTATGAAGGAACTTACAAGAATGGAAAAAAATTTTCTGTTAAGGAGTGGAACGAAGATGGTTCGATTAAGGAATGATTAAATGAAACGCCTCTGTCTCAAATAGCCTCCTCACGGGACTTTTAGCTAAAACCAAGTTATACAATAGCAGCCTTATTATTGATCTAAGCATATGAATATGATAAGGAAGTGCTAATAGAATTTATTCTTCTTATATTTTATATATTAGCTAAACTAAGATAAGGACACTAAACATGTTAAATAAATATTCTTTGAAATATATTTTATTACTAATTATTTCTTTTTCCATGTCTTATTTAATGGCTCAGGAAAAAATTGTACTTTTTAATGTTAATGTAATTGATGGACTTAACTCAACTGTACAAAAAGATATGATGGTATTTATCTCAAATGGAAAGATTGAGTCAATAAAGAATATTGGATCAACACCCAAAGGATATAAAGAAATTGATTTAAATGGAATGTATATACTTCCTGGTTTTATTGATGCCCATACTCATATTAGTTCATTGGATGCTGCTAAGCGTGCTTTAGAATCAGGAGTAACTACAGCTCGAAGTGCAAGTACATCTAGTTTTCAGGATGTGTCCATACGTGAAATGGTTAAGGCTAGAAAATTAGTTGGGCCTGATATGATTGCTGCAGGTATTTTTGTAACACCAAATCTTGGAGAAACAATTTTGGCAGATGTACGCCTTGCGAATCTTGCAAATGGTGTTAATAAGGAAAATGAATTAAGAAAGCTTGTTCAAATTAATGCAGATAGAGGTGTTGATTTTATTAAAACAAGGGGCACTGAGCGTGCTGGCCTACCATATACAGATCCAAGGAAACAAACTTATACTGAAAAGCAATTAAGTATTATTGTCAATGAAGCAAGTAAGTATAATATCCCAGTTATGGCTCATGCGCATGGAGATGCAGGAGGTTACGCTGCAGTTAAGGCAGGCGTAAGGAGTATTGAACACGGTACTTATTTATCAAAAAGAACCTTATCTCTTATGAAAGAGAAGGGCACCTATTTAGTTCCAACATTTACTACTGTAGTTGACTTGACTGAGCCGGGTGGAGATTATGATAATCCTGTACTTTTTATTAGGGGACAACACATGCTGCCAGCTTTAGAAAATACCGTTAAAACAGCTTATAAAATGGGAGTTAAGATTGCAACAGGTGCAGACACTCGATATGGACCAAATAGTACAACTCGAATTGGAATGGAAATAACAAACTTTGTAGATCTTGGAATGAAACCTATAGATGCAATTAGATCAGCAACAATTATAGGTGCAGAATTATTAATGATTGCTGATAAAACTGGAACGATTGAAGTAGGAAAAGAAGCAGACCTGATTGTTGTAACCAAAAATCCTTTAAAAAATATTCGTACAATTCAAGATGTTGTTTTTGTTATGAGTAATGGTGAGATAGCTTTAAAAAGAATACCTTTCAATAAGGAGTAAGTCAGTCAAATCATCCATATGATCAATAAAAACTTTAACTGATACAAAGATTTTACAGAAAGAGTTTTGGACTGAACTAAAAGATCACCTTACAGACAATAATACATTTTTAAGTGTGAGAACTCCACGATCACAACACTGGTATTCATTTAGGTGGAACTTCTGATGAATCAGGCGGTGATATTGGAGGAATGCCTTTTATCGGCTTGCGTAGGAAATTTTAGTAAAATGAAACGCCTCTGGTTCAAATAGCCTCCTCACGGGGGCTTTTTTTATAAAAGAGACACCCGCATTGGTGGGTAATTATTGTGTAATTTCCAGTAGAATTTTTTTAATCAGGGAGTCATTATGAAAAGAAACTTAATCATACTATTTATTATTACCCTTTCGTCTCTTGTTTTCGCATTGGAAGCAGGTGAAAAAGAATTGACCGTTAAATGCGTTGTATCGGGAGATGAGGTCGACAAGGATGAGTACACAAAATATAAAGACGGGAAGGTGTATTTTTGTTGCGCCGGATGTAAATCAGATTTTGAAGAGGACGCCTCAAAATTCACCACCGCTGCAAATTACCAACTGGTGGCCACCGGGCAGTACGTGCAGGAATCTTGCCCCTTAACTGCGCGAAATAACAAAGCGG
>Ga0209402_10003084_pt1 | contig 16166 bp, 14 predicted proteins | sample ArcticOcean_MG_C_3_FD_187437 | JGI IMG/M metagenome (GOLD analysis project Ga0209402, IMG submission 187437) | Marine microbial communities from western Arctic Ocean - ArcticOcean_MG_CB8_126 (SPAdes) (version 2) | ecosystem: Environmental > Aquatic > Marine > Oceanic | place: Arctic Ocean... | reverse complement strand
GATGGTTGTTTAGAGTCATCAGATGGTTGTTTAGAGTCATCAGATGGTTGTTTAGAGTCATCAGATGGTTGTTTAGAGTCATCAGATGGTTGTTTAGAGTCATCAGATGGTTGTTCTCCTGGTGGCGGAGATACATTTTTGTATAATTCAGTAGTTATTTCATTAACAATTGTTTTCAACGCTTCAAGTTTTTGTTTGATTTGTTCCGGATCTTGTGATAATGAATCTTTTAGTTCCTTTATTGCATCTGTAATTTGAATACCTTTTTCTTGAGGAATTTTATCTTTAAGATCCTGATTAACTAATTTTTCAGTAGTATAAATGAAACTTTCAGCCTCGTTTTTGATATCAACTGATTCTTTTTTCTTTTTATCCTCTTCAGCAAAGTTTTCAGCATCTGCTTGCATTTTTTTAATTTCATCTTCTGACATTTTTGTTGTTGATTGAATAGTAATTTTTGCATCTTTTCCAGTACCCATATCTTTTGCAGTGACATTCAAGATTCCATTTGCGTCAATGTCAAACTTTACATTAATTTGAGGTACGCCTCTTGGTGCTGGAGGGACATCAGTGAGGTTAAAGCTACCTAATGATACATTGTCTGCTACCATCGGTCTTTCACCTTGAACAACATTGATGGTAACTGCGGTTTGACTATCTGCAGCAGTTGTAAATGTTTTATCTTTAGAGGTTGGAATTGTTGTATTTCTTTCTATGATTGGTTCTCTTACACCACCTAATGTCTCAATTCCTAGAGTCAGCGGAGTTACATCAAGCAAGACAATGTCGCTAGTTACATCACCTGCAATAATTCCTGCCTGAACTGCTGCACCAAATGCTACAGCCTCCATAGGATCAACTCCGGATTCACCTTCTTTTCCAAGAGCATTACTTATGAATTTTTTTACAATTGGCATACGTGTTGGGCCACCTATCAAAACAATTTTTGTAATATCAGATGTAGAAAGTTTTGCATCTTCTAATGCTTTGTCAACAGATGATTTACATCTTTGAACAATTGGACTAACTAGATCATCAAGTTTTGCTCTTGTTATTTTTACTTCAAGATTTTTTGCGCCAGATGAATGTTGTGCAATGAATGGAAGGTTTACATCAGTTTCCATTACAGTTGATAATTCAATTTTTGCTTTTTCTCCAGCTTCTTTAATTCTAGCCACAGCAGTACTATCATTAGATAAGTCAATTCCTTCTTTTTTCCTAAATTCATCAATTACATAATCAATTATTGCTTGATCCATATCAGCACCACCTAGTTTTGTATCACCAGATGTACTCATTACCTCAAATACACCACCACCCATCTCCATAATTGTTACATCAAGTGTACCACCACCAAAATCAAAGACAAGAATTTTCATGTCTTCTTTACTTTTGTCTAATCCAAATGCAAGTGATGCGGCAGTTGGCTCATTAATGATTCTTACAACTTCTAGTCCAGCAATTGTTCCAGCATCTTTTGTTGCTTGTCTTTGATTATCATTAAAATATGCAGGAACTGTAATTACAGCCTTGCTAATTTTGTCGCCGGTAAATGCTTCAGCATCACGTTTAATTTTTTGAAGTATGAATGCAGAGATCTGTTGAGGTTTGTACTCTTTTCCTTGTATTTTATACAAAAAGTCTTCTCCCATCTTACGTTTTGCCTCACGAATAGTGTTATCAGGATTTGTTACTGCTTGTCTTCTTGCAGGTTCTCCAACTAAAAGTTCGCCATCTTTAGAAAATGCTACAACTGATGGAAATGCTTTGCCAGCTACAGTCGTACCTTCTGCTGCAGGGATCAAAGTTGGTTTTCCACCCTGCATTACAGAAGCAGCAGAGTTACTTGTTCCTAGATCTATACCAATAATTTTTTCAGCCATATTTTACACATTTTTTAATTTTATTTCTTTGATACAATAACCTTAGATGGTTTTAAAATAGCTTTGCCAGAGAAATAACCCTTAGATACCTCCTGAGTAATAGTTCCATCATCTAGTGAATTATCCTCAATCGTAGAAACAGCCTCATGAATCTGTGGATCAAAGATTTCACCAACTGCATCTATTGATTTAATATAATTTTCAGCAAGAAGATTTTCCATATTTTTTATAACAGCCTGTATTCCATCAGTGTTAATTTTATCTTTAGATAAAGAGTTTTCAGCACGAATAAAATCTTCATAAATATTAATGAAATTTAATAAAAGATCATTAGTTTTACTAGAAACTCTTTGAGAGATTTCAACTTGTGTTCGTCTTTCTAGATTTTGATAGTCAGCTAATGCACGTTGAAGTTTTTCGTCATACTCTAATAATTTTTTTTCATAGGTTTGGATCATTTGATCAGGTTCTGGAGATGGGTCCTCTTTTACTTCAGTATCTTTTGATTGAGTTTCAATTTCTTTTGTATTTTTTGTATTTTTAGACATGATATTTTGATCAGATTATGTGAATATTGTTTTTGTCATATTAATTGACATAGTGGATTAGCTTTTAATATAATTAATTCGTTATCGTTATTATTTTTCATTATATAATCAAAATCATGTTTTGAACAAGCAACTACAATTGTAGTTTTATCATTTTGAAATATATCAACAGGTTGACTGATTGCTTCAACGTCACCAATGTAATCTTTAAGTTTAGTCTCTAATTCCTGAAGTTTTTCAATTTTATCTCCTTTCATTTCATGTTGATCTAAAGTCCACAAAAGTAGAATTTTTGTTCTACTTGCTTTTAATTCATTTTTCTTTAAAATTAATCTAGTTTCATCAATTAATCGTTTAATGTATCCATCAATTCCTTTCATACTTCCATTAATTAAATACATAAGACTACTTGCACCTTCAAATGAATTACTTAGAGATCTTAGATCAAATAAACCATTAATTAAATCATCAAGAAAAATATCTCCAAGTTTTTCTGAGTTCAAATCAGATTTAGTTACTGAATCTTTTGCAAATTTACAAACCTCAAGTATACTTGTTTGAGTTGAAAATTGTTTCAAGATATCTATTGCGTGAAAATATTCGGATGAACTTAGTGTCAAAAAATTAAATTTTTCATCAGTAGAAAATAATTTTTTTAAAATTTCATTTTCTTTACCATCTGAAGAACCTATGTATGATTTTGTGGTAGTTTTGTTAGATAATGGATAATAAAAATATGAAATCTTTTTTCCGACCTTCAATCCAGTTACATGTTCCAATAAAGAGATATTTTCAGAATTTCCACCGAAACCAGTACCTAATCCATTAACAACCATACAACCTTTTTTGATATTTGAAACTGCATCTTTGAATTTAGAATTTATCTCAATTTTCATATCTTGACCAATTTTTCGTATTCGTGGTGCAAAAATTAGTACTTGCGCTTTAGACATTGCAGCATCAATGGAGGTCATTGCAAGTAATGGTTCATCATCTTTTAGTGCTTGGACAGAAGGATATGATTCTGCAATATCTTGTTTTATTGATATAGCAGAAGGAGTGGATTCGTCAATTATTTGGACATCTCCTCCATTAAGAGCAATTTGACATGCAAGAGAGTAACCTTCAGTACTAAGACCATAAATTACAACTTTTGTTGCCATTAAGGACTGTAATATCAAGACTAAGAAATACTTATTGCAGTTATCTGTGAAGTTGTAATACTTGAAGATCTGGTTTGACATTCTTACTCCAAAACAATACTTGTTTTTTGAATATTTTGTTCAAAAACTTAGAAAACATCACAAAATTGTTTGTACATCTAGAAAATATGAACAAGTGAATGGTATTAGAAAATTTGGTTTGATTAATCCAATTATAATTGGAAAACATGGAGGTAAAAATAATGTTAACAAATTGCTAGCAAGTTTGAATAGAAGTAAATTATTAACAAAGAAAATTGAAAAATATATACCAGATTTACTAGTCAGTTTTTGTTCTCCAGAAGCATCCAGAGTTGCATATGGATTAGGTATTCCACATATTGCATTCTCGGATTCACCTCATGCAAAAGCAGTAATGAGATTATCGCTTCCTTATGCTACAAAATTATTAACACCATGGATAATTCCAAAAAAAGATTTTGTGGTATTTGGCATAGATTATAAAAATATTATTCACTATAGAGCAATTGATGCAGGAATAATTATTAAAAATTATAAACAAAATAAAAAAAAGAAATTAAATTCTAAGAAGATAATTCTTATTCGCCCTGAAGAATCAGAAGCTGCATATATTACAAAAAAGAGTAAAACTGTTAAAATTATTAAAAAAATTGTTGAGAAATTTCCTAATGAACAAAAAATTGTATTATCAAGGTATAAAGAGCAGACTGATGAATTAAAGAAAATTTTTGGATCAAGTATTTCTCTTTTGTCAAAACCAGTTAATGGAAAAGAATTGTTAAACAATACAGATTGTTTTATTGGTTCAGGAGGAACAATGACTGCAGAATCAGGATTATTAGGAATTCCAACTATTTCAGTTAATGCCGTACCAAATAGGATTGAGGATTTTTTGGTTAAAAAGAGAATAATTGTTAGAAGTGAAAATTCAAACGAAATTTCCAGAGAAATTTATCAATCATTAAATAATACACAGATTATAAAAAAAAGAAAAGAAAATGCTAAAAAACTAGTTGCATCATTCGAGGATCCATACCAAGTTCTTTTAAAAACAATAAGATCATTATAAAATAATATTATAGGGGTGAATAGTTTTTTTATTCAGAAGCCCGGTAGTGTAGCGGCAAGCATAGGGGCCCTTGGAGCCTTTGACCTCGGTTCGAGTCCGGGCCGGGCTATTCTTTTTTTAAAAATCTAACTTTGTTAATAATTTTGTAGCAATAACAAATAGAATTGCTGCCAAGGCAACTAAAAGTAGCATTTCAATAATTACAAACTCCGTAATTTGACCAAAAATTCCAGCTCGTATGATATCTACCAAATAAGATAACGGATTTAGATAAAATATAGTTGCTAATGGTTGTGGTGCACCCTGAACAGGATAAAATGCTGTGCTTGCAAATGCACAAAAAAGAAATACTGTGTTAATTATTACATTAAATCCTTCACTTGAACGTAGTTTTACAGAAATTATTGATGCAATTGAACCAAATAATATTGCGCCAACTACTGAACCAAAAATTATCAATGGAATTGTTATAATACTAAATTCAACAGAGTCAAAAAATACAGGATAACCAACTGCTGTAATTAATGCGGCACTAAATAATCCAATAATTCCAATTGTTACAATGTTACTTAGTATGTAATGAGTTCTTGTAAATGGACCAGACATAATTTGTTCAAACATACCATGACGTCTATCATTCCAGATAATTATTCCAGAAATTAATGTACTATTCATAATGTTAAAACCAATCATTCCAGATGCAAGAAATGCAGGATAATCTAGATTTTTTCCTCCAAATGGAACACTGTCAATTAACGTAGTGTAAGCAAAACCTGCAATAAAAATATAGATTAATGGAAAAAGTATTTGCCAAATTATAAATCCAGGATTAATAGAAATTGTTAGATTTCTATTTACTAGTCTAATTATTGGATTAATTTGAATCACCCACCACTTTGAGAAATATTTCTTCTAGATTTGTCGGAATTGCAGATAAATCGTTTATTTTTGTTTCAGTTTCATTTAAAATTTTTAAAATGTTCAATAATACAATTTCAAATTTTGTAGAATTGATTATCACAGTTGGTTCAGGTTCTAGTTTAATTTGACATTCAGGAATCTCAGATAATTTAGATTTTAGTTCCTCAGAGACTTTAGAAATATGAATTTTAATTGTTTTTTCATGACCAAATCTATTTTTTAATTCAGATGGAGAATCAACTGCTACTATTTTGCCATTATTTATGATTGCAATGTTATCACAAAGATATTCTGCTTCTGATAGAACGTGAGTTGTATAGAAAATTGTCAATCCAGATTTTTTTACTTGTTCTCGAAGAAAATCTAATAATTTTCTTCTTGCAGCAGGATCTAAACCAACTGTAGGTTCATCTAAGAACAATAATTCCATATCGTGCATGAATTCTCTTGCTACCTGTACTCTTCTACGTTGACCTATTGATAGATCATCCATTTTCTTTTTTCGAATTTCTTCTAAACCAAAAGCAGATAGTAGTTCTTCAGTTCGTTTCTTTCGTGTTATTTTATCAATATTCCACATCATACCATATTTTTCGAGAGATTTTTCGGCTGAAAGAGTTGGTTCATAGCTAGGTTGTTGTAAAACTACTCCAATTTTTTTTCGGATTTCAAGAGGATGTTTGATGGAATCTATTCCTAATACAGAAATTTTGCCATCAGAAGGAGAAATGAGAGTTGTTAAGAGTTTGATAACAGTCGATTTTCCCGCACCGTTTGGACCTAGAAATCCAAAAACTTGACCAGATTCTATCTGAAGATCTACTCCATCAACTGCAACTGTAGAAGCATATTTTTTTCTCAAGTTTTTTGTTTCAATACATAACATGATTGGAATTGGTGTAAACCACTAATGTATTTAATGATAATTTTATTAAGAATCTCTTTGTTGTAGTTGTAATTGTCTGAATTTGAAGAATTAATATCAAAATTATTGGAAAGAGTTCCTGAATTATCTAGATCGGTAATTGAAGAGAGGATAAACGAGAAAAAAGAAAAAGTAGGTGCCGGATATTTGACAGATCAGGGAGCAATTTTCTTGGTTGCAGCAGACTTGGGCGTAACATTAGAACAATCACAGAGCCCAGAAGTGGCAATAAAGGATCTCTACATTGGTGCAAAAGAAGTAACTTTGAAAAGTCGGGTGTTAAATATTTCACCTACAAAACAATTTACAAAAAAAGATGGCTCATCATTTTCTTTGAGAACAATAACAGTTTACGATAACAATTCTACTGCAAGTGTAAAGCTATGGGATGAAAAAGCAAATCTTCCAGGAATTGAGGAACTAAAACCTGGAGACCTGATTAAAATTATCAAGGCATATGTAAAATCAGATTTAACAGGAGCGCCAACAATAAACATTGGTTCTGGTGCATCAATAGAAACATCACAATCAGAAAGTGACATTGTTTTAATTGATTCAAAAATTACAGATGTAAGTGAAATTAAAGATAATCAAAAAGATTTGATTATTTCAGGAACATTAGGCAGTGCAATGAGTTTACTTGAATTTACAAATTCAAAAGGTAAACCTTCAAAGGCTTTGAAATTTAGATTAAGAGGTGAAAATAAAAATTTGATAAACGTAGTACTTTGGGGGAAAGATGAATCAATTCTCCCAAAAGTAATTACTCAAGATGCCAAAGTCAAATTATTTGGAGTTAGGACAAAGACAGGAATGCAAGGACTAGAAATTCATGGAAATGATGCAACGATAATTGAAGTTGAAGGAGATACAGAAATTCAACCAGTAATACTAAGACTTCTAGCAATAGAAAAAGATCAATCAGGCAATACAATAGGTTTAGCCATAGATAAATCAAAAAAACTAGTTAGAATTACAGACGCTGCAAATACAATAGGTAGTTTTGTTAAAGATGATATTTTAGAATGTATGCCATCAAAGATTTTTGGAAATACAATGCAAATTGATCAAGATTCATTTGTAAGAAAGATTGAAGATGAAAATGTTCCAACTGTTGCAGAGATTAGAACAAAAATTGCAGAAGTTAGTGAAGGTAATGATTATTCAGTAGAAGCAATTGTCCTAAAAGCACCAGAAAGAAAAGATATTCAAACAAAAAAGGGTGACAACATACAACTATCCGAAATGTTTGTCGAAGATGATAGTGGACAAGTTTGGATTAAAGGATGGAGACAACAAGCAGACCTAATGGATAATTTTACTTTGGGAGATATAATTACAATTTTAGGTGTTAATGCAAGACCAGGACTAGAAGGAAAATTGGATTTGGTGTTAACATCTTATTCAAAAATAATTAAGAAAAACTAATCTTTCCAGAATCCTCTTGTCAAAGTATAAGTTTTTTCGGCAATAATGATTTGTTTTATCAGATAATCATCATCATCTTCTAATCTATTTTTAAGAATTCTTGCTCCAGTATCAGGACCAACTCCATAACCAGCCATGACTATCAAAGCGGTTTTCCCAAAACTAGACAACAATGATGATACCTTCCATGCTCGTTTGAAATTTTTATTTTCTTCAGGTGTTAATTTTTTTCCTTGATGTTTCTTTTGAATTGTTTTAATAAGTTCATGATCGTATTCGTAAGTACAAGTAATTTGTTGGCCCTTACAGTATTTACATTTAAGCGGATGTGTTTCATTAGGAGTCATAACTCGTTGCCAAAGTCCACATCGTGCGCAAATTAATCGTTGTTTGGTTTCCATAAGACGTTTTCTAACTTTTAGTAACATTTCTTTGTCTATATTTGCAGGATTTGTATACGACATTACAGTTTGATCTAATACTGGTTCTGCCAATTTAGAGAATTTATCAACATCAATCCATTCAATCTCAATTTTATTTTGTTTAATTAAGTCAATAATTATTTGAGCACCTTCGAGATCAAATTTTTCATGAAATAATTCTCTAAATGCTTCTTTTACAAGTGGTGTGTCAATATTTCGTTCAAAATCATATCTAACCTCATTTTTTACATAAATATCACTTCTGTCGTAAAAACCAAATTTCTTTCCTACACAGAATGTTTTCCAAGTAACATCATTTTTGCCTTTTAGCGCTACAGACATTATATTATTGATGTCAAAATCAGCAGAGAATACGTCAGTAATGTGTTTTTTTGTAAATCTAGATTCAACAGATAAAAGAATTCTATATGCATCAGAACTAGATTTAACTCTAGAAGCTAAAGAAGCATCCAATAATGTTTCTAGAATAACTTTCAATGTTGAATTAATTTTTGTACCAAAACATGAATGTAAAATTAATACACTTTTTTGTGGAAGACGATGTGATTCTATGACAATTGTTTTTTCATCTGGTACTTTGCTAAAATCTAAATTAGAAATAACATCATTCATCATTTTTACTGAACCGTTACGAACTCTAGTTCTAAAATTTCCAACTTTGTTAGCAGTTTTAAAATCAACAGGTATGTTTACACCTTCCCATTTAGGAACTGGTATTTCTTGTGAGGACCTAATAGGCATAACATTCACTTTGAAGGATTTTTCATCTATGTTTAGAACTCTCCATTGTGAACCACGTAAAACAAAAATTTGATCTTTATCTAGATCACCAACAAATCTTTGATCTAATGTGCCAATAAATTTATTCTCTATGGTATCAATTACTTTAAATTTTAGAATGTCCGGAATTGTGGATAGATTCTGAAAATGATATTTTGTTGCAAAGAAAGCATTATTTTTTTTATATTCAGTTTTCTCTTGATTAAAAAATATTAATTCACGTAAATTAAGAATTTCTAAGACATCAAAAAATTCTTCAATTGATATATTTTGAAATGGATATGCACTTTTTGTCAACTTGAAAGCAGATTCAATAGGAACGTTTCCTATTTGCATTGATAATCCAACTAAATGATGCGCTAGAACATCTAAAGATCCATAATGTATTTTTTGTTCTTCAATTGACCCCTCTTTAATTCGTTCAATTATTGCTTGGATCTCAAATTCATCATCAGCACTTTCAGTAATAATTAATCCTCTAGCAGAATCACTACGATTATGTTTGCTTCTTCCAATTCTTTGCATAAATTTTGAAACTTGCCTGGGAGATCCATAATGAATAACTAATTCCACAGAAGCGATATCAAGACCTAATTCCAGTGATGAAGTACAAACAACTATGCTAGATTTTCCTTGCCTAAGTATATCTTCAGTTTCCTCTCGAACTTGTCTTGAAAGTGAACCATGATGTAATTCAACATTAAGTGATGTTTTTTGTTTTAAAATAGACGATAAACGCTCAGATTCTCCTCGTGAATTTGTAAATAATAAAACGGGAGAAGTTATGTTTTGTTTTTTTATATATTCAATAATTTTAACTGCAACATCATCCATTATTCCATCAACAAACACTACATCTACATCATAATTCCGAAGAGACGTATCGTGTATTAGTTGGAATTTTCTTTCAGAACCAACTAAAAAATGTCCTGCTTCTTCAGGATTTCCGACAGTTGCAGATAAACCAATTCTATGAATTTCATTTTTTGTGTTTAATTCTAGACGTTCAAGACTTAGAGACAGTTGTGATCCTCTCTCACTTGCAAGTAATTCGTGAACTTCATCAATAATTATCCATTCTAAATTAGATAATGCTTCAAGATGTTTTTTTTGTGAAAGTAAATTTACAAGTGTCTCAGGTGTTGTAATCAAAATATCAGGAGGATTATCTGCAATTCGTTTTCTGTTTGCTTGAGATGTATCACCATGTCTAATTTCAATTTTTAATTCTTCAGCTTCAGCATAATTAATTATTCTTTTAAAAATATCTCGATTTAATGCTCTTAATGGTGTGATGTAAAGAGCTTTTATTTTGTTTGAAATTTTTCTAGTTTTTAATTTAGAGAATATTGGTATAGTTGCACATTCAGTTTTTCCAGAACCAGTTGGTGCTATAATCAAACAATTTTTTTCTTGTAATATTTCAGGTATTGCTTTTTTTTGAATTTCAGTAACTGAGTCAAATCCCAAAGATTTGAATTTTTCTGAAATTACAGAATCAATTATCTTGTTTCTTTTCTTCTCTAAGTCTAGTTCGCTCATAAACCATTACACCTACAATACCCAATGCTAATAAAATTACAGTAATTGTAGGAATAGAATCAAAGATATCGGACATGTTATAATTAATTCAATGCATATTAAATAGATTAAGTTTCTTCTATTCCAGAATTTGTTATTATATAATCAAATTTTGTCTCATGAATGAAAGGAGATAGAACTTTACAAATATAATTATTTTTGATTTTTTCAAGTTGAATTTTTTGATGTACATAATTTTCAAGTTGTGCATGCATTCTTTCATAATTCTTTTCATTATGAGATAAAATTTGATTTGTAATTATAATTGGTATATTTTTTGAAAGGGCTATTTTTGAAAGGTTAGTTATATAATTACCAAAATTAATATTTTTTTCAATAATATGTTCTTTTTTTGAATACTCAAAAGAAAATAGATCAGTTATGTTATCAATTATTAATAAGGAAAAATCTTTATTGTTGAAATTTGTCAAGATATGAATTTGGTTTTGAGTATTTGTAACCCGTGAAACATGTAGATTGTCAAGTAGAGATGTAGATAAATTTCTAGATTCTAGTATTTGAATAAATCTTTCAGGTCTAAATTCAACAGTAGTATCAATGAATAATATTTTTTTATTATTCTTTAATAGATCAATTGTAAATTGTAAAGCAAATTGTGTTTTTCCAGTTCCACGTAAACCAGAAATTTCTGTAATTGTTCCATTTTGTAGTCCATCAGAAAATATGTTATCTAATGAACCGATCTGAGAGAATACCATACAATTACTAAGAAAAATAAAAATAAAAAGTTCTTCCTAATCTAAGCAAGACTTTATATTCTCTAGAAATTCGATTCATCACAAGAGAAAATTTATGTCACAAACTACAGCTGCTAAAAGACCACTTACAGTTTTACAAAAGAATGTAAAAAAAACTGTGGTAGTTAGGTTAAAAAATGAAGTTGAGTATAAGGGTAAAATGAAAAATGTTGATTCTTACATGAATTTGATTATGACCGAGACTGAAGAATTAGTTGATGGTAAAACAGTCGGTAAATTTGCCAGAGCAATTTTGAGAGGTAACAACGTACTATTCATAAAATTAGAAGACGAAATCTAATTTTTTAAACATGACTAAAAATTATTTATTTACATCCGAATCGGTTACCGAAGGACATCCAGACAAAGTTTGTGATATAATATCAGATTCTATTCTTGATGAGTATCTTCGTGGTGACCCAGAATCAAGAGTTGCAGTTGAAACTATGACAACAACTGATTTTGTAGGAGTAGCAGGCGAAGTCACATCGAAAGCAAGTTTTGATATTGAAAATGTTATACGAAAAACAATTGCAGATATTGGTTATGATAATCCAGACTTGAAGTTTGATTCACACTCTTGCGAGGTAATGATAAAATTAGATCCACAGAGTCCACACATTTCCCAAGGAGTTACTGCAAATAATGAAAAAGAACAAGGTGCAGGTGATCAAGGATTAATGTTCGGATATGCTAGCAATGAAACCGAAGAGTTAATGCCATTACCAATACTATTGGCTCACAAATTAACAAAAAAATTAACTGAAGTTAGAAAAAGTAATCAACTAACATGGGTAAGACCAGATGGAAAATCACAAGTGTCAATTAGATATGAGGATGATAAACCAAAAGCAGTTGAGGCAGTAGTTCTCTCAACACAACACTCTCCGGAAGTAACTAATGAAGAGATTACTACACAATTAATTGAACACGTAATCAAACCAGTTTGTGGAAGTCTTTGGAATGAAAATATCAAGATTCATGTAAATCCAACAGGAAAATTTGAGATTGGTGGACCACACGGAGATGCAGGTCTAACTGGAAGAAAAATTATTGTAGATAGTTATGGTGGAATGGGTCGACATGGTGGTGGAGCATTTTCAGGAAAGGATCCATCAAAAGTCGATAGATCAGCATGTTACATGTGCAGATATGTTGCAAAGAATATTGTTGCAGCTGGATTAGCAGATAGATGTGAAGTACAAGTTGCATATGCAATTGGAGTTGCAGAACCAGTTTCTTTAATGGTAAATACATTCGGTACAAATAAAATTGAAGAAGAAAAAATTGAGGAATTAGTTAGAAATAATTTTGATATGAAACCAGCAGGAATTATATCACAATTAAATTTGAAGAGACCAATTTACAAAAAGACAGCCGCATATGGTCATTTTGGCAGAAATGAGCCTGAATTTAACTGGGAAAAAATAGACAAGGCTGAAAAATTAAAAACAGAATCAGGTATTTAGCGATTCAATATTTTTAAATTTAAAATCACATAAATTTTGTAATTTCTTATGATTTCCAACATAATTACCAACTAGTATATTGAGATCTTCAACACCATATTCAAAATTATTATCGTTTAATGCTTTTTGATATGCTAATTCTAGATTGATTTTTTTAATTTTAATTTTAGATGATGTAGATTTTTTAATAAGATTTTGAAATAATAATTTTTTTGGCCCCACTAGATCAATTATTTTATTTGAAAATTTTGAAGAATGTAATGCAGTATATATGCATAAACAAACATCATCAATAGATATTGGTTGAAGTACAAATTTTCCCGAACCAGGTATTAGTACTTGTTTTTTTAGTATTTGTTTTGAGATGTTTTTTGTTAAATAATCATCAATACCTAGAATATATGAAGGACGAAATATTGTATAGCGGAGACCGGACTTTTTTATTAATTGTTCAGCATTAAATTTAGAAATAAAATAAGAAGAGCGTGAGTTTTTAGAAACCCCAAGACCACTAAAGTAAATAATGTTTTTAATATTATTATTTTTACATAAATTAATCACCGTTTTTGTTAATTCGGTGTTAACTTTTACAAATGAATCTTGATCAATTGATTCTGAACCAATTCCAGCAAGATGAACAAAATGTGACGCATTTTTTAATAATGGGAATTGATTTTTTTTGAAATGATTACGAGAGAGAGAAATTGAAGAAATCTTATTTTTAGATAGAAATTTTCTAAGGTTTTTTCCGACAAATCCTTTTGCACCAGACACAATTACACGATTAATCATCTGAGCACACATAATTAAATAACAAAATATTTTATTTTAAACATATCCAGAGAATATAATGACAACAAAAATTCATGTAAAATTTGGTAAGAATATGCAAGAATGTAGAGATGTTTTAGGAGTGAATAAATATTCCAGTCATAAAGAGATCAAACAAGCCTATAGAAAATTATCTTTGAAATATCATCCAGACAAAAATGTGGAAAGTAATGCAGGTAAAAAATTCAAAGAAATTACAGAAGCATATCAATATCTAAAATCTCATCGAAAAAACCAATCAAAAAAAGATGAACAAGTTTCAGGAGAAGATTATCAAAAATTTTGGAAAGCACAAGGAGATAAAATGGGAGATGAGATGAAGTTTAATTTCGAAGAAATAAGACGAGAAAATCAAAAATTTGGAGGAGATTTTAATCAGGAAACACACAACAGAGAAAAACCAATATCACAAAAAACAACACATTTGTTACTTTATGGAGGATTAGGCGTTGTTACATTATGGATTATTCTCAATGAAATTATCCACTTTTAACAAAAGTTATTACGTAAAAAAATAAAAATTTTCACGTGGATACAGAAAGTAAGAAGAAATTACGTACAGGATTTACAACAGGAAGTTGTGCAACTGCATCATCAAAAGCTGGTATTTTATCAATCATTAATCAAAAAAAAATTGAAAAAATAGATATTATTTTACCAAAACGTTCTAGATTGGATATTCAAATTAATTCATGTGAATTTACAACTAATACAGCAAAATGTTCTGTAATAAAAGATGGAGGAGATGATCCGGATGTAACACATGGTGCGGAAATATTTGTAGATATTGAATTAACAAATAACGTTGGAGAGATTGAGATTGACGGTGGAGAAGGTGTTGGGAGAGTTACTAAACCAGGATTAGGATTAGAAATTGGAAGTGCAGCTATAAATCCTACACCAAAAAAAATGATTTTAGAAAATGTCATGGAGGTAGGAAAAGAATTACTTGAAAAAAATGGAGTTAAGATTAAAGTATCTGTACCAAAGGGAAAAGAACTTGGACCAAAAACAGATAATCCAAGAATTGGAATCATGGGAGGAATTTCTATTTTAGGAACAAGTGGAATTGTAATTCCATATTCAACTGCATCATTTGCTGCAGCTATACGACAACAAATTGCCGTTGTAAGTTCTATGAATGATGATAATGTAGTTTTAACAACTGGAGGAAGAAGTGAGGATTTTGCAAGAAAAATTATAGAATTACCAGATCATTCATTTATTCAAATGGGTGATTTTTCAGGTTATACAATTAAGCAATGTGCAAAACAAGGATTGAAGAAAGCATATGTTGCAGGATTTATTGGTAAATTAGCAAAAATGGCAGCAGGTGTAAAACAAACTCATGTAAAAGGTGGAAAGGTAGACATGAAATTTCTTTCAGAACTTGCAAAGAGATGCGATGCAAAATCAGACACCATTAGTAAAATTCTAGGTGCAAATACAGCTAGAAATGTTCAAGAGATTATTATGGAAGATAAAGTAGATGGATTCTTTGATGAAGTTACAAAAGAAGCATGCAATCAGATGAGACAACACTCTGAAGAGAAAATTCCAGTAGAGGTCATATTGTTTGATTTTGATGGAAAAGTGTTATCTAGAGACAAAAAAGAGTAAGGCATTTAATTAATTCCGGATTTTTAACATTATGAAGAAAATAGCTGTTCTAGCAATTACAAAAAATGGGATTGATATGAGTTTGAGAATTAAAGAACATTTTTCTGATTTTGAAATATTTGCTCCAGTAAAATTTTCAGATAATAATGGAAAAATTCAATGGTATGATGAATCCACAACCCAAAAGATTGTTGATTTATTCAAAAGCAATGATGGTATAGTTTGTTTATTTTCGTTAGGTGCAGTCATTAGATTACTAGCACCACATATCAAAGATAAAAAAACAGACCCTGCCGTAATTGTGATTGACGATAACGCAAATTTTGTAATTAGTGTGTTATCAGGACATTTAGGAGGAGCAAATGAGCTTTCAAATGAAATTGCAGAGAAAATAGGATCTACTCCAGTTATCACTACTGCAGCAGATGTTAACAAAACTATTGCAGTTGATCTTGTTGGAAAAGAATTTGGGTGGACAATTGATGATGATAGTAATGTAACTAGAATTAGTGCATTCATGGTTAACAAAGAGAAGATTGGAATTTTTCAGAACATAGGTAAAAAAGAATGGTGGAAAGGAAAATTTCCAGAGAATATTACATTTTTTTCAAATATAGAAGATTTGAAAGCTTCAGAGTCTAAAGGATATTTGATAATTACAAATGATCAAATTGACGATGAAAGTGTATTGAAAAATTCTGTAGTATATAGGGTTCCAGATTTAGT
>Ga0209402_10003079_pt1 | contig 16174 bp, 29 predicted proteins | sample ArcticOcean_MG_C_3_FD_187437 | JGI IMG/M metagenome (GOLD analysis project Ga0209402, IMG submission 187437) | Marine microbial communities from western Arctic Ocean - ArcticOcean_MG_CB8_126 (SPAdes) (version 2) | ecosystem: Environmental > Aquatic > Marine > Oceanic | place: Arctic Ocean... | reverse complement strand
AACTCAGATGTTGAGAACGTGTTCAAGTTTGACAAGATCATCGGGCTAAAATACAAGCTTGCCAAGGGACAAGCCATCAATACCATTGACAGCGTTTTTATTGTAAACACTAATTAACACACTTGACGGGCGAAGATATCCATGATACGCTTCGCTCGTCATTTACCGGAGAGGATAACCCTAATGGTGAACTTTGACTTTGAGGCGATAGTGGTTTCGTGCCATCCAACTATACCATTGAGTGAGTGGGAACTGTCGCCTATATCTCCTACCACGCCCATATCATTCTCTATTAAACGACGACAACGACAACGACGCCACCATATGCATTTCAAAGAATTCAATGATACAGAAGATTATTTTAAATAGGGTATTGACACCATAGTTTGTATAAGGTAGAACATGCCTGTCGAGTGAGTACAAACACGGTTAAGCGGGTTAACGACATTAAACTTAAACTACCCGTGGGAAAAGACGGGGTGCCCTCACCAGAAAGGCCCCGCACACACACACAGTACAAACAGGGACATACACACAATGTTTGATGAAACACTGCTAACTAATAAACTCGCCGCATTCGATGCAGCCTTAGATTTTCCCGTACATAAAGAGCGGATCACCCGCGCGGGGATCAACGATAAATACTTTGTAGTTAATGGCAAAACCGATGAGGCGCTGGGCATCGTTGGTCAATCGTTCCTGCCCACTTCGCATCCTGATTTCTTCGGTTCTATCCGCCCCGTATGGAAAGATAAACTCTCTCACCTCTTGGATGATGTGCAGATCAATAACAAGATCAGTAGTAATGGTGCGTGGGCCTTAGAGGAAGTGATTTTCCCCCGTGCTAAGACGACCATTGAAACTGACAAGCATTCAACTGATATCGCGCTCCGTTTCATCTATTGGCACGGCCTGTCTGGTAATTGCAAGTCGAACTGCCTTCTGGGCGCAATCGATTACTATTGCTCTAATGGCATGATCCGAGGCGATTACGACCATCTGAAGAGGAAGAACACGAAGAACTTTTCCTTGGATGATTTTGTTGCTGACATAGGGGGACTGGAGGAAAGGTTCGACGCCCACGTAGAATGGTGCAAGCATATAGCCGCCAAGCGAGTGTCTGAAGATCAGATCCAGATGCTGTTGGATGACGTAATACCATTTGAGCGTACCCGTGTTAAGATGCTAGACTCCGTAATGGAAGAAATCAGCACCCGGGGCTGGAATGTATGGTCCGTCTACTCAGCATTCACAGAGTACGCCAGCCATGAAGATCGCTTCGGCCTAAAGAACACCGCCAACAATAACATTGCGGAGCGTATGTTCAATCGTAATACGGACGTGGCCCGGTGGACTTCGTCGCCCGCGTTCATGGCTATGGCCGCGTAGGGGGGGAGATGATGTTATGCCAACACTAACCGAGGCGCTTGGAGCTGGGCTTGTTGCTATAATTACAGTTACACTTATAGCCATGCTATTCGTATGGCTGGTTTAGGGGAGAAGACCACATGACTAAGGATGAAATTGCCAAGATACAAATAATTATCGGACAGTTGAGTGATATCAATTACGACATTCGTGAGATGTTAGACATGCGTATATCACACGCGAGGGAGCTTGTTGAAGCCTATCATACGTTGCAACGACTGGTTCTTGATGACAGTCCCACGGGGGAATAGAAGATGGCTACATTCTATACAAGCACCAAAACGGAAGACTTCTTCACACCGTTCGGCCCCGGTATGGCTAAACTCAAATTGAGTGACAGCTATGTCAATCAGATGAATGACATAATTAACAAACGAGAACGTCCCCTAAAAGATTTCAGCGACAATCTTGTGGGGAAAGTTGATCAAGAGTTGCTATTCGATGATGAGATGAAGGAGATGTTTCTTGATGAAACCCGTACCTTTATTGGTAGGTTCGCACAGTGGATGGAAACACGTAACTCGTTGGGGATGCGTAAGCTCGATCAACAGAAAAATCGGTACGGTATTGAGTACGTGGCCGGATGGGTTATTCGCCAGTACGAAGATGAGTATAACCCCATTCACATCCATACTGGCTGTCGTCTCAGTTGTGTTGGATACCTGTCCATGCCGGAGGGGATCGATAAAGAATTTGAAGAGGATTACAAGGATCACCACCCCTCACACGGGCATATCCAGTTTGTACATGGGACGCCAAGCCATTGGAGTTCAACTAATTTCATGGTTAAGCCGGAGGTAGGCGACTTCTATCTGTTCCCTAGTGATCTCTTCCATTGCGTATACCCATTTAAAACGCCGGGTGAGCGTCGTAGCTTCAGTGTAAATCTAAACTTTGTGGAGATGCCAACGGTTTGACAATCATCTCTTAATATAGTAGGATTGAACAATGATATTAGATGATATCATCAATAGTTTATCTATCGAGGATACATATCGGGGGGACTGTCCGTCGTGTAGACGTACAGGAACCTTTACGGTGACACGACTTCGCACCGCTATCATATGGAATTGTTATTCTGCTAACTGCAGTTTGAGGGGGAGAAGGTATCCCGACAACCTATCTATAGAAGACGTAAGGGCAGCGCTTCATCCCCCTCATCCCTCCCATACTAAACAGAAACAGAAAGAGAATACAGCCGATGGTGGTATTGATACTAGGTATCTGGGCAGCCATGTTTCTGTTACTAATTATCTCAACAGGTATGACTTAGACTATCCAGACATACCTGTAATGTATGATGCAAGAGAGCATAGGGTAGTGTTCCTGATAGAGAATAGCAGGGGAGAGTATGTAGACGGTATAGGTCGCGCTACTAACAAGTACAAGTTCCCTAAGTGGAAGCGCTACTGTGCGTCTGACGAGGCTGTCATACTCCCTTTCGGCAGCCCAGTCACTGTTGACAAATCCAATAGTAAACTATACATAGTAGAGGACATCGTGAGCGCTTGGAAGATCGTTAAGCATATCCCTGGCTGCCCCAGCGCCATGGCCTTGCTAGGTACCAGTTTATCCGACAAACATCTTCGGGCGGCTTGGGAATATGATCACGTAGTATTATGTCTGGACAAGGATGCTACCAACAAATCCATAGCCATGTCCCGACGCATCAGTATGGGAGTAAAGTTGTGTAGCATATCCATGCTAGACAAAGACATTAAAGATATGTCCATAGAGGAAATACAAAAATGCTGGACTTAATTAAGTCTCTTTGCAGCAAGGATGCGTTTAAGTCGGCTGGTCCTATCCCCGTCACCGCATTCGACAAGGAGCCCAAACGTGTCGTCGAGACCTTGATAGGGGCGCACGATAGGTTTGATCGTGACATTACAGTTGGCGAACTGAGGCACGTATTCTTCGCCGACAACTGCACTCTCACAGAGTCACAGAAAGATACGTACAAAGTCCTATTTGCCAAGATAGATCAGGCAGATGCCATTGGCAGTGATGTCGTGGCGGATGTCATGAAGTCTTTGTGGCGGGTGGAGACAGGCCGTAGGGTATCCGAACTAGGCTTTGAACTGATGGAGGGAGGCAACAGTAACTTAGATAAGATAAAGAAGCTAATTGAAGACACGTCAGATGGCTTCGTAGGATCTGGTTCTCCCTTCGATGGCATAGATCTAAATCCTGATTACCTACTCAGTTCACTGGAGATGCAATCTAAATGGGTATTCAACCTAACCGCCTTGGCAGAGCGTGTTCCTGGTGTCAGCCCGGGTCACTTCGTAGTTGTCGGCTCCCGCCCCGAAACGGGCAAGACCAGTAGCCACGCTTCCTTCGCCATGTCGCCCGGCGGATGGATAGACCAGGGGGCGGTCGTACATGTTCTCTGTAACGAGGAACCTGCAGAGCGCGTAGCTTTACGATACATGTCTGCATCCACCAACAAGACAGAGAATGAACTGCTGGCCAGTAAGGGCAAGATCAATGGGGAGTTTAAAAGAACCAATCTATTAATTGACAAAATGGATGATACCCATGGCATCGATGGCATTGAGTCTCATCTAAATGTTTACAGCCCAGACATTCTAGTATTAGACATGTTAGACAAGGTGTCCACTGGGGGCGCGTCATCATCGGACATGCCGCAGCACGAAAGGCTTCGCGAACTTTACCGTAGGACACGGGATCTGGCTACCAAATATAACTGTGCCATATTTGGATACTCCCAGCTAAGTGCCGAAGCGGAAGGCCGCGTAAATCTTAACCTATCTATGATGGAGAACTCCCGCACGGGTAAGGCAGCGGAGGCCGACCTCATGATATTGATAGGCAAGTACGCACAGATAGAAGGCTCGGCGGGAGAAGGGGACCCTCGCCGCGTACTTAATATAGCTAAGAATAAAATCAGTGGGTGGCATGGGCAGATACACGTCATGCTAGATGGAAGAAAGGCTAAATACGATGATTAGACTTGTGGTGGATGTGGAAAATAGCGTTACCAAACCCTCAAGTGGCGGAATAGACAATCGCCCTTACAATACTAACAACGAATTAGTTAGTATAGGAGTGGTTAACATAGACACAGGCGAAGTGAACTATGTGTGTGTGTATCACGAAGAGAAAGATCCTGATCTGGAGGGTCTTAAGAGGGTCAAGGAGCTTATTGAGGGGGCGGATCTGCTTGTTGGCCACAACATTAAGTACGACCTTCAATGGCTATGGGCAGTGCGTATCCGGTACTCTGGAAAGATACATGATACCATGGCAACGGAGTACATTCTCCACAGGGGCATCCGTAAAGGGCTGTCTCTCGGTGCTATCTGTGAGTATCGGGACTTGGACATTAAGAAGTCTGACATAACTAAAGAGTATTGGGACCGGGGCATAGGGTATGAGGCCATGCCTTGGAGTGCAGTTAAAGAGTACGGTACGGCGGACATCCTATCTACTCGTGAGCTTTATCTTAAGCAGATTAAGGACTTGGAGGGTACCTCCCTTCAGAAGACCGTGGATCTTACGAATGACATGTGCATGTGCCTATCTGAAATAGAGAAGAGCGGCATGTATATCGACATGGATGTCTTGGATAAGGTGGAGTTTGACTATCGCGTAGAGAAGAAGGCCCTGGAACGTCGGCTCAAGTCCCTGGTCAACACTTACATGGGGGATACTCCGGTTAATCTGAGCAGTCCAGAGCAGCTATCCTCCATGATATTTTCACGATCACCAAAGGATAAGAAGAGGCACAAGGAGTTCTTTCAGTTGGATCGCAGCTTCCGGCCCACCCTATCGGCCTCTAAGTTCAAGGCTTATCTAAGTAACGGATGCAGCATAGTTACCCGCACTGAGTCTAATGTGTGCGGAGACTGCCGGGGAAATGGCAAAGTGCTGCGCGTAAAGAGAGACGGCAACCCTTATAAGTCCGCTAGCATATGTGGTGGATGTGGAGGGGATGGCGTCGTGTACAGATCTACTGGGCAGATTGGGGGCTTTAAGATTAATCCTCCCGATTACCAGTGGGCAACTACGAATGGGTTCTCGACGGATAAGCAGAGGTTGCGGACACTGGCCTCTCAACTGAGGGCTAAGTCTCCCGACACGTACTCCGATGCAATTGAGTTCTTAGAAAAGGTTGAGCGCCTGGGTGCAATAGAAACCTACCTATCCTCTTTTGTGGAGGGCATACGTAAGAGGGCCCTACCTTCCAGGATCACCGTGATTGGAGGATCTACTTCCGTCAAACGTATGCACACCTTGTATGCAGAGTTTAATCAGTGCCGTACCGCAACGGGTAGGTTATCATCTAGTAGGCCTAACATGCAAAACATGCCACGGGGAGGTACGTTCCCTGTCAAGAAGGCTTTCGTCTCTAGGTTTGGAGACCATGGGATGTTGATGGAGTTTGATTTCGCCCAGCTAGAATTTAGGGCAGCAGCGTATCTATCAGACGACGCCGTAGCCAAAGAAGAAATAGACACAGGCTTCGATGTACATACGTATACTGCTAAGTTTTTGACTGACATGGGGCAGCCCACCTCCCGGCAGGAAGCGAAGGCCCGAACCTTTGCCCCCTTGTACGGAGCTATGAACGGATCACCGGCAGAGAAGGCTTACAATGTCCATTTCATTGATAAATATAGTGGCATAAAGGACTGGCACAGGAGACTACAGGACGATGCCATTCGTAATAAGAGTATCGTACTCCCTACTGGCAGAATGTTCTCTTTCCCTGATGCCAAGAGGAATAGGAATGGGGGAGCAGCGGGAGCTACTAAGATTAAGAACTATCCGGTGCAGAGCTTTGCCACCGCCGACATAGTACCCTTGTGCTTAGTCAATCTAAGGGAGGAGATGAGATGGAGAGAGCTGAATTCTAGCATCGTAAACACAGTCCATGATAGTGTGTTGCTAGATTGCATGGAGGATGAAGTGCCTGTTATTAAAAGCATATTAGAAACTGAGTTCTCCACTGATAGTATAAGGCAAATGATTGAGGACTTCTATGGATTTGACATGGATGTTCCTCTAGCTATCGACACTAAAATAGGAGACAATTGGCTAGATATGTCTTGACAATAACGGCAATATGTAGTATAACTATATTTCTGAACTGAGGAGGATACAACACATGAGTATGACAGAGATCGCAACAATGGACGAGAATTCCATGCTGGCGGCTTTTCAATCACGCTTCAGCGAAGGAGAGTCATCTTCTTCTAATTCCGATGCGCTAGGTCGTATCCGTATTCTGCGGGACAATGTTGAAGACGGCGATGGAAATATCTTGTGCCTTGCTGGACACTTTGCCGTCACCCACGAGGGTGAAACAATCTATGCTAAGTCGGTAGACTTCCGCTACTACGATCATCGCTATCGTTACAAGCGATATGATGCCGATGCAGAACGTAAGAACCGGGATGGCACCAGTTCTAGGGGCAGCTACGTACACTCTGTCTTGGTACAAGGGCAGCGTGACGAGGCACCATCGGAAGATGGTAGTTTCCAGTGCGGTCGCTCCCTTGAGTATATCAAGGATTGGAGTAGCTTATCCAAGGATCGGCAGGAGTTTATCCGTTCATGCCGCATTATGACTATCTTCTTCGGGGAGGCACACATCAAAGGCGTCAATAAGAGTGGTGAAGAATGTGATGTCACTGCGCCTGTAGAGTTTGAATTGTCGGGCAAGACTTCCGGCAAGACGTTGGCTAAATTCTACCACGACGTTGTCACTAAATACCGCATCGTTCCTAACTTCTGCGACATTACACTGAAGTCTAAGAAGATTACCGGGGGCATAACCTACTACGACATCGAGGCCTCTATGCTGGGTGATCCATCCCACAAGATGGATGACCGCGCCATCGCTCTGTATGAGAAATTTGGTGAGCACATCAAGCAGATTAACAGGTGGATTATGGAGAAGCACAATGGAGCTTTATCCCCTAATAGTCTTGATAAATCTATTGATACTGATGGCGCTTTCGTGAACTTGGACTCATGAGATGGATATCAAGGTAGCTAAAGTAGTCCAGTGGTTGCAGAAAAGTTTGGAGGGGGAGGTGTCGATGAGCGAAGACACCATCTCCACCATTTCCGAAGATGTTAAGGAGGCCATGCGTAAGCAATTTGCCACCGCTCGCGATAAGAATAGGGCATTCCGAATTCGCCCGTCCAACTTAGGCAGACCACTATGCCAGCTACAGATGGAGAAGGCGGGGACTAAGACAGCCGATCCCTCCTATAATTTCCTTCTTCGCATGGCGGTGGGTGACATCATTGAAGCCGTCTTGAAAGGGGTTATCAAAGAGGCTGGAGTCGAGGGCTTTGCTGGCACAGAGAAAGTGCAAGTTGAGATAGGCGATACCGTAATCAATGGCGAGACTGACTTGAGCTTCAATGGAGAGGTAGATGATATCAAGTCTACGTCTGATTATGCGTACCGCAACAAGTTTGTTAGTTGGGAGACGATGAAGGCAGATGATCCATTTGGATACGTCGGTCAATTGCACCTATACGCAAAAGCCAAAGGGACTAAGCCCGGCGGCATCTGGGCATTCAACGTCGCGAAAGGCGACATCCGCCGCATCGAATGTACTGACACACCCGAGGAGACTGCTGTCATACTCAGGGGTATAGAAGATAAGATCAAGACCATCAATGAGGATGGCCCCTTCAAGCGATGCTTTTCTGATGAGGAGGAGAGGTTTAGTCGCGTACTCACGGGCAACAGGAAATTAGGGTCATCCTGTAGCTGGTGCAAATATAGGTTCACATGCTGGCCCGGGCTGCAGGAAAGGGAGTCCATCCCCTCTAGGGCTAAGAGCAGACCTATTGTAGCCTACACATATATAGTTGACGACCTCGAAGAGTCTCACTCCCATCTAAACGAGGAGGATTATTCCGATGCCGCATGATACACTTAGTGTTGTAACCCCTATTCACTATCCCTATGGCCTTTTCATCTCTTAACTCGTCGGCGAGATGGAAGATGGCCAAGGGGTTTAGATCCGGCCTAGAAGAAAGGGTGTCTGAACAACTGGCATTCTTAGGCATCGTGGATTGCTACGAGACAATGAAGATATCCTTTCTTCAGCCGGAAAAACGAAGAACCTATACGCCAGATTTTATCTTGCCCAATGGCATAGTAGTGGAGACCAAAGGTTTCTTTACTACCCAAGATAGACAGAAGCATCTCTGGGTAAAAGAACAGCATCCGCATCTTGATATACGCTTCGTATTTACTAATTCTAGATCTAAGATTAGGAAAGGTAGTAAGACCACATACGCGGATTGGTGTACTAAATACGGATATGCCTACGCAGATCAAAGCATTCCCGTAGAATGGATTAAGGAGAGGAAGAAATCCCATGGCAAAGCTAAAACGGGTAGGGGAGTTGAGCCTGGAGCCAAACGAGCTGATGATAAAGATAACGGTAAGGTCAGAAGACCCGTCAGACAGTAGTATACTGTACGACATTGATCCTTTTCATCACCCTGATATGTCAGTCTTATCTGAAGAAGGACTAGATACTATGTCAGATGTACTAAAAGCCATGTGTGTGGTAACTACTCTTCTTCCAGAAGACATCGCAGAGTTGGTAGATAAATACGATACTATATTTGAGGATGAGCACCCAACCGTAGAGGTATTTAAGGTTGGAGAAGATGACAGCGACACAGTACATTAACGTAAAGGAGAACTACCGTGGTGGCAACAGTAGCTGGAGATATTTTATGGGGGGAAGACGATTATATTCTTCCTAAGTCAGAAGAGGAACAAGAAGAAGATCGCTTATTCAACCGGCACGGAGGCCACGCATATCCGGGGGGATACCCCAAGGATAAGGGAGCAATGGCCGGGATCAACGGCAGGTCTCGTGTACTAGAAGATGCCAAGCGCCTTACCTGCAATGATCGGAATAAGTCGTATGGTCCAGTAGACATTATGTACAAGCGCATCGCCGTGGGTTGGGCCGAGATCCTAGGCACCGACGTGACGAAAGAGCAGGTAGGGATGATGATGATATGGATGAAACTGGCACGTCTATGTAACAGCCCTGATCATCGCGACTCCTGGGTAGACATAGCCGGATATGCTGCCCTCACCTCCGAAGTAGCTAATACAAAGGGAGAATGATACGGCAATGATAACCCGCCATTTCAAAGTGTCCATAAGGGTGAACCCCGATGAATTTCCTGTACCCACGGACGGAGAAGTTGATCAGGAATTGATTGACATTTTGCGAGAGTTATTGTTTGATATAGACGGAGCGGAAACTCTGGGTGTTGAACCTTTAGGTAATAGGAAAGTATAACACATATGACATCTTACAAATCCAATGAGAACCCCGCATTCAGATCTAAGTTTTCTGAGGACATCTTTAATCTGAAGTACGCACACGCGGGGTGCGAAACTTGGTATCAGCTTGCAGATGTTTTGGTGGAGGATGTGTGTGGGGATCTGCGACCGGATGACCCTGTCCTGATGACTAAAGAAGAGCGCCAGGAACTTGCTTCTTATATTAAACAGTTGAAGTTCGTACCCGGTGGGCGCTATCTCTATTACGCGGGCCGTCCTAACAGGTACTACAACAACTGTTTTCTCCTTGCGGCAGAAGAAGATACGAGGGAGGATTGGGCTAATCTCAGTTGGAAGTCTGAGTCCTGCCTCATGACGGGAGGGGGAATTGGCGTAGACTACTCTGTGTATCGCCCTTCAGGCCGCGCCTTGGTGGGTACAGGGGGGACAGCTAGTGGCCCCGTGCCTAAGATGCAGATGATCAACGAGATTGGCAGACGAGTAATGCAGGGCGGCTCTCGCCGATCGGCAATCTATGCGTCTCTGAATTGGAAGCACGGCGATGTTGATAGGTTCATGGAAGCCAAAGACTGGGGATCAATGCCGGTTGGCAACACGGGTCAGTCCCTTAAGCAAATCAAAGAGGTAGATTTCAACTTCCCTGCCCCTCTTGATATGACAAACATCAGTGTGAACTACGACAATTCCTGGTTGTATGAGTATTGGGCCACGGGCGAGTTGGGGGAGGTGTTCATGCAGAATGTTAGGCAAGCACTGTCCTCGGCGGAACCCGGGTTCAGCTTTAATTTTATGGAAAACGAGAATGAAACTTTACGTAACGCTTGTACTGAAGTTTGCAGCTCTGACGACAGTGATGTTTGCAATCTGGGTAGCATCAACCTTGGCCGTATTGAATCGATCCGAGAGCTTGCCGATGTGGTAGAACTGGCCACAAAGTTTCTCTTGTGTGGTACACTGAAGGCCAAACTTCCTTACGCCAAGGTGTATGAGGTGAGGGACAAAAACAGGCGGCTTGGCTTAGGCCTCATGGGAATTCATGAATGGCTACTTAAGAGAGGGTATGATTATGAGGTTCCTGAAGAGCTGCACAGATGGCTTCACGTATATAAGAGGTGGTCTGACAAAACTGCTGAGTCCTTTTCAGATGAGCTATCTATATCGCGCCCCGTTGCAGTACGCGCCATTGCTCCTACTGGCAGTATTGGCATCCTGGCTGGTACTACTACAGGTATAGAGCCCCTATTTGCGGTGGCCTATAAGAGACGGTACCTTACTAACGGAACCCGCTGGAAGTATCAGTACGTTGTGGACAGCGCGGCTAACGAAATGGTGGACGTATACGGAATAGACCCTGAGAAGATAGAGAGTGCCCTGGACCTAGCCCCTGAATATGAGCGGCGCATAGCTTTTCAGGCGGACGTTCAGGACTATGTTGATATGTCTATTAGTTCCACTATCAACATGCCCGCATGGGGTAACAAGCACAACAACCCCGATACCGTTAAAGGCTTCGCCAATACTCTTGCTAAGTACGCCCATAGGTTGAGAGGCTTCACATGCTATCCTGATGGGGCTAGAGGGGGTCAGCCCCTCACCCCCGTGGCGTATGACGAGGCTGTCGATAAGCTGGGGGAGGAGTTTGAAGAGCACGTAGAGACACACGATATTTGTGAGATTAGTAACTCAGGCGGCGTTTGTGGAGCGTGACAGATGAGGACACAGAATAGAAGTTTTGCTGCAGTCAACAACCCTGGTAGGCTTATGCAGAAAGCATACGTAGAGGGGGTGGAAGGATTTGGTAGTAACGCATACAACCCTTACTATCTCCACGGCTCGCAGGGAATAAGGCATAGGGAATGGGAAAGAGGATACAATGCCGCCTACTTTCTTAATTTAAAAAGGGTATTAAAAGAAGAGAAGAGGGAGAACAGTACGCTATGTGGATCATGACTACGGACGGCTTCATATCGGTAGTGAAACTACACGCCGAGAAAGATAAAGATACAGGCAGTTCCGTTTCTGGAGATGACCTTATGGTGCGGTCCCGCGTCAAAGGGCACTTAGAGAGCCTGTTCCCTGGACACGACATAGTACACACCCCACACAGGGACTATGCATACCGCGCTTTTGTAAGTAGATACGAGGTGGCTGATATCGTATATGAGGAAGTCATAGATATACAATACGATAACTTTAAAAACTCTGTCGCAGATAATAATTACAGCGCGGGGCTGGCAGCATGTTGGCACGAAATGTACCAAGCATTACAGGTAGGGGCGGCTAGGGATGTCTCAGAGGATAATCGCCATGCATAGCTCAGTGAAAATGCTTAGAGAGTTCCAGAATAGTTTGTCTTTGAAACTGGAGGAGGGGGGTCTATCGGGCCCCTCTTCCCTGCATCAGACAGGGTCTTTCATGCCATATGCAGGAGGGGATGAGTCCTGGGATCTGTGCCTGGACCTTTTAGAGGAGGAGTACAAGGAGTTTCTAGATGCCGTTTCTGACGTAGAAAGTCTTATTGATGTGGCCTCGGGCAAGTATGGTGGTGATGGTGAATTTCCCATAGATGGGAATATGTTGCAGGAAGAGAAAGATAAACGGGCAGCCCAACTGATGAAAGAGATGTGCGATCTTCTGTATGTGGTGCTTGGGATGTCAGTTAGGTATAAAGAACTAACCTTTTTGCCTGAAGCATTTGGCTCCGTACACGCTAACAACATGTTGAAATTGAATGGTGGAACACTTGATGCTTCAGGTAAGTTACAGAAACCCCCTGACTATTCCCCGGTTGATCTCACCGACTTGGTGATCCGGGGCAGGGGGATGTAACCCTGGCTCAACTAGAATTATTTGAATCGTCTGAATTATCAGAGCACGAGGATCTGGGAGCTGGAGAGGGCAAGGTATGCAGTAAGTGCAGCGAGTATCTTCCCCTGTCCTCTTTTTCTATGTCATCTGGGGGAAATTATCTTCGCCCTGAGTGTCGGCTCTGTAATAGATACATGCAGTATGTTAGGGATATTTTACGTAAACAGCACGGTATGCCGCAGGATGGCTACATATGCCCTATCTGTAATCAAGACGAAGAACAAGTTAAGGGAAAGGGTAACACGAATAATGGCTCATGGGTACTAGATCACTGCCATGAGACGGAGACCTTCAGGGGATGGCTATGTCATAAATGTAATAGGTCCCTAGGGGGGTTTGATGACTGTGTAGAGATTTTGAACAGGGCCGTAACGTATCTTGAGGTGGGCAAATGCAAGTAAAACTTATTGACTCAATGGGTACAGATCTGTCTGTTGTGAACGCAGCGAGGGTCAGCTTCAACAAGGAGTCCTCCTATAAACTCACAGAGATGGGAGAGTCACTAGCAGATGGGGATGTTAAGTTAATTAAATATCTAGCTAAACATGATCACTTCACCCCGTTTACCCACGCCACTATAACACTACGAGAGAAGGTTCCTTTGTTTGTAGCAAGACAACGCTTCAAACATACCGTGGGGTTCTCGTACAATGAGATCAGCCGCAGATATGTAGACGAAGATCCAGAGTTCTACAAGCCGCTAGAGTGGCGAGGAAAGGCATCTGATAAGAAGCAGGGGTCATCAAATGAGGTTATCGATATCAACCCGCTAACCGTGTACGGTCGAAAGTCTATGATTGATGACTATGATACGGTTCTTAACAGATGCACTTGGGTCTACAAGAGGCTACTCCAGAAGGGTGTCTGCCCTGAACAGGCTCGTATGGTACTGCCACAGTCCATGTACACTGAATACTATGTAACAGGTTCTCTGTACGCCTGGGCACGAGCATACAACCTTAGATCTAAGGATGACGCGCAGCAGGAGATCCGGGAGTTGGCTAAAGAATGGAATAGCATTATGATTAATCTATTTCCAGAAAGCTGGCTCGCATTAACTGAATAATGTGGGGGGGGGTTACGAATGGCAGACGTTCTACTGTATGGCGTGACACCAGTGGTCATTCTCGTAGTCGGATGTGCTATCGGATTTGTTATAGGAAAAGTCAAGTACGCACCCAGTGTACCACCGCCTAACTATCTAGGTGGAGCTACTAAAACAGCACCACATATTAGGAGGGATATGGTGTGATGAAAAACTTAATAATCGAGCAGCTACAAAAAGTATACGATCCCGAAATCGCCGTGAATGTATACGATCTTGGTTTGATATACGATATAGATGTAGACCACTTTCCCAAAGTTACGGTAACTCATACGCTGACTAGCGCATGGTGCGGGTTTGCAGATGAAATTATTGTAATGATTGAGAGGGCTTGCAAGGATGCCGGTGCAGAAACGGTAGATGTGATAACAACTTTTGATCCCCCATTTACAATGGACTCGGTACCGGAAGAGACAAAACTAATGTTAGGATGGATATAGAAAGGATACGAACATGTTTCAAGATAAGAAAACGAATATCACTATACTAGCTATGGCAGTGTTTCTTGTGCTTACTTTAGTGGTGTTATTGATGCCGGGTGCAAAGGCACAGACACATACACAAACATCTAAGTGCTCGCCAACTAAATCTACCTCAACGTATTTAGAGGAAAGATTTGGGGAGACACCCGTTTTTCTAGGGGTATCATCGAAGGGATATCTACTCACATTATTCTTAAATGAAGAGTCTGGTACGTGGACTATCGGTAAAGTATCCCCATCTCGTAAAGACGTTATGTGCCCCCTAGATGCCGGGGGTGATGGTTATATAATTCAAAGTAAACCAGCAGGAGACGACGTTGAACACTTCAAAAAGTGATATGATAACTCGTGTATATCACCATATCGGACATGACAATTATCTAGAAGTGGAGACCAGGGATGGCGGCTGGGTACATTCACGTATCGTGCATTCTAGGGATTATAACAAGCCTAGCGGGTTTACGCCTGTCTATCATGGCGTGTACGCTTGCCACGAAGAGGATCTGCCGGGTGCCCTAGAGAAGGCCAAGTCAGGAGACCATGGCCTGTGGGGGTCAGACGAGGACTATTAAAATGAGGTATAAGACAATTGTGTACAAGCCCACTGGGGTGTGTATGAGCAGGGCGTTCTCTTTACTGAGAGACGCTAAACTATACGCTAGGCATAACAGTGACCCAGGTGATCGTGTGTCGATACAAGAACACTCTGATGATGAGCAGAATACGTTGTACGAGTATGAAGCATGAAGTACGAAAATGACACCCAATTCGTAGTTGTCCATTTCGATTTCTTTATTATTATCAAACAGTTAAGGCATGGTGTAATAAGCAGGTATATATCAAACAGGTGTAACTACACCAAACTGAAGATAGCTCATACTTACCTCCAGTTATGATAAAAATAGTAGCCTTTCATCATCTCGCCGTCGAATTAATCCTTTTAGCTTTCTCCCTCCTGCATATACCCATCTAGGGAATTCAGCGGCTGCCCCTTCGTAGTCACCCTTGTTCAGCCGCCGTCTCAGCGTACTGGCTTGAAGTGACCCGGAACCTAGATTGTATACGAAAGAGCACAAGGCGTCGAACTGATTATCGGTTAGAGAAACTTCTATTAGCTTGAGTACGCCACGCTCTGCTATGGACAGATCCCTCTTTAGCAATTGCACCCCCCCTAGTTCAGTAATGGCGGGGTGATCTTCTGTGACCCTAGTACCGTCTGTACCCCATATAGCCCCGTAGCCTATGGTCCAGTGAGCAGCCGGGCACAGATAAGCGGTGGTACTGAAGCCTTCATAGTGCTTTACTAGAGTGAGACCGGGGTCCGTCACTTTTCTCATTAGCGAACCTCACAACCGTCTTCCCATAATTTCATTTGAGGATCATCTAGAGTGTGGCACTCACATCGACAAACCTCTGGGTCACAACCGCATTCTTGACAACTCTCGCAAGGACAAGTGACCTCCATACCTGAAACATCAAATTTCTTACTCATATGACTGTGCCCCTACATTTTCACGTTAAAAGATTCACCACAGCCGCACTGACTGGATGCCATAGGATTTTCAACCTTCAGATACGTGCCGCCTAGTTCCTTTACATAGTCTATCTTACTTCCCAAAGTGTACATAATAGAAGTACCGTCTACGATGAGGGACTTACCCTCTCCTATGTCTACGATCTCATCAGCCTTCAGAGGGCCGTCTGAGAAGTCCCAGATGTAAGAGAATCCCGAACACCCACCTCCCTTTACTCCGAAAGAGACATAGTCACGGGGGCTATCTTTAACTATGTCTCGGAGGTACTCTTTGGCGGGTTCAGTTATCTCAAGCATTTAGGACGTACTCCTAGACCGTTGTAAGGCTCTGCTGCCAAACCAGAACGCGATTATGGCTGAGAAGATGCCTTGAGTTTCAGTATCCCACAAGGTAATTACAGCAAGTTCCCACTGAGTATCGGCTGTGTATA
>Ga0209402_10003061_pt1 | contig 16218 bp, 10 predicted proteins | sample ArcticOcean_MG_C_3_FD_187437 | JGI IMG/M metagenome (GOLD analysis project Ga0209402, IMG submission 187437) | Marine microbial communities from western Arctic Ocean - ArcticOcean_MG_CB8_126 (SPAdes) (version 2) | ecosystem: Environmental > Aquatic > Marine > Oceanic | place: Arctic Ocean... | reverse complement strand
GTGGCGGTGGTGCAAGCGTCCCCGCGGCGAGCCGCGGCAGCCACTCTGTCAGCCGCTCTACGATGGCGCTAACAGGAATGAGGAACCCAACGCTCTCGGTAACGTCTGAAGTCGGCCCGGATACTGCCATGCCGGCGATGACCCCGGTGCTGGTCAGCGCCAGGCCGCCGCTGACGCCGGGGTTCAGGGCGGCATCTGTCTGGAGCAGCTCCTGGCCGAGGACATTAATGCGACCGGCGAGTATCCCGCGGGTTACGGTGATCGATTCGCCGCAGCTGTTGGGAGATTGGGAACTCGGGAACGGGTAGCCAAGGACAAAGATCGATTCACCGAGACGAAGATCGACGTCAGTGTTCAGCGGGATCGTTGCCAGCGCGGGTAGAGGCCAGGTGGCCTGGAGCAGCGCCAGGTCGCCTTCTATGTCGTAAGTCAGCACTTCCAGGGCGAACCAGGTGCCGTCGACGGTGGTGGCGGCCAGCGAGTTAGCTCCTCGGATGACGTGGTAATTGGTAAGGACAAGGCCACTGTTGCCAAGCAGTACACCGGATGCACACCCGTTCTCGTGGTCAATCCGAACTACATAGGCCTGCGCATCGTCGATAAGGTCGGCCACGGATGGCGTGGATATTGGTTGGGCGGTAGGTGTTGGCGAGGACTCGGGTGTGGATGTTGCAGTCGGTACTGGAGCAGGAGTCGGCGTAGCTACTACGACGACAACCTCCGGATCGCCACAGGCGGCAAGCAAGAGTGCAATAGCAGTCAGTGCGGCGGTAAGGAATATTTGGATTTTCACGAATGTCTAGCCACCGTAAACCTACCCATGCTCATCACCCCCATCGCCACAAATTCTAAGCGAAATTATCAGGGAGACGGATGAATATCGCTTAGCGGGAGTTTGTCATTTTGCTTGAGATACGACATCGGCTACTGAAGCCCTTACCCGACTTTTTCACTACGTGCCTCCGCGGTGACAGCGACCGATGTTTCACACCATAACTGGACACGTTACGCTCGGGGTCTACCCCAAGGAAGCACAGCGCTCAGGCTGAAATACCTTCTAAGCAGTGGGGCGCGTGTTCGAATCACACCAGGGGCACCATTCCTCAGCCGCTAAACGTCGGAATGTCTTGTCTATCCGACGTGAGCCGAGCCTGACCAATCGCCCGAAGTTATGATCCGGCTGATCGTGGCATTGATATTTAGGTCACCAGGCTGATAACTATCGAAGATCCTATGGCCGTAACAGCGGTAAGCAAACCCGATTGGCGCAACCGGTTAGGGCTGGGCAGTCGGGGCGGCCTGGCAGGCTACATGTTCGTGGGTCCATCGATCATCTTCTTGATCGGCTTCGTAATATTGCCGATCATCTTGGCCTTCTACTACAGCCTTACCGACTACGACCTCATGCAGGCTCCGCGATTCGCCGGATTTAAAAACTACTTGAATTTGCTCAGCGACACCCAGTACCCGCAGTCGTTGACGAACACGCTCTACTTCGCGTTCGGCACGGTGCCTACGGGAATTGTGACGTCGCTGCTGCTGGCGGTACTGATCAACCGGCAAATCCGAGGGATCTACACGTTCCGGGCGCTGTTTTACATGCCGGTGGTGAGCTCATTCGTGTCGGTATCGCTGATCTGGCTGTGGATGTACGAGCCGCAATTTGGGCTGCTCAACGACGGACTGGAGACGTTGGGACTGCCGCGGTTGAAATGGCTGCGGTCGTCCCAGACGGCCATGCTTTCTATCGTCATCATGAGTGTGTGGAAGAATATGGGGCTGAACATGGTTATCTATCTGGCCGGGTTGCAGGCAATCCCGCCGCACCTGTACGAGGCGGCCGAGATCGATGGCGCTGGCCGGGTTTCGACGTTTTTCCGAATCACCATGCCTTTGCTGGCGCCGACGACCTTTTTCGTAGTGATCGTCTATTTCATCGGCGCGCTGCAGATGTTCACACAGGTCTTCGTCATGACTCAAGCTGGCTTCAACAATATTTGGGGCGGGCCGCTGGGTAGTACGACAACAGTGGTAGTGCTGATTTTCCAGAATGCGTTCCAGTATCTGAAGATGGGCTATGCCTCGGCGATGTCTTTCATGCTGTTCATAGTTATCGGCGTGATCACGTTGGTGAACGTCCGGCTGCTGCGATATGACGTGGGATACTGACACTCACCCACACCTTTCTCCCGATGGTACGTCGGGGTGAAAGCCACCGATGTTTCACACGATAACTGGACGCGTTACGCTCAGGGGCTACCTCAAGGAAGCACAGCGGTCAGGGCGAAATACCTCTTAATCAGTAGGTTGTGGGTTCGATTCCCACAGGGTTCACCAAAGGCCAGTCCACATAGACCACATGCTCCTGAAACAATCTTGCCAAAGCAAGGATCTGCCGGTTAGAAATCTCATTACTCATGTCGCACGGCCATTCAACACCCCAGGACCAACCCGGGGAATGGTACGAACTCTGGAGGGATTTCACACCAATAGAGCAAATTTCCCCACAGCTCTTCCCATTGCGAGACGCTCTTACAAAACGTCCGACTCCAACGTCGGCAGTAGGGTCTAGTCCAACCACTAACCCGCGGCGACCAAGCCTGACCACCCGAAATTCGCTAATCCCGACACAACGGTGCCGCGTCGAAATCCTCCAGACCGATCACCTTGAACCGAACCTCCCACCGATCGTCCGCGGGTCGCTGCGTCCACAACAAGCCTGTCTCGTTTTTACCGGCGGGTTGGGCCGCGCCTAGCCACACATAACTGGCCGCTTCCAGCGGGTTGATATTCACCACACATCGCTCCGCGTCAAAACTATCCCTGCCCACTCGCCTCACCCTCATTCGTACCGATGATCCCGTGCCAAAAAACACCCATACATTCCCCACCTCATCCACCGTCATTGCCGTGGCGTGATCGCCGGTCGCCGCCAGGTCAATTCGTTGCGACCATCCCCCATCCTCCGTCCACGTCCGGAAGGCCATCACCGTTCCATGTTTTCCGGGGGCGTGGTAGGCAAGATGCACAACTCCATCCCTGACTGAAAGAATATGATCGTGAATCCCGGCAGCCCCCCCCAGGCTCTCCCGGACCAGTCCACCTGGCTCGTCAACGCTGCCTACGAACGCCATCAACTCATCCGCCATATTAAACACAATTACGATCCTCTCACCCACCACTCCCAGCGATCCGCTGGTACCTGCCGTCGCCCGCTCGGCGTCCGCCTGCGTTGTGATGCGGATCGGATCCGTCCAATCCTCAAAACTATCATCCAGCGCGTTTGTCAGCCACAGGTGGCTAATCGTTCCCGTTCCCATTGTCACGCCTTGATAGCTGCGAACAAGCACGCGCGGCAGCCCGTCCGAGCCCATTGCCTCTGTTGCCAAGTAGGCCATGAATTCATCATGCCATTCCGCCACAACCACCGGTTCGCCCAGCCGTGCCTCCCCCCCCCTCACATCCCCCGTCCGCAAGTAGATCCGCCGCTTCATCAGATCTGCATACATCACATGTACGACCCCATCCCAATCGTAGAGCGCTAAGCCCGGCCCCACCTTCTCATGCGTCACCACCTCACTCCTTTGAACCGCCCCCACACCGTCAGATACAAAAGTTAACACCCCCGATACGCCGTCGTAGAGCAGGGAATACCAACCGTCGCCCTCGCGGTAAATCAAGTGTCCCTGCGGGTGATAGGCAATTGCGTACGGATGAGTTCCGATCCCTACCACTACCCCGTTCCCGGCTCCGACTCGAAGCGGGTTTTCCGCGAAACGCAACAGTTCCGCCGGATAATCGCCCCCCACCTTGATCTCCACCGTTCGCCGGAACGGAAGCAATTCTATCCACTCACCCGTCTCGTACCGGATATCCCGTATCCAGCTCCCCAACGGCACCACCCGGATGGGGAACGCAGTACCCGGATGCCACTCCAGCACCGCGCCTTCAAAATACTGGCGCACCGGCTTCCGTTTATCGTCCAGTAGACCCAATCGCGCCTGGGGGTGGCTGTCGCGACGGGCGTCCGACAGCGGGTAGCCGAGGGTCATCACCCCTCCCAACCTTCGGAACGCCTCCGCGAATCCCACTTCCTCACCTTCCACCGAGAAGTTAGATATCTTCCTTCCCCAGCGACCTAGCCTTTCCCCTGGGGAGCCATTCGACGGAGCCCTTTCCGCTCCCGCAAGCTGCGAACCGGATTCCGATCCCAGAATGAATTCATTCCAAAGCCGTGGAACCTGGAACCCGCGATGCGGCCGGTACTCCACAACCCCACTCTGGAAGTACTGCACGAGCACCCCCGGTCGCTCTTCGAACAACTCAGAAATTGGGTGTCCCCACCGCTCCAGGCCTCCGGTCCGCTCGAAGTATTGAACAAAATCCGCCTCGTATATTCCGGTCGTCGGGGTCGATCCTCGCAGGCTGACGATGTTGTAAGCGTGCCCGGGGAATCTGCGGACTTCCGTGACCGATGCCCGGTCAAATCGTACATCTTCCAACAGGCCGCTTCGCCCGCCGGCCGGTTCGCAAGCAGCTATGAAGATAGTCACGGCGATCGCCAGCCAATACCAGCCCCCTATCAACCCCCTCAGTCTGTCCCCCATATCCATTCCATCAAGGACCACAGTTCGGGATTTCCAGGGTGGCCGGCTCAATGGGTCCACCGTACCGCCGACTTTGAGTACCTAGCCGGATGGCGATTGCGCCGCCTCTGCAAGACCAACATAGTGAGGGCAGTAGCCGCAGCAGTGGTAGCAGAGACGACGACTGCAATTTCGAACCACCGTTGTGGCTCAAAGAGGATCTCTACCAACCAGTCACCGGGTTTTTCAATCAGATAGGCATCCACGTAGTCGTCAATCTTGAAATGTGGCAGGGGCTGGCCGTCAATTGAGGCTCCCCAGTCATTAGGGAATGATTCATTAAATAGAAGGACGCAAGGCGATTCGCAGCTCACGCGTACACGGTAGCTGGCCGGAGATGCGTGCAGCGGGGTAGCGATGCCGTAGGTTTATATTCTGACACGGATAGCCGGGCTTCATTTCCCATGTCAGCCGCAGGCGGTCGGTCAAATGTCGAGCCACCATCCCCCTCACACTTTGACTATTGATGTCCCGCGCAACTTGTTGTTGTTTTCGTTGGGGGTTGAACAAGGACGGGTCTACGCGGCTAAGCGGATGCAGTCACGGTGGCAGATAAAGCTAGCGGCGTCGCCGTTACGCGGAACTGGGTCCGCCAAAAGTCCATGGCCGTGCCGAAGATTATGCGAATAGTCCCCAATGACACCATCCGTTGTTGAGGACAACTGCTGGCTCGATGAAACTGCCCGGCTGCTGGTACCCTTCATAGCACACAACGGGCGGTGTCTGAGGAAGCCTGTTTCGACAGCAGGACTCGGGCCAATTCAGGCGTAGCGGACGGAAATCCTGCAGAGCGCTCGGCCGGTAGGGAGGTGTCAGTTGAAGATTAGTACCATCCTCGATATTGCTATCGGAGCAGGGCAGTGCTTGCTGGGCAACTAGCCAACACGCAGCGACTGTCCCGTTCGAACCATCAGAGGATGAACGAGGCATACTGGCGAACTGTTTTGCGGCTGATTGACCGAAGAACGAACAACCATGAGTGAGCGCATGAGCCGATATGGTGAAATTATACGTACGATTATCCAAGTGTTAATTGATGCCCCCGATGGGCTGCATCACAGTGAGGTGCTCGAAAGGGTCGAAAGTCATTGTGAGGTGACATCGCACGAGAATGCGGAGTACCCAAACCGACCAGGTGTCCGTCGGCTCCCATAGATAAAACAGAGTTTGACGTGTTTCAAGCGGTCGAGGCGAAGCCCGATGAGGCCGTCATAAACAGGGGGTGTCGAGTGGTAACGGCTTATGTCCCGGATGTCGGGGGGCCAGTAGTGGTGACTAGTGGTCCGCGGTGAGCCAGCAGCCGCAAAGCGTAGCCGGCGCCATCGCCTGATCGTATTTGGTGGTGGAGGGGCCGGAACGGCCATGGCTCGGGCGGCGGTATCTTCCGGTGGCACCGAAATCGTCGCGATATGCGAGCCAGACTCAGCGAAGCACCCCCAGCTTCGGGAGGAGTTTGAATCGGCTCGGATCTCATCGGACTACGCAGCGTTGCTTCGGCAAACTCACCCCACCGTTGCCGATATCGCGAGCCCTGATCACCTTCATGCCGAGCATGCGACCGCATCGCTGGACGCCGGATGCGACGTCCTCCTCGAAAAGCCGCTTGCCACTACGGTTCGCGACGCTAGGCAGGTGCTGGAGTTAGCGGAGAAGCACTGCTCGATTTTGGTCGTCAACTTCACACTCCGGTACCAGTACCCGACTCGGGAGGCTCTGCGGCTAGTTCTCGATGGGGATCTGGGGCGACCGTTTCTTTTTGAGGGCTTTTATGTGCACGACCTGTGGAGTCATTACTCCGCCGAAAGCCCGCGTCGAACGCCGTGGAGGACGGATCCGATCCATCCGCAGAGCGTCCTGCTCGGTGGCGGGTGCCATCCGATCGACCTGATCCTGACCTCCGCGGGGTGCGAGGTCACAGAGGTTTCGGCCTGTGCCAACAATCTAGGAGGGTCTGAACTTCCCGTCGATGACTGTTACGTGGTCAATATCAAGTTTGATGATGGGTCTCTTGCGAGCGTACTGGTTGCAACAGGCATCAACGGCGTGCTGCATACCCAGGGATTCTTCAACGTCTATGGCACTGAGGGGACGATCATCAATGACACCGTCTACAGACGTGGTAAGGATCCCGAAAAGTTAGGGCGAATATCGCCGGAAACGAGTGGTGGCCATAACTGGGTTTGCTCATGGCAAGCATTTGCCCGCGCGGTGGAGGGTTTGAGCCCGGTGCCAGTTCTACCTCATGTAGCCGGTGCGAACGTTGCTATATGTGAAGCCGCCCGCCAAAGCGTTGAATCCGGTCGGCCTGTCGCTCCAGAGATATTTGTGGCCAATGATTCCATGGGTAAGTTCGAACCTGCCCAACTCAGAATGCGCTATTCCAAGGGTCTGGCCGGTTTGAGAGATTGGTCGCCTCCCACGGGGTTTGAGCTTTGTCCGTACGATGCGAGATTCGACGACGAGCTTCAAGTGTTGCTCGGTCTTGCAGGGTTTAAGGACCTGACCAGCGAGCGGTTCCAGAGCAGTCTTATGAGTCAGGAGGAAGCCAGCGACGGGAGTCGCCTTGTGCTTTATAAGGGCCGTGTGGTCGGAGCGGCATTCGCCGGCAGATTTGATGCCACCGACGGACGGATCGACTATGTGGTGGCGGATCCTACCCTGAGCGGCAACGGGATCGGCGTTGGCGTATGTACAGGTGTAACACGGTACCTACTAGAAAAGGGCTACGAAACCGTCACCCTAGATACCGATGATTGGCGTATGCCAGCCATTGAGACATACCGGAAGCTGGGTTTTGAGCCCGTATTGTTCCGGGAGGACATGAAGTCGCGATGGGACGCTGTGAAAGGCCGCCACGCCAAGGTTTGGGCCAGGACCAATGTGGGCACACTTTGATCGGAAGTCGTGAGTTGTAATCGCGGTTATACGGAAACTGGGGTCGACGTGACGCGCTACGTCTTCACCCTGTTCCTCGTCACTAGACCAAGCACCCTGTTTTTCGAGAACGGGTAGTAGCTATACAGGGGACGGGATCGGGCGCGTCTAACCTGCACTATCACAATGGGTGCTTGACACCTATCTTGACACCTATGCCGATCGACACGCAGCAGGCTCTATCGACGTCGGCCGACGTTGAATCCAACTTTGACCCAGCGCAGCGGACTCGTGGTACGTTGATTGATACGGCGGCAGTTGCCGCTGGTTACCTTGAGGAGAATTACCTTGGCAGACGTTTCCATCACCCCGGCAAAGCGTGGACCCTATCTGGTCAAAGGAGCAGGGAAGGTGGACCTCGTTGATTTTAACGGCGAGTCCTTCGAAGTTGATGGGGACACCATCGCTCTCTGTCGCTGTGGACAATCAGGCAACAAGCCCTTTTGCGATGGCTCGCACAAGGACGCCGGGTTTGACGACGAGGTGACGGCTGGATAACGCATCGAGCCCCCGAGTTGGGGCTGGCGAGCGGTGACGCCAAGCGTAATCCCAAATTAAAACGACCCGCGCCCGCCAGCCCGATAAAGTGCTACTCGGGGGTCTACCTTCGTACCCAGCCCACACCCTCTCGATGTTCGAACCCGAGGGCCGCCATAACGTCCCGAATACCTTTCCTGTAGGCATCCCCGTCACCATCGTGATGTAGCATCTGTCGCCGCATTTCGCCGCGGTTCCTGTGCCAATTCCTCGATAGCCCTCCACTGTCAGTTCCCCCACGGGGTCATCCGGGGATTCTTCAAAGCGTGGCCGGCAGGAGAGAACCCATCTAGTGTTGCCGGTACGTCCGGGGTCGAATCGCCTGAATTCGAGGTTGCAGTCCGCAAATACTAGAGGCGCTAGGTGCAGGCCCGCTGACTGACAACCGTCCCTGAGGGGTTGAGCAGGGAGGCCGTGTCCCCGGTGTTGTTCCACACAGGGCTGCCGGTCCAGAACAGGCTCTTTGACGCGGCTCCAGTCCACGACCACACGTTCACATCCGCTCCGGCGGTTAGGAATGCGTCAGCGGCGAACACATAGGTATGTTTCTGTCCTTCATCGTGGATTGCCCAGCCTCCGAGGCTGGCGGACTGGCTCCCGGTGTTGCGGATTGTGATCGACTCCGGCTTGCCTGGGCAGTCCAGCGCGACGATTTCGAACACGGCAGCCGGACTGGGTTCAGATGTGAGGGTAGCGGTTGGCGTCGGTTCAGAAGTTGGTGTCGAGGTCGGTTGAGGCGGTGGCATCGGGGTTGGGGCAGGGGTTGCCGAAGGAGTCAGGGCGGGCGCTGGACTCGGGGTAGTGGGAGCAGGTGTCGAGGCTTGGGTAATGCTGACGGCAGTCCCGCAGGTGCCCAGCATCTCGGTCAGAGCCGCAGCCTCGGCCGAGGTCACGGTCAATCCCCAGGTGATCTTTACGCCGACCCAGTCGGTCGCGTAGGTGCACCAATACGCCGTGTTTGGTGGCTTCCACTGATCGGGGCCTTTCGCGCCCTTGGACCGGTTGGCGCTCGCGGTTACCGCGATGAGATGCGCTGCATCAGTAAGGATGTTGGCATAGCGGCGTTTCGTTGCCGCATCCCAAGCCCACCCACCTGATAGGTGGGCGTTCTTGAGTGGCACGAGGTGGTCCACATCAAGCTGGCTCGCATTGGTCACGGTTACATCGGTAAAGGCTGCCCACCACTGCCCGGTAGCGACCTGGCAGGATTTCGTGGTCTTGAAGCTGACGGGGACCAGGCTTTCGACGATGAGGACTTCGTGGCGGGTGTTCTGACAGTCTCGATCGTCATCCGTCCAGTGGCGCCAGTCGGACCGGCTATAGGTCGGGACATTCAGTGGTATCGCTGCACTGGGCGGAAGCTCGATCGATCCAGGCTGCGCCGTTGGGACCGGTGCCGCGTTCGGCGTTGATGCAGAAGGTGCGGGTGTTGCGGTAGGCGTCGCAGTCGGATCAGGCGTTGGGGAGGGGCTTGAGGTTGTGATTGGAGTAGCTGATGGCATTGCGGACGTATTCGGTGTTGATACCGTCGCTCCGGCTGGGATCAGTCCAGCTTCCTTGTAGACGTCACCGCCATTCGAGACCACGACCTCACCTCGCGCCGCCCATGCGGTGGCGACCATCCACTGCTGGAAGACGGCGCGCTGGGCACGCAGGACGCGCACATCCCCGCGATCTTGGTAGGCCACGGGTAAGCCATAGGCATTGAGCCAATTGGTATTCTCGTACCACTTCGCCTGAATCGCCGGGTTCTCTTCGAGCAGGCGCAAGTGGTTCTGCGTTACGACCTCGAATGGCTGACCCGCATCTTCCGGGAACGCCTGCGGTGGTGTGGTCAATCGAAAAGCATCGAGCCACCGGTCTTTGCCGAGTTCACTGAGACGGTCGTACGTGTTGGCATAGAACATGCCTTGACCGTTCCACTGCAGAATGGCTTTTTGGAAGGCTTGGTAGGTAAAAGGCGGTTCGGTCCAGCGGTGGGAAATGGGATAGCCCAGAGCCTGAACGCCGCCCGCTTCTTGGAAGAACGTCCAATACGGGACGGCGGCATCGTCGGTGACGGCATAGCCTTTTCCGGAACCGCCACCAGTTTGGGTGAAGAACCAACCGTTCGTGATTGCCTGATCACCCGCGGCGGAGGTACGCGCTTGCGTGAGAGGACTTAGCAGCAGGACCGCCACGATGAGACTGGCCAAGGTCGGGATGACGGTGCGACGCATCAGGTCAATCACTCGACATCAGGAAATCCCTGAGTCGAAGGGACTATGCCATGAAATGCGGACTACTGGAAACCACAGTGCTCAGGTGAGCGCAGAGCGGAAGACGGGATTCGAACCAGTGACCTGCTCCTTGGCAAGGAGCAGGGGGTAAGCGCTGTGCTTGCTTCGAGTCGCCCCTAAGCGAAACCCGAACAATTACCGTCTGGTTAGAAGCCGTGGTTTAGGAATTTGCAGTCTGCCGTCTAGACCTGTCCCTATCGGACTGATTGAAGCCGAGACTACAGGGTGGCCCCGTCACCAGCAGCCGAATCAGTACGTCCGATTCCGAGGCGGTCATGACCCTTCCGTTAGCAATCCGTTAGCAGACGGGAGCTTGTCGTTTTGCTTGAGATAAGACATCCGCTACTGACGCCATAACGAGCCTTTTTCACAACGTATCTCCGCGGTGAAGAAGACCGATGTTTCACACGATAACTGGTCACGTTACGCTCAGGGTCTACCTCAAGGAAGCACAGCGCTCAGGGCGAAATACCTTCTACGCAGTGGGGCGTGTGTTCGAATCACACTGGGGGCACCCAGGGCCACTCTCACAGGTTTAGAAGGCCTGTTGACTTGCACTATCCAGTGCATACCAAGAACTCCACACGAAGGCAAGAACGTGCTGGGACTGCAAGGTAAGTATGAGATCAGCTCAGAGATGGTGGATTAGGCGGAGAGGCGGAGCGGTACCCTAGCGTCCACGGGACGTAACCAGCAGGATTTAGGCGCAGCGATGAGCTACCAGTTTCCGGACGGCTTCGTGTGGGGCACGTCGACATCAGCCCACCAGGTGGAGGGCAACAACACCCAGTCGGATTACTGGCTGATGGAGCACGTGGAGCCGACGATCTTCGCCGATCTGTCGGGCGACGCCTGCGATCAGTATCACCGCTACGAGGACGACTTGGCACTGCTTGAACAACTGGGCTTCAACGCCTATCGCTTCTCAGTGGAATGGGCGCGGATCGAGCCGGAACCGGGGCACTTTTCGCAGGCGGCGCTGGACCATTACCGAAGGGTGCTGGAGGCCTGCCACCGGCACGGATTGCAGCCGGTGGTGACCTACCACCACTTCACCTCGCCGCGCTGGGTGGCGGCGGCGGGAGGCTGGGAGAACATGGAGACGGCGGCGCGCTTCGGCGAGTACGCGAAGCGGGTGACCCACGACCTGGGGGACCTGATCGGCTGGGTGTGCACGATTAACGAACTGAACATCACGGCGCTGATCGATGAGTTCAAAGGAACGATGATCCCGGCGGAAGCCATCGACGCAATGCTGGCGGCGGCGGCGCGGGCCAGCGGCAGTGATCGCTTCAGCGCCCTCCTGCTGGGAGACTCGGCGGCCATTGAGCCGGTGGTCATCGCCGGGCATCACGCGGCGATGCAGGCGATCAAGTCGGTGCGGACCGATCTTCCGGTCGGAATGACGGTGGCGATGTCCGACTACCAGGCGCTGCCCGGGGGCGAGGCGATGATGCAGGCGAAGCGGGAGAAGATCCAGGATGTGTACCTGCGTGAGGCGGGTGATGGCGATTTCATCGGGGTGCAATGCTACTCGCGGAGCCGCTACGGGCCGGAGGGGATGTTGCCGCCGGAGGAGGGCGTGGAGGTCACGCAGATGGGCTATGAGTTCTGGCCGGAATGCGTAGGGGCGTGCATCCGCGACGCGGTGGAGCTGACCGGACTGCCGGCGCTGATCACGGAGAACGGCATTGGGACCGACGACGACACGCGCCGGACGGAATACCTGCGCCGGGCGCTGGCTTCGCTGAAGGAATGCCTGGATGACGGTCTGGACGTGCGCGGCTATTGCCAGTGGTCGCTGCTGGACAACTTCGAGTGGATGCTGGGCTACCGGCCGACCTTTGGGATCGTGGCAGTGGATCGAGCGACCCAGGTGCGGACGCCGAAGCCGAGCGCGGCCTGGCTGGGCGAGGTGGCGCGGAGCAACACGGCGGACCTGGGCTAGCGCGTACAACCGAAACAACACGACCGACATTTCAATCCGGGACGGACACACGATGCAGGCACTGAAGGTCAGTAAGAATGGGCGCTTCCTGGTCCATGAGGACAGGAGCCCGTTTTTCTTCCTGGCGGATACCGCATGGCGGCTCTTTTACAAACTGAACCGCGAGGACACCGACCTCTACCTGGAGGACCGGGCGGCGAAGGGCTTCAACGTGATTATGCCGGTGGTGTTTGACGTACGCTTCGGCCCGAACCAGTACGGGCACGATGCGTTCGAGGACGACGACCCGACGCGGCCGAACGAGCGGTTCTTCGAGCATGTGGACTACGTAGTCAACCGCTGCGAGGAATTGGGGATGTACGTCGGCATGCTGCCGAACTGGGGCTACATCGTGACCGGGGTGAACCCGGGAGGTGAGTATTTTCTGGATGCGCCGCTGGTCAACATGGCGAACGCCCGGCAGTACGGCCGGTTCCTAGGTGAGCGCTACGTCGACAAGCCGATGATCTGGATCACCGGCGGCGATCAGAACGCCGGGCGCAGCGGCGACGTCTTTGCCGAGCAGGCAGCCGGAATCGCCGAGGGCGACGGCGGCCGCGGCCTGCGGACCTTCCATCCCACTCCGCCGCTGAGTTCGTCGGATGCCTTTCACGATGCCGACTGGCTGGATTTCAACATGATTCAGTCAGGGCACCTGTTGGACTACCCGAACCACGAGACGATCGCCGGTGACTATGCGCTGGACCCGCCGAAGCCAACCGTCGATGGCGAACCGATGTACGAGGAAATGCCGCAGTTCCTGCGCGACGGCTATCCCCGGGCGGATGCCTGGCAGGTACGTAAGCAGGCGTACTGGTCGGTGTTCGCCGGGGCCTTCGGGCACGCCTACGGCTGCAACGATGTGTTCATGTTCTGGGACCCGGGTGGCGAGGAGCCGACTTTTGGGGCGCGGACGCCGTGGAAGATTGCGCTGCAACTGCCGGGATCGCACATGATGACGTTCGTGCGGCGGTTGATCGAGTCGCGGCCGTTCATCGAGAGGGTTCCCGACCAGGCATTGATCGCACGGGTTGACCGGGAGGCCGAGGCCGGACACGTGCTGGCGACCCGCGGCACCGACGGCGGCTACGCATTCGTGTACACGTCGCACGGGTTCCCGGTCTGCGTCGATATGGAGCGGCTATCCGGAGATGGCATCCGGGCGGCGTGGTTTGACCCGCGCAGCGGGGTGAGCGAAATCATCGGCGAGTTTCCCCGGCAGGCCACTCGCTGGTTCTTCCCGCCGAAGAAGGGCGCGGGCTACGACTGGGTGCTGATCCTGGACGACGTGGCGCGGGGGTTCGCGCTGCCGTAGCGGCCGGTCGGTCAGAGGCCGGTGATTGGCCGGGCGCGCTGGCCCGGACCAGGCCGGCCGAGACTAGTCGTGCCGGCGCAGGACAAAGTCGTACTCGACCAGGTTGAACGGCGCCTCAAGGCCGTATTCGACGGCGACATCGGCTACTGACGCTCACCCAGACCATTCTTCATAACGTGGCGTTAAGGTGAAACCGACCGCTGTTTCACACGATAACTGGACACGTTACGCTCGGGGTCTACTTCGAGGAAGCACAGCGCTCAGGGCGAAATACCTTCTAAGCAGTGGGGCGTGTGTTCAAATCACACCGGGGTACCCAGGGCCACTATCACAGGTTTAGAAGACCTACGATTGCGAATCTATTATCTTGCCGATATCAGGCTCGATATTCGCGACGAGGCACGGCCGGATCGATTCGCTGCGCAGGATGATCGAGAATCGAAACCGTTGCCTTCGCCGCAACGTTGGGCACTATGTTAGGGGTACGATTCTACAAATCGCCAGTTTTTATCCCGCCGGCTATCGATCCCTGGGATTGCCTAGCTTCACCGCTGCGTGAAGTCGCCGGCGTGATAACCGCTGATCTTCTAGACTAGATGTTGAGGCCAACTACCGAATAGAAGGCTCGGGAGGACCGATTGAGCAAGCTATCACTGGTGGTCGAAATGAGGGCAGCATCTGGTCAACGCCAAGCGCTGGTGAAGGAATTCTTGGACGTGCTACCGGACATCCACGCCGAGGACGGCTGCGAGTTGTACTCGCTGCACCTCGCCAAAGAAGACCCGGACTTGATTGTGATCATGGAACAGTGGGCCACCGCGGAGGCGCAGGAGGTCCACGCTAGGACAGAACATATGAATGCCCTACGCGAGCGCACCACGCACCTGCGTAGCGATTCGGCCAGCCTGCTGCATTGCGAACCAGCCCAAGACTGAAGATCTGATTATTTGCTGATCGAGTTTTGGTTGGATTGCAAGCGACTCAGCCATAGGGCGAGTTGTGAGTCCACCCATATCAAACCTTTGATTGTTTGGACCATCTACGGAGATTAACGGGCTACCTACACTGCGGCTCGGTTGAATCTGGATGCCAAACCTAAACACCGTCTGCAGAGGAGAACGGAGACCTATGTGAATCTAATCGTCCTAATGCTGGACAGCCTGCGGCAGGACCACGTGAGCTTCTACAACAAAGGTGCTCCCGTCTTCCAGGGCATAGAAGCCTGTCGAACACCCCACATTGATAGCTTTGCCGAGCAGTCAGTGGTATTTGACAACATGTACCCAGAAGGTTTACCTACCATCCCGTCTAGGGCCGCGCTAACCACTGGCAATCGCACCCTGCACACCCGTCCTTGGGCACCGCTCTATCCAAACGACGTATCAGCATCGATGATCCTCAGTGAAGAGGGCTACATCAACGCTCTCGTGTCCGACACTTATCACTACCGCTCACCCGGCATGAACTACCACCTAGGCTATGACGCCTATCAATGGGTAAGAGGCCAAGAATACGACCCATGGTACTCGTCGCCTACTGAGCGCAACATCGATGACTACGTCAATGAGAACTTCGATGATCTGTGGCGCGCACGGGTGGAGCAGTTCCTGACCAACACCGACGCCTTTAATTGTGCGAAGGACTGGTTTGCCCCACAGGTATGTGACCTGGCCTCGAAATGGCTGTGCAAGAACCGAGTACACGACAAGGTCTTTCTTTGGATGGATTCATTCGACCCGCATGAGCCGTGGGATCCGCCAAAGGAGTTCGATAGCTACACTGACCCGAACTACGAGGGGCCACGGCTTGTCATGCCGATGGGCGGCCCAGCTACTGCTTGGGCAACGCAGGAAGAGATCAGGCACATTCAGGGGCTTTATGCAGGTGAGGTGGCAGCGGTCGATGACGCGCTTGGCGGAGTACTGAACACGTTGAAAGAGCAGAGTTACTTCGATGACTCGATAGTGGTGTTGATGGGTGATCACGGCCACCCACTGGCCGACCATGGCAAGTTCCTCAAGGGCGATGACCGCATGTACAACGAGCTGCTGAAGGTGCCCTTCATGGTTCGGCTGCCGGGAGGCAAGCACGGTGGTCGCAGGGTGACGGCGCTGGCGCAGTTCCACGATTTTCTACCTACCATGCTGGACCTGATGGGATTAGGACGGAATGCCCACGACATGCAGGGCAGCAGTCTGCGATCGGTGGTTGAGGGTGAGACCGACGAGCACCGCGAGGCGATTATTGTCGGTAATCACGATTCCGAGTATCGCTGCGTACGCGACAAAGAATGGAGCCTAGTCGTCAAGCCCAAGGGCGAAGAGTTCGAGTTATTCAACCTTTATGAGGACCCGCGTGAGCGGAACAACATCGCCGCCGAGCATCCCGAGATAGTGGCCCGACTGCACGGGATGTTCGGGCCGATCTATTACGTCGAAGGTAGAACGCGCGAGGCTGGAAGACATGGTCGATTTCAGCGGTGATACCAGCACAAGAGCGGAAGACTCTCGCCGCATCCTG
>Ga0209402_10003054_pt1 | contig 16235 bp, 26 predicted proteins | sample ArcticOcean_MG_C_3_FD_187437 | JGI IMG/M metagenome (GOLD analysis project Ga0209402, IMG submission 187437) | Marine microbial communities from western Arctic Ocean - ArcticOcean_MG_CB8_126 (SPAdes) (version 2) | ecosystem: Environmental > Aquatic > Marine > Oceanic | place: Arctic Ocean... | reverse complement strand
GCATTAATAAATATTTCTTCTTTCTTAGATTGAAAAATCAACCTATCACTTTCTATTACTATTTGGTCTCCAGTTAATTCTTTTGGAAATTCATCTACTCCACTCACTCTTTGTTTTAAATCTAATGGTATTATACTACCTTCTAAATAAATAACACTACCCTCATTATCAAAATACGGTACATATAATCCGTCCTCATTAAATTTATTTGTATTATTAGATATTCTTAAACAAGGATCTTGTTTATTTTTACTGGTAAATTGTATAGTTTGGCCGAATCTACCATGAATAAATTTATCCCCATCCTTATATCTTGGTAATGGTACAATCTTATGGACTTTTTTATTTACAACATCTGCAGCTCTCCTAACCTCTGCCTCTAAAGGTAACCCCGATTTACCAAAATTTGAAATATTATAATTTAATTTTCTATCTATAGAAAAATCTCTAATATAATATAATTTTGCATTAGGTGGGAAACCATATTCAAATACCAATACATATTCATTTTCAGACGGCAATTCAAAATCTCTAAGTGAAAATGGTTGAATCCATCTATTTTCTAATGTTTTATTATTTTCAGTAATTACTAATCTTCCTTGAATTGCACCATATAACTCACCATCTGGTACACTTGTATGTACCTTCTTAACTTCACATAAATCGAATTGTAAATATCTATATGCATCAGAATACTTTCTTATCATATGATAAACCTGTGCCTCAGATACATACCCGTCTTGTTTTCCTTCTCGGATAACAGTTGTGTTATCAATTGTCGGCATTTGGATTTACTTTCCTATTTACTTCATCGGTATAATCTTGAGCTTCTTGTGCAACTTTTTCTATCGAACCTACTAATTGTTCTTTTTCTTTATCAGATAACCCAAATTCATCTTCTGAACCTTTGTTTTCAGAACTAACTAATCGTTGAACTATTGATGCCATCTTTACCAATTGTTCATCATTTTTTACTTTAATTTCTAAATATTCTTTAATAGCAGGGATTAACTGTACTGCAGTATCACCATCTTTGATGAATCCCACTATCTCTTTTATAAGAATATCTAACTGTTTTTTATTAGTTGCTGAATTATCATAGATGTCTTTGAATACATCGGATAAAGTTTTACCTTCAAATACTTTAAAATCTGACATTTTTATTCTCGTGTTGTTTAACTTAGATTGACTCTAATATAAATATAACTTAAATTTATTCCCTTTTATATAAATATATACTAAAAAAAGAAATTCTTATATATAAATAGTTATATAAGAGGACTTTTTATAGTCCTGATTGATGCAATACTAACTAACTGGAGAAAAACCAATGAGTGAAGTAGTAACAATGGTCAAGGGATGGGTAGAAGACGTGTCGTCTCTATTGTTATCCTTTGTAGCCATCGGAGCCATAGGCGAAGTATTATTCGGCAGTGGTTTCTTTGGTGTTAATGTTATTAGTAACCTAACATCTATTATAAATGGTTTCGGAGAATCTGGCTTTGCTGGATTAGTCGCGCTATTGGTGTTGGTGGGTTTATTTCGCAAGTAAGTGAGATGTGACATCCCGTCACCCACATCTATGCATGAAAAACCCCGATTTATTCGGGGTTTTTTGTTTTATAAATTAAATATAATTAAGCGTTAAATATAGAACCAGTATTTGTAGTATCTATTTGTCCCAAGTTTTGATAATCATACATCATATCCTTATAATGTTTTTTCATAACATTAATAACTCTGGTGATATGTTGAGTATTAGAACCTGTCATTTCACGAATAAGAATATACAACGCCTTCTTATTGAAATTCTCTACATTTCGTCTTTTTCTAAATAACTCTATAACAGAATCTGCAACCAATATATCTTTTTGTCTACGAAAAATATTTGTAATATTATTATCCCAAAACTCTAACATTTGTTCTACAAACTCATTATAGGTTTCCTTAGATTCCTTTTCACTTTCTTCAGAAGTTAGATTTCTATTAAAATCTAAAACATCTAATGACTTGGTTATTTTCATTTTTTTATAATTGTTGTTATTATGTAGAATCAAATAATTCTTACCAACAATACTGAAATAACTAAATGCCTTACCTTTACCTTCTTTAAACTTATGTATATTCATTATCAAATAAGACACTACCTCATTTTTTACTTCAGATATTGGGATATCAAAATAATAAAATTTAAAAGTATGTATCAAATTTTCTGCTAATTTGTCAAACGCATAACCAATTTCAGCTACATATAAATCATTTTTCAATAATCTATCGTCGGATTTATTATATGCAATAATTGCATTTTCTGTATCTTGTGTGAAATACATTCTTGATTTTGCTTTTTTACGCGGCATCTACTTCTTCTCCTTCTAATACCTGTAGTTCATCTACAGTATCTTTAATAAGTTTAAATGTTGTTCCAACTTCATCATCGGCTTCAAAATGTCCGCCGTGATCAATTTCTTTTAAGTTAGTTCTAATTGTCGTTATCTTCTCAGTAAATGTTTCCACCCAAGTTTCTAACAATTCTGTTTTTTTATTTAAATTCCAAATCACATATCCTTCTCCAAGAACAAGTAATCCTAATAATATTTCTAATACCATTTTTGATTTCCTTCTAATTTAATTAATCTATCCATACACAACTCATATGTTTCTGGATTTATTTCGCTTCCCATATAAAATCTATTTGTATTCATACAGGCTATAGCCGTAGTTCCAACTCCCATAAAAGGATCATATACCAATTCGGCCTCATTAGTAAAATTCTCTATACATTTTTGTGTTATTTCTATCGGCATATTATATGAATAACCTTTATAATTTTGATGTTTATAATCCCATACATCTATTTTAAAATCTTTATTATAATGTTGTTTACATTTCTTTTTTGCAAAAGATAAAACAAATGCATAATTTAATCTATATAAATTTATATTTGGGGATTTTCTCCAAATTTTCTGTGATACTAAATTATAATCTAAACCAAACATCATATCTATAATCATTTTATGTTTAGGTATAATAGTTGAATTAAATTTCCTATCACTAATAACTACCGTAACCACTTGTTTGGTTGGATTTAAATTACCAAGTACTCTATTGATAAAATTACTATATTCTTCCTCATCTTGTTTAGGATGTAAATTCATTTCATCATAATCTGGAGGTGAAAAAAATGCATAATCATAAGTAGATTTTTTGTTTAGTCTATCTAAACAATCCTCTAAATATATTTTATTTATTTTATTCACCAAATAACTCATTAAACAAATCTTTTGCTGATGCTGTTGGTTCTGGATCTGCCTCAACTTTCTTTACTTCACGGGTTACTTGTGTGGTTACACTTTCTTGAACTCTATCTCTAATACCAGCGTTCTCATATTCTTCTTCATACTTCCATTCTGTATATTCTGCTCTTGTTGCCATATGGTCTGCCCAATGTATTAAATAAGGTAGACTTGAATGAAAACTATTTTCTGGTTTATATGTTTTCAAATATTGTTGGTTTGCCTCATCATACATTCCATCACTTACCTTTATTGCTAGAAATTCTAATTGAGAAATTTTAATATCAAAGTGTTGTAGTAACCATATTGCCCTATCTGTAACACTCATATATTGTAACTCTGGATTATGAGTAAACCACTCATTTAATTTCTTTCTTCTCCAATCGTCATCTTGTGGTAAATAATATTCGTGATCTAAATCACCTACTTTACCTAAGTCGTGATGTAATGCACAAAATACAAGTTGTTCTTCATTAAAATCAATCACTGCCCCAATCTCTTGATAGACTTTCATTAATTTCTTTGCCGTTTCCACTACATGTAATACGTGTTCCGTATAACCACCGATATGACAATAATGATAATTTGGTTTACCACTTGCGGGTGCTACACACATTCTATCCTCGAAGTATTCATACATTTTTAAAAGATTTTCTTTTCTTTCTCCTTCAAATGTATCCTCTACTAATTGGATTAACTTATTCCAATTTTCTTGGATTTGTTCTGGTGTTAATTCTTTCATTTTATTTTTCATTCCTTATTTTTGTTGCACTAATTTCTTTAATTTCTGATGGTGGAAAGTGTTCTATTATTTCATAACCGACATTTCTACCATAATTTACACTTTCTATATCTGGTATAATCATAACTTTAATTACACCCTCATCTATAAATTCTCTTAATTGTTGTTGTATATTATCATAAACTTCTTCACAAGTATATGGATTTTTTTCATCTGGCATCACATCTCTGATACAAATTAAAACATTTTTACCTTCTTTTAATCTTTGGTCAATTAACCATTTATGGCCATCATGCCACGGCTGCCATCTGCCGATAAACATTGAGTATTTCATCTACACATTCCTCTATTGGTTTGTCTGTATTTATGTCGGTAAAGTTTGTTAGTGGTGGTTCGTAATTATCTACGAAATAATCTTCCTTGCCACGTATCTCCACGGTGTGGAGATAAAACTCTGTTATATTTCTATTTGATTTTAATTTCTCTCTCATATCTCTATAAGGCGAAATTAAAGATACTAATACTAAATAACCTTTATTCTCCATTACTTTTGCCATATTGATAGCAAACTGAATATTCTTTCTACGACCCTGTTCTGAATAATCTTTATTATCCAATACTTCTCGTAAATCATCTCCATCTATATGGATTATTTTATCCTTTAAATAGTGGTGTGAATATAAAACTTTTTTAGAAAACTCTTTACATAATGTAGTCTTACCTGAGCCAGGTTGACCTGTGAACCATAATATCATATATTACCTTTTATAAAAAATGAAAATTGGTTCATATTTGTAATACTCACCTTTAAGCTTAACAGAATTTTTTACATTCTTTGGTTCTAATCCAATCATTCGTGTCATTAACATTTTTAATTTACCTTGATATTCCCCACCTAAAGATTCCACGATGTCAATACTATCTTGTTCCAACGGGTGATATTTTTTACCGATTTTAATATCTGCTATATTCCATAACAAATATCTATCATTTTTTAAATACTCAAATGCTGTAGTTAATGTGGGTTTAAGAAAATTATCTCTCCAATTATCATACTTAGGATATAACTTAAAAGATTGTTCTTCGTCCTCACTATACTGTTCTCTGTCAAAGTATGGTGGTGATGTGAAAACTAAATCTAACTTATTCTTATACGTCTGAAACTCTGGATTGTTCCCAATGAATTCACTTCCATCTTGAAATAAATGATATGTATTTTTTTCTTCTTCCCAAAAATTATTTGTTTCTAATACTTCTGTATTAAAAAAGTCTGCCACATATTCATATCGCGTAATACCTAACTCATCTATAAAATTATCCGTGTTGGGGTCTGTTCCAATATAATGAATTCGTTTAAGTGATGACATTGCTCCGAGAATACGACCACCCCAACCACTTGATGGATCGTAAATATTTAATGGTGTGTCTTGTTCAATGTGTTCTGTATATCTTTCATACAAATATCTTGCCGTCAATGGTGGGAAGTTTACCGCTGGTTGGCCAAGTCCTAATCTGAATGCTTGGATACCTGGTGGAAATATTTTCTGACCTAACTTAAATTTTCTAATAAAATAAGAATATTTTTCATCATCATATTCTGTTACATTAGTTCTTTGTTTAAAATCAAGTTTTTTTACTTCACTTGTAGTTAATGTTAAATACTCTGGAGTAGATACTTTCTTTTGTTGTACAACAAACCATTCACCGTGTATTTCATCACCAATGGGAATACATTTAGAAAAGTTATACATAGAATCTCGTTTAATAATTCTACGAATTACCTTTTGAAACTTATCTTTATATTCTTCTGTAAACCAATCATAGATAGAACCATTATTCACACGAGTTTTTAACATCGTGGGAAAGAATTGATTAACACCACTTGCGTGTTTATTATAATTTTTTATAACATCTTGATTATCACTATCATCAAATTTTAGAAATTTCTTACTTCCTTGATGTAAAGGATAATCCCTTAGTTTCCTAAAGTTCCGTTTCAAATCATAAGTATATTGGCCAATAGTTGGCGGAATACCTTTGTCATCCCATTCATTGAGTATAAAGGTACGTAGTTGATCTATCCACACCGTAGTGGATATATCATCCATGTATAACACTTGTTCGAAGTTTAAATTAACTTCTGATTCGAGAAGATTTGACCTCTCGTAATAATACTTTTTCAAATACAACCTAATTAATTATTGATTCAATTGCTCTTTCGTGGCTACTAAATCAGTTTTATGTAATTTTGCGTCGGTAAACTTATAAGGTTTAACACCAGCAGATTCTAATATATCAATACGATTTACCCATCGTTTATTCATAGTATCTCTAACTTGATACACACCATCTTTACCTGTTGTACCTTTTAAGAGAATGAAGTCACCGTAATCTAACCAACCACCCCAACGTTTCAAAAGATTTCTACTCACCGCTATAAATTTATAATTGGACGCATCTTCCGTCCTAATACGCGTTCCATCTGCGAGAATGTTCGGTGTAGAATCAGTTTGACGTTCTACTGGTTGATACATAGTTACTACCACATCCAATCCCTCACTTTTTAACTCAGCTAGAATTTCAGTTAATGCAACATTTTCCCCTTTAATAGTTTCTATTAAAGAAGTATAATATCTCTTATTCTTCTCCAATATGTTAATGGAAATAAATCCATTTACAAATACTATTAAAAGAATAAATGCTAAAAAACTTTTATTATTAAAAATTTTCATATTTTTCCTATACGTTTATTATAAATATCTATTAAATACTCGTTTATCACTTTTTTGTGGAGCTGGTGGGATTCGAACCCACGTCCAGTCTGTTTTCTTCAAAGAGTCATTCACAACTTATTTGATTTCTAATAGGATAAAATCAACAAAACACCATCGAGTTCGTAACCTCGACTCCGCTTCATCATCTCTCTGAAGTAAGGAATAGTTCTCCACTAAGGTAGGATACTATTACGCTCAACCGTTTGTCTAACTTTTTTTATGCTCGGGTGTTAAACGACCCAAGAACTTATGCGTTTGCGTAAGTTGGTTGGAAATCCATTACGGGTTCAACACGTGTGTCGAACATCCGTTCTGTATTAGCAAATTGCCAATCAATTTCCAGCCCTTGTAGCGATAAATCGCTATTTAGGATTGTGAGTCTTTTTTCGCGAGACCTACTCAATCTCTGTTGCACTCTGTTGTTGAATAACATCTGTCGATGCCGTTTCAGCCCCATATTTATGTACCCCAAATATCTTCTTCACTATAACTGTCAAGAGGATTATCTGCTCCTTCTTCACGAATTTTTTCAAGAACCATTTCTACCATCGTCCAATCTTCCAACTCTATTGATTCTTCTAATTGACGTATTATTTCTTCTATATCCATACTATTATCTCCACAAATGTTTACTATTTATCTATTAAGTAGTAAGTAAATGTGGTTTTCCTTCAAGATTTCCTGCACTGGTTACTTCCACTAATTCAACTTTTGAATGAAACTCATCCATAGTGTTAGCCCCAACATAAGAGAAAGAACTACGAATTCCATCCTGTATATCATTAATGATTCGTCTGACTTTTCCTTTGTATGGAATAACTTTATGATTTCCTTCAACATTTTTATTATGACCTCTTGATTTCTTTGAGTCCAGCGATGCTGAACCTCTATATTTTTTATGTAATTGTTCGTTTGGCCACTTACCTATTTTCTCTATTGTGCCCGGCGTTTCCTTTGTGCCTGAGAGAAGGGAGCCCAACATAATCGAGTCAGCGCCACTAGCAAGTCCTTTACATACATCCCCAATATTCCGAACACCACCATCAGCAATAATGGGAACGCCAAAATCATCGCTAACGGATACACAAGCAAGTAAAGCAGAAACTTGGGGAATCCCCACACCCGTTCTAATACGAGTTTCGCATAATGATCCGTTCCCAATTCCGACCCTAATCGCGTCCGCTCCTTTTTCACATAAGTATTCACACGCTTCTGCTGTTGCAACTGAGCCAGCAACAACTTCGATTTGTTCCAATCTGGTTTTGATTTTTTCAATTGCTTCTCCTACAAGTTTATGATGCCCGTGTGCTACATCAATAAGTAGAACATTGCATCCGTTCTTAAATAATTCTTGTGACCGTTCTAAATAGTCATCTGTAACTCCAATAGCTGCACATCTTGGTAGATTATTGGTTATTACAATATGATCTGATTCAGGCATATAACATAACTTTTTCATCATTTTAGCCTGTTCTTCAATAGACATAAATCTATGAATAACACCTACTCCACCCCATAGCATCATTTCTCGTGCCATATCTAATTCAGTTACGGTGTCCATTGGTGAAGCAACTATTGGAATAGTTATTTCTGTATTCTTAGTAAATCGTGTATTGAGTTTTACGTTCTCACGAGATTCCAATTCTGAATACTTAGGAACTATATTTACATCATCGTATGTTAGAGCTCGGTTCATTATGATTCTGCTTGGTCTTTTACCATTTTAATTACTTTATCTCCACCTTGAAATTTCATCGCCTCTTTGTGCAATTTCTTCATCTTAGGTGTGTTTAAATACTTCTTTAATTTCGTTTCTTTTTTATACGATTCCGTCAAAGATTTGAAATCTTTTTCGTTACAACCTGAATATTCACTCATATTTTCTCCATAACTCGTTATATTTTTCCATTTCTTTTTGATGTGGGAGCCATTCTCTATCATTAATCATATTACCATATGCATCATCTATATATTCCCAATCACTATATTTGTAAGTATACTGACCTGTTTTATCTTTTAGTTCTTTTTGATTTTCCATCTTATCATAACCATTTTTATTACACCAGGCTTCTATACGTTCTCGTAACTGTTCTATCTTTGTAGTAACAACATAATTATAATTGTATCTATCAATAACATTTTTTAATTCTCGTAAAGTACATTTGCGTCTGGGAGCTACAAAAGTTTCTTCTGCAAATAGTTTTAAAGCTTTTATTGCGTTAATCTTAGAACCAAACTCTAACGCATCATTTATTTCACTTTTTAATCTTTGAGTTTCAAAAATTACTGACCAAAGTCGTTCTTCATTGGTATCATTCTCAATGTGCCACGTGGGGGATTTAAATGTATACTCCTTATTGCTATCCAACGGTGGCATTACGTTATCTGGGCCTCCCTTACTAATCCAGAACCTTTCCACCAAACTTCTCCACCAAAACTATAATCATAAGTTAATGCATCATGACATACAATATTTTTATCCAATATATCTAATATCTCTTGTGTGGGATTTATACCTGCTAATCTTTCTTTACATAATTTAACATTATCTTCCATCAATTCTACTCCGTATGTGGTGGATAATGCCTGTTCTAATGTACAATTACTTTGTCCCATTTTTCTAATTACTACTTCTGATAAAATTTGTCCATCACCACAACTATTATCCATATAAGTTTTAGTCCAATCTCTGAACATATCGGGTGATTTTTTTTCTTCATCATCTAATATTTCTTGTACATATTTGGTTGGTGTAAAAACTTCTGCCGTTTCCTTTTGTCTTAATTTATCTCGTTCTATACCACTCATATAATCAAAATTACGAGAGTGATTTATATAATCATTTAATAACTTGTTCATATTCATACCAGTTTGGGATATATTCTTTAATAAAATTTCTTTCTTCTTGAGTTAATCCAAATTCATCAAATAATTTTTCATCTGTCCACTTTTGTGAAAAATCCATATAAGGAACAAATTCCAAATCTATATTGTTTAAATCAGAACCCGTTTTTCGAATAGAAAGACAGAATCTAACAAATTTAGTTTTTAAATATTCAAATCCATTATTAAGTTGATTTATATTTTTAAAACCCAATTCATTAATAGCACCACCATTTTGTTTTTTTCCTTGTGGATTTTTAGTTATCAATCTTGTATTATCAAACTCATCTTGCTTATATAATAACTGATAAAAATCGGGATTTACAATACTTTCACCAGGTTGGGGTGCATGTCCTGATATCCTATTTATCCTAACATAAATTTTATTAGAATGACCATTTCTAAACAAATATTTACTTATACTATCAATTTGTTTATTTTTTATTTTATCTTTAATAGATAAAACTAAGTCATTTCCATGTAAAAAAACATTTTTAATTGTATTATATTCATTTTTTTGAGTAATTGAAAAATCAAAATGTGAATATGTTACATATATTTTTTCGTCTATAACTTTTGTAACTTTAGTTATTGAAAGCGGAACCATTAAATCAGCAGTATCAAATATGTTATTTCCGTTAATAAATTTTAATTCAGTATAATAATTATTTACTATATCTCGTATTTTAATAGTTTGTTTATCTCTTGTTGGTTTATCATTAAGAAACGGAGTTGAAGGATGTAAACAAATTAATGTACCACCATCATTAAGTTGTTCAAAGGATTTATTAAAAATTTCAATATGTTTACCTCTCTTATATGGTGGGTTAATAATAATAAAATCTTTCTTAAATAGCCATTCCTTTGTAGAAGATTTAATAAATCCCATTGTATGATTAAGTTTTTCAAAAAAAGTGTTTTCATCTTCATAACTTAGTAATTCTATAATTTCTTCATTTGTAACCACTTTCCCAAAAATCATTATAGAGTAACTTTTCAGTAAATGGGCCATGGCAATAATCCCACTACCACTTTTAACATAAGGAAAAAAGAAATTTTTCTTATCTTTTAATTTAAGTTCCTTAACCCAAGGTTCTAAACATCTTATCCAAGACTCTACGGTAAGTTGAGTATCATCTCCAACATAGGTGAACCACTTATCAATTCCCTTTTTTGTAGTTGAAATAAGAGTTTCTCTATCCATATCTAAATAGTTTTGAATTCCTTCGATTCTACTATTTTTTAGTTTGCCATTAATCTTATCAGTTAAACCAAATTCTCTTATAGTTTTCACAAAAATATTTGCAAGTTCTTCGTTTGGTAATTCTAACCCTACTAAGAAATCTTCCTCATTTTGATACTTAAAAAGTTCATCTATATGCGTATCAACCTTCCCTTCTGATTTATAAACCGCCCATACAATATCAAGTCTACTCATAGTATGTTCGAATGATTTTTTTACTTGATCTCGTAAATCCAATAATTCGTTATTAATTTTTGCTGTGTTGTCTTTTTGGGATTTTGAATGATCTGTTTTTTGTTGGCCAAGATTCCGTTTCCAAAAATCTAATTTGTGTTGTTGTGTCTTATTATTAGTTGGGTATTTTTGTTTTATTGCCCATTCTATCCAAATAGAATTTAATTCGTCAATATCAAAGGATTTATTTAAACAAGTACCTACGGTAAGTCCTCTCTTAATTGTGTGTTCATTTACAATTTTATTAATCTTAGACTCTATTTCTTCAAATTTTTTAGGTTTTGAGAAAGTTCTTTGTTCATCAACATACTTTGTAATATCAATAATTGAAAAGAAATATTTTAAAGCAGCTGTTTGGTCACCACCATTAATCTTAGCCATAGAATCAACAAACTCAGCTCCTACGTGATAAATTCTATTCGGCTTATAATCCCACATAATAACTTTCTCAACTTTAGTTTTTTTACCAATATGATTATCTAAATCATTATCAAACTCAAATCCTCTACCGAATAGTTGGAAATAAATTTCATAAGTAGATTTCGAAGATAAGTTAATAATACTTTTCCAATTTCTTTCTGAAACTCCTTGAATCATGCTACCAGCACTTAAAACAATTGTTCGTTTACCTTCCGATTCTGCCTTTAAGATAAGCTTATTAACTTCGTCCTCATTCCAAGCATCTCTACCCTTTGAACCTGCTACAAGTATAGGTACAATTTTATCAGAATATTCACTATTAAGTATAAGTCTTTTAAACTCCCTACATGCGGCTACAGTATCTAAAAGTGCAAGATGATGTTTTCTTTCCCTTGAAAATATGGGTGAAAATTTAGAATTAGGATTTACCATTTTTCCAACTAATTCTTCAAAATAAAATTGATTTGTCAATATACCATCATCAGTATTTTGTAAATTACGGAGATTAAAATCAGAACCGTCTGAATTGGAAAGTTCAATTAATTTAACCTCAAGTTGTAAATCAATATTAAGATCCTCTAAAAGTTTTTCCTTAAATTCCTTAATACCAAAGAAATATGTATTTAATTCATCAAACTTATCTTGGTGGTTTAAAACTATATTACAGGGAGTACCAGATGCTAGTGTTATTTCACCATTACAAATAGACTCATAATATTTTTCCCATTGTGGAGTGAAGTAATTATGTGCCTCATCCACGAATAATTCATTACATTTAATATCATACGACTTTTTAAGTGCGTTTAACTTTTCTTCAAAGTTAGTAAATTCATTCTTTTCTGTCGAAGCCGTTATAAGTTGTGGTGAAAGAACCACAATTGTATTTCTTTTTGGTGTCTTGTTAAAATCAAAATCTTTATTAGATTTCAACTCCACAAAATCCATACAATCTTTATAAGAGTTTTTCCATTTATTTTTCCAACCACTAAATACTTTAGTGTCATGACAAAACACAACATGGATACCTACTTTATTTTTTTCGACATATTTTCTTTTAATTTTTTCGAAGAAACACCAAGACTTTCCAAACCTCGTTGTTGCAAATAAACCAAAGTATTTAGTTTCGTTATTAATCATCTTTGCTATAGCTTCTTCTGAATCTATAGCGGACATATATGGAATAAGAAGTTCTTCTTTATCTAACTCTAACGTTACTTCTTCTTTAATTTTATCAAGAGTAGTAAAAAATGTTTCTTTACCAGATCCATCGTTTTTTGATGGTTCATCTGAAATTATTTTATTTACTTTTTGTTCTACATCATATGCGGTTCGTTCTTCATCAGTACCTAATCTTCTATCCTCATCTGTAAATTTGTAAGCCCATAAAATTACAAAAGGCTCATTTATTTTCCATTCACTTGTTATAGTTTCATCTGGTGTCTTATTATTGTTCTTAGAACCATATTGACCAAATTTTATCCACTCCAAAATGGATGATAGAGGTAACTCTTTTTCAATCATATTATTATAAACTGTTTCCGTTACCCAAGCATATAATCCTTGGCCTTTTGACTTGAATATTTCTAACTCATCAGTAGATAAAATTGTTTTAACTAACCAACCACCTTGTGCGTTCGGTCTAACTCCCCTTAACTTCTTTTTTCTATTCAATTCTTTCTTCATAACTTTTTTAATATACTTTTCTTGATATTTCTCTACCTGACTACTTTTAAATAATTGAGATTCTATAGCATTTTTTTTAACAGAATCCATTTTATCATATTCTGCAAAACTTTCAATTGTAAGTGGTTTTGTTAAAGTATTATTCATTTTATTATCTATTTTCTATTTGTTAATTTGAGATTTATCTCTCATTTCTTATACCTAAATATAACACTAAAAGCCTATATAAGTCAAGCCTTTTTTTAATTATGTTATCGGGCCTCCAATATAGAGTTCCCATTCACCACTATCTATAAGTGGTTTTGCTTTTTTGTATTTTAAATCTTTTGTTTCTTTACCATCAGTAATCATAACAATTTCGTTTCTTCCAAATTCTTTTTTACTTATAATAGGTTTTAACTTTATTTCTTTATCAATACAACTAATACCATTCAAATGGTCTATTTCGTGTTGTATACAAACTGATTCAAGTGTTCTTTGTTCTTCTTCGTTTTTATTAGATTTGTCTTGTTCCCAAGTTCCCATTCCTTTACCAGGAGTTGGTTCTCCACTAAAATACCAATCTGATTCTTCTTGTTCTGTATGTATAACAATATTCTTAAATCTTTTAGTATTTACTCCTTTTTTTGGAAATGATAAACAACCTTCATAATAATCTATCTCATCCCATTGTTCTTTAATAACAGGATTTATTAATATAAGTGGCTCCCTAACATTAACCACAGCAACAGCGGCGTCAATACCCACTTGGTTAGCTGCCAAACCAATACCATCTTTCCGTGTTGTGAGAATATTAAATAAGTCTTTAGCTATAGATAGTCCTTCTTCTACGGACACCTTTCTCAGTTTTTTATTTATAACTGGATTTTCTTCTTTAAAACAATTAATTATTTGTTTCAATTACATCCTCGGATTACTATTATCATACATTTTTAATGCTATATAACCTAACAAACATACTACTATAAATTCAAACATTTTTTACTGCCCTATACTTAGATTTTTTTGATGTTTCTTTAACAACTATTTTTCCTTTAAGTTTACCTTTTGTTCCAAGGTGATTTTTAATAAACCAATCAGGAATTTCACCATCGGAATCTTCCATATCTCTACGAAGAGCTCTACGAATATTACTCAACTTTCTCCATTTACTATCATTCCTATTCTTCCTACGATGTTTACTTATTGGCATTTCGTTCCTCTATTTTTTTTCTATAAAGTTTAGCATCTTCATCATAGGCTGCCCAAAATGTTATTGTGGACTCTCCTTCTTCATATGAATATTCTTTCATCTTATGTGCTATGTGAAATGGTGTTTTTGTTTTCTTGGCCATTGTTACTCCTTATGCCTGTGCTAATTCTACATTAATATTATCATATCTATATTCCCAATAAAATAATACTAAGTCTGCTAATTTATCCAGATACTTTGGGGTCAAAGTTCTCTCTGGATACATAAAATCAATTATAGTTGGTTGTGTTACATTAACATCCATTTATCTGTATATCCTTATATTTAATATTCACTTCTCTTTCAAGAGTATCTATTATATAGTTTAAATCATTTTTTGCTCCACCTAAATCTGATTCGTTTTCTACAAACCCATTAGATGTAGAATCTAATTGATTACTAATTGATTCTAATTCTTCTAATATTTCTACTTTTGACATCTTACTCCCATATTCTTGCTAATCTGCGGACGAAACCTAATGTGGCTCCGAATCCAAATGCTATTGCTGCTACTTGGAAATCTTCCATATATAATGCCACTGCTGACATAATATATCCTGTAAATCTCACTACACCATATAGTGAAAAATTACCACTAGCTTCTACAAAGTTTGTTTTTGACATTTCTTGTTTCCTTAATTTTTTCTATTTTAGATGGATGAACAAATTTTCTCCACTTACCTTTTGTGGCTTCATCCAATAATTTTTGTTGTTTTATAGTAATCATACTTACTCCTTAAAAAATTTTATAAAACCTACGGGTGAATTAACACCCGTAGATAATATCACCTACTATACTAAATTAATGCTTTAACATTTTTAGCAACGGGCCCTTGTTTTCCTTCTCCGATTTCAAACTCAACTTTTTGACCTTCTTCTAAAGTCTTATAGCCGTCTGTTTGAATTTCAGAAAAGTGAACAAAGTAATCTGTATCGCCTGATGCTGAATCAGATACAAAACCGTATCCTTTTTTGCCATCAAACCACTTTACTTTACCTTCACTCATGATTTTCCTTCTTTGTTTATGTTGTGATTCAAGAAATCTTGCTGTTTTTTCACAGCCTTTTTTATCGCTTCTTTTTTTTCTTTATGTCGGGCAACTAACATTTGTTCTTTTGTCCGACGTTTAGATCTTTTACTTACTAATTTTTTCTTTTTAGGTGGTGAAACCTTAGTTGGTTTCTTAGTTCCTTTTAACTTAGGTTGTTCTTTACCCTTATGATATACCGAACCATCTTTATCGACAAACTCCGCCATCCAATGCCATCCTGCTGGACGACCTGTGGGTTTGTATCCTTTAGGTTCTTCTAATGGTACTGACCTAATTGTACATCGTGAACATTTTACACTATCTGCTTCATCACCAACTTGTTCATATCGTCCACATACCTTACACGACATATACCGTATATTTCCTTCCATATAACTATAATATGTTAGTTTATTTTTCTTACTCATTTTATTACTTCTTTACAACTTCCTTAATTTCTCAACAGGTAATAGTAATCTATGTTCATATGAACCTTCTTTTTGTACTACAGTATATATATCTTTTTCAATACTTTCAACCTGATATGGTGGTTCATTTTTATCACTTAAACCAACTATTAAAACTTTAACCCAATCATCAACTACAATTTCAGTATTTTTCAATATTAAACTCCCTGTTTATGTTTCTTACTAAATCTATTATCTTGAACTTCCAAAATATGTTTACAATATTTTGTCTTG
>Ga0209402_10003051_pt1 | contig 16241 bp, 18 predicted proteins | sample ArcticOcean_MG_C_3_FD_187437 | JGI IMG/M metagenome (GOLD analysis project Ga0209402, IMG submission 187437) | Marine microbial communities from western Arctic Ocean - ArcticOcean_MG_CB8_126 (SPAdes) (version 2) | ecosystem: Environmental > Aquatic > Marine > Oceanic | place: Arctic Ocean... | reverse complement strand
AGCAGCCTTGAACTTCTTCGGCTACATCCCGTCTTACGAAAGAAAACAATGCCGAGGTACGGCTTGCGTTACTGCGATACGGCCGCGCTCCCAGTTTCGTCTCTTACGGGGCATTACGCACGGTGCACAATATCATCCGCTCGATGGAGGCTTTGATCTGGGCGATTATTGCTGTCGGTCTGGGTAGGGGTCGGGCCATTCGCCGGTAATAAAGGCGCTGATGATCCACTTCGTCGTCGCTCAGGCCAAGCAGTATTCGGAACTGGTCGAATGCTTGACGAGGGGCCGATCAAAGCGATCCAGGCTACGGGTGCGACCGCGGTGCAGATAGTGCGCTTCGCAGTCGTACCGCCGATCGCCCTGCCCTACATTTCCTTTACCATCTACCGTTGGGACATCAACGTACGAATGGCAACTATTATCGGCCTTGTGGGCGGCGGTGGTAAAAGGCGAGATTCTCATCCAATACAAGGGACAGGCGAAGCGGCACGGGGTCGGCTGTATCATCGTCGTTATCGCCGTCGTCGTGTGGCTCATGGACACAGCGTCGGCGTACATTCGGGAGCGATAAAATAGCTGTGGGCAGGCGCAACGAGCAATAGCCGAAAAAAAACAGAAACCGCAGTTTGCTCGTGGCTTTACCTGCCGACCCGATCACCTGCCACCCGCACCAGCGCGGTGAGGCATTCACCGCAACCTGTTTACGGACCAAGGTATGCTCATCGTCAGTCCGCAACCAGCTCGTCCAAGGTCGGCAGAAACTTGTTGGCGACCAGTTCCATGTCGTCACGGTTCTTGCAGATGAGCCCAAGCGTGTCCCGGATGGTGTCGAGGTCGAGCTTGGACCGGTGCAGCGCGACGAGGGCCATGGCCCAGTCAATGGTCTCAGCAATACCCGGCGTCTTTTCCAGCTGCAGTTCACGCAGCCGATGCATGAAATGACAGATCTGATCGGCCAGTTTCTCGTCGATCCCCTGCACCTTGCCACGGACGATCGCCAGTTCTTTCTCAAACGACGGATAGTCAATCCACAGATAAAGGCACCGGCGACGGACAGCATCGGAGAGTTCACGGGTGCGGTTGCTCGTGATCACAACCGACGGGATGTGGGTGGCAGTAACAGTGCCCATCTCAGGAACGGTGATCTGCCAGTCAGAGAGGATCTCGAGCAGGAAACTCTCGAACTCCTCGTCTGAGCGATCGAGTTCGTCGATCAGCAGAACGGGCGCCTTGTCGCAGGTGATCGCCTGGAGCAATGGCCGCTTGAGCAGGAAACTCTCGCCGAAAATGGTCGATTCCTTTTCCTCGACGGACCTGGAACTGTGTTCCTCGAGCTTGAGCTGCAGGAACTGCCGCTGATAGTTCCACTCATACAGGGCGGCATTAGCATCGAGCCCTTCATAGCACTGCAACCGGATCAGATCCGTCTCCAGCGCCTTCGCCATGACTTTGGCAACCTCTGTCTTGCCCACACCGGTGGGCCCCTCGAGCAGCAACGGCTTCTGAAGCGCCATGGCCAGATAGGTGGACATGACGATATTTTTGTCGGTGATGTACCCCTGGCTCTCTAGCAGGGAACGGACATTTTCGAGGTCGACTTGCGGCATAATACTGCCGGCAAGCTAAGAGGCGGCTTTGACGGCTGCCGTCAAAGCCCGCTTGGCGTAGACTTTCGCCAGGTGCGCCCGGAACTCGGCAGAAGCAAACGTGTCGCTCATGCAGTCCTGCCCATTGCCGGCGCACTCAGCCGCCGCCACGATAGCAGCCTCGTCGCCACTGGTGCCCGTGATGGCGTCCTCGACGTCGGCGTCTCGGAAAGCAACACCAGATACACCGTTAAACGCGACCCTGACGTTGGCGCACTTGCCACCGTCCATAGTCACATTGGCGGCACACCCGACAACGGCATAGCCACTGGCGGGGTTGGGGAACTTCAGGTAGACCGAGCCGGTCCCGGGGGCGCGAGCAGGAATCCGCACTGCTGTGAGCAACTCATCCTCCTGCACGGCGGTCACGAAGATGTCGAGGAAGAAATCGGCGGCGGGCACGGTGCGGCTGCCATTGGGTCCCTGCACAACGATCTCGGCTTCATCGGCCAAGATCGCAGCGGGGTAATCGGCAGCAGGATCGGCATGGACGAGGGCACCGCCGATGGTGCCGCAATTGCGCACTTGCAAGTCACCGATGGCCGCTGCCGCGGCCGCTAGATTCGGAGCCTTCGCCTGGACGACATCGGAGGACGCTACGTCGTCATGGGTCGTCAGGGCGCCGATGACAATGGTGTCACCGTCCTCGCTGATGCCCTTGAGTTCATCGATACGTCCGATGTCGATCAGGGTCTCGGGGCGCGCCAAACGAAGCTTGAGCGTCGGGATCAGGCTGTGACCACCGGCTAAAATCTTAGCATCGCCGCCGCTTTCCGCCAATAGTGTGACGGCCTCGTCAACGCTGCTGGCACGCTGATAATCAAACGCTGCTGGTATCATTGGAGTCTCCTTGTGAATGACGGGCTTAACACTTGATTTTCTGGGCGGCGTACTGCACCGCCTTGACGATGTTCTGGTAGCCAGTGCAGCGGCACAGGTTGCCTTCGAGAGCCTCACGGATTTCATGTTCCGACGGGTCGGGATTGCGATCGAGCAGGTCAACGGCAGTGATGATCATGCCGGGCGTGCAAAAGCCGCACTGCAGACCGTGTTTCTCCCAGAACGCATCCTGGACAGGGTGCAGTCCGTTGCCGTCAGCGAGCCCTTCGATCGTCGTGATATCGGTGCCGTCCGCCTGGGCTGCAAGCATGGTACAGGACTTGACCGCTTTACCATTGACCAGGACCGTGCAGGCACCGCAACTGCTAGTGTCGCAGCCGATGTGCGTTCCGGTCAGTCCGAGGCTTTCACGGATGTAATAGACGAGAAGTTGATTGCTTTCGACGCTGCCCTGATGGGCTTCGCCGTTCACTTTCACGTTGATGGATACTGCCATTGGGGGGACCCTCCGTACTTTTCGATGTATAAATTCAAGTTAGTTCAGCCACTTCTGCTTCGAGCGCCCTGAAAAACTGTTCTGTCTGACTCTTCGCCACACCGGAGAGCACGCGCTGCCCGATGCCGGCGATCACGCCGCTGATCTTCGCTTCGCCCTTAAACGAGACACTGCACTGTCCGTTGTCCTCCTCCTGAACCGCAATGAGGAACTCGCCTTTGACATTGCCCACCGGGCTGCGTTGCGTGACCTTGAGCGTGTAACGCTCCGGCGGCACCTTGTCGGTCACTTCCAGCGCGCCCTTGAACTTCCCGTTGACCGGCCCCACCTTGACCTGAAAAATAGCCTTGTACCGGTCGCCTTCTTCGTGACACAATTCCTTGACACCCGGTGAAATGCGTGCCAATACGTCCGGGTCGATGAGCAACTCCCAAACGGTCTCACGTGGGGCGTCCAGTATGTGATTCCCTTCAAAATGCATGACGATCCAAAATACAGGCAGCTACTCCTGCAGAATGCACAAGTCCTCAACGTTATTCGGCGAATGCAAATGTAGGAGCGCCGGTCCCGAATGCAACCATACACATGCCAGTTTGTGACAATTTCACCTTTGCACCGCCTTGACACACATAAAAACATGGCTAATTTTTATCAGCATGAATTGGACTGATCCACTACCCTTGACGCTCAGAACACAACAACAACCGCAAGGACATTCATGAAAGGCCTCACAGACAAACAACGGAACATACTCGAGTACATCGAGGAGTTCGGCCGCACCGAGAATATGGCGCCTACCGTTTACGAAGTCGCCGAACGTTTCAACATCAAGTCCGCCACGGCGTTTGCGCACCTGCGGGCACTGCAACGCAAAGGCTATGTCGATCGCACGTCCAAAGCCCGCAGCTTGACGCTGATGCGCGGCACCTCGCCCAAACACCTGTCAATGACCCTGAGCATCCCGATTCTCGGTCGTATCAGCGCCGGACAACCTCTGCTTGCGGAAGAGCATGTCGAGGAAATCATTCAGATCGACACCAATCTTTTGCCGAATACCACCAGTGGCCAGGGCCTCTTCGGGCTCCGAGTTTCCGGAGAAAGCATGATCGAGAAAGGGATCATGGACCATGACATCATCATCGCCCGACAACAGAACACAGCGCTTCCGGGCGACATCGTCGTGGCGCTGGTGGACGACGAAGCGACTGTGAAATCATTCTTCGTTTCGACGGAGCACATCGAACTGCGTCCGGCCAATCCAGCGTTCGAGTCGCAGTACTACCCCCTCGACGCAATCCTCATTCAGGGTGTCGTTTCAGCAATGCTCCGGACGTACTAGATCGGAGAATCCAAGTAAAAAGTGGCAAGTGCCTGGCGACTGCTAAACAAGGTGTCAGGTGTGGGATGAGCGACTCCCCCATTCTTCTCATCGCAATCTTTCTCGCGTGTCACTCGGCAAAAATCAGTAAAAGGAACATGTGGCGATTCACTCTTCCTTCCTTCCACTTGCACATCCGCTTGCAAGATTCCGATCTGCTCCGACATTGACACATGGCGACGACCCACAAAATTATCATCGGCGACGCCCGGGAAATGGCGGAACTCGACGATCATAGCGTCCAACTCATCGTCACCTCACCGCCGTACTGGGAACTGAAGGACTACGGCTACGACCAGCAAATCGGTTTTGATCAGACCTACGAAACCTATATCGACAGCCTCAATCTGGTCTGGCAGGAATGTGCCCGAGTACTGGAGAGCGGCTGCCGGCTGTGTATCAACATCGGTGACCAGTTCGCCCGCTCGGCCTATTACGGCCGGTACAAGGTCGTCCCGGTACGTGCCGAGATCATCCGCTTCTGCGAAACCGTCGGTTTCGACTATATGGGCGCCGTCATCTGGCAGAAATTCACCACCTGCAATACCAGCGGTGGTGCCACGATCATGGGATCCTTTCCGTATCCGCGCAACGGGATTCTCAAGATTGACTACGAGTTCATTCTCATTTTTCGCAAACCCGGCGAAGCACCAAAAGTCGACAAACCCATCCGGGAGGCCTCACGCCTGACCAAGAAAGAGTGGTCCGAGTACTTCAACGGCCACTGGAACTTTCCTGGTGCCCGGCAGACAGCGCATATGGCAACGTTCCCTGAGGAACTGCCACGGCGGCTTATCAAAATGTTTTCGTTTATCGGAGATACCGTGCTCGACCCTTTCCTCGGCAGTGGCACGACAACACTCGCTGCGAAACACCTCGATCGCTGCTCCCAGGGTTACGAACTGAATGCAGACTACCTTGAGATCATCGGGAAGAAAGTCAGCCTGCACCAGGCCGACATGTTTGACACCGCCGACATCTCTCTGGAACACCGCAAACAGTCTGTCGATCTGGAAGCTCGTCTGGCTACCCTACCCTATCGCTTTCATGATCCAGTGGCATTCAATCGCAAGGTCGACCCGCGTAACCACCAGGACTACGGCTCTCGCGTCTACCACGACCAGCAGAAAACTCGCGATTTCTACAAAGTCACCGGGGTTATAGAACCCAATCTTCTGGAACTCGACGGGCACCTCAACATTCGTCTCATCGGGGTAAAAGCTCGCCGGCGCTCACGCAAGGCCGCCATGCAATTCCTGGCCGACAAGACAGGAGGAAAGCGTGTTTTTTTTAAGCTCGACAAGACCGAATTCGATAGCGACGGCAACTTGTGCTGTTACCTTTATCTGAAGAACAAAACGTTCCTCAACGCGCATCTCATCAAGCACAACCTGGTCGACATCGACACTGAATCGGCCTATCGACACAGCAAACGTTTCGCACGGTACGCCGAAGAAGCACAGGAGCAGTAAGATCGCGGACCAGCATGCCAATTCACTGATTATTCGGGAATTAGACAGCCAGGCAGAGTATCTGCAGGTATACGATATCCAGTCGGTCGTATGGGGCGATACCTTTGCCGACAAGGCACCGCCAAACCTGCTCACCGCCGCCCGCCGTGTCGGGGCGGTGCTTGTGGGAGCGCTCGACGGCAACGAAGTCGTTGGCTTTGTGTTCAGCATCGCCGGACTCCGCGACCGGGTTCCGCTCCACTGGTCCGACCTCATGGGCGTACTGCCCGACTACCGAAATCATGGTCTAGGGCGTCGAATGAAGCTGAAGCAGCGGGAGCTATGCCTGGGCGCCGGCGTCAAGTGCATCGAATGGTCGTACGACCCGATGGTGGCACGCAACGCACACTTCAACATCAACCGACTGGGCGTCGAAATAGTCGATTACATACCCGACTTTTACCTTCACACAGGCAGCAAGATCCATACGCTCAAGATGGATCGGACGATCGCGGCATGGAACCTCGACAGCGCGGGAGTCATCGCGCGACTCGACACCCGAATCGCCCCGCTGCCGGTCGATGATGCTGCAATCATTAACAATCCCGACGGCTCCACCAAACTCGATTCACTTGCACCAGGAGTGACAGTGCGCGTGGAAATACCGGCAGACATCTGGGCAATTGCCGCTGATGACCATGAAGCCGCCAACGCCTGGCAGTCCGGTGTGCGTGCATCGTTCACCAACGCCATTGCAGCCGGCTTCACAGTGACTGGATTCTATCGGAATTCAGACACAGGCCGTTGTTTTTACGTCCTGAGCAATACGGCATAAAGCTCATACAATGCCACACCGTCGATTCGAGCAGGACAGAATCATCGCCCGTCACGATCCGGCAGACGTGTCAGCGATTCACATGGCGTGCGACTGCGAAATTAAAAATAACAGCACCCGGTTAATTAAACCAAATCAAAGAGGCTCCTTTGTTGTCCCCATCTCCGGCAAAAGTTCCTCCGTAACTTTCGGCAAGGCGTTTCATGAGAGCGACAGCGGGACCTGAAATACGGGAGGGGCCCGACGTTGAGCCGTAACCGTGAATGATTTTGATGCCTGAATTTCCTCTGTAACTGGCGGCGTCCACCTCCTCCTCAATCCTCTTTCTAGCCGCTTCGACATTCTCTCCATTATGGGCAACATCAACCACATGGAGTCCAAGCTGGGGCTTCTCGCGCTCTTCAGCGCCACACTTCGGACATTCTCTGTGTCCAGTCGCGTCTACGGGAAATCCGCAATCCTGACACTGTCCCTTCTGTTGTGATTTTGACACTTGTGTACCTAGGTGTGAGGTGGCCGTGCTTCGGATAATAACCGGCAATGCGTTAACCCTAAGTAATATAGCAGGACATTAATTTCTATTTCTATAAGATTATCACGTTAACAAAAGTCCCCTGAAAGCAGATGGCACGCTGGATCATCAAACGTCCCGAGGAACACAGCATGGGTGGCACGAACTGAAAACCGAAACGCCGTGTCGCCATTATCCAACGAGGCACCAAGAAGCCAGGCAATTATAAAAAAAGGCAGCATTAAAAAAATCACCCACAGAAGAAAGTGCCCGAGCGCCGTAAAAAAGCCTTCTTCATACCCCTGCCAGAGAGCCAGGACCCCGGCAACAGGCACCAGAAAAAAACCGATTGTGTTCGCCATAGCCCTGTCGCCTATCAGGACGACAGCCCCGATGATCACAGCACAGATCACATTGTAAAGAAGCATCAGCACCGATGCTTTCACTGCATCGGAAACGGGAGCGCCCTTCATCATCAATTTGCCGGCAAGGTAAACTATCAAGGTGCCGTACAAAACCCCGACAATCACGGCGCATATTACGCGAAAGATACTACCTGCGATCAAGCCGGTCAGTATGGAAATCCCCTTTCCCAACAACCTGACACCGTCCTCCGAGCCAACGCTCGCGGGCACGGATGGCGTGCGCGCATTGCCGCTTTGAACTCTCTCGGCCAGGCCTTCGACCTTCGATACGTAGTCACGATCGTCCTGGCTTAGCCGTGTCAGCTTGATACGGGTGGTGCCGCCGTCACTGTCGCGGACAATCAGCGCCTTTTCGTCCTCGACTCCCGCGTAAGTGCCGTCGACCGTATCCCCAGTATCGCTGCTCCAAGTGCGGGCATGGCCACCATGTAACGCAAAAAAAAATACAAAAAGACCAAAAAGGGTTGTACAGGACTGGCGGCTCACAAGATTTCCTTCATAACTATCAGCGGATAATCGTTATTTACAGATGATAGAATCGTAGTTCAGACAACCGTTTTTTAAGCAAACAAACGGCACTCGAAAAACGCCGGATTGCAGACTATCCCGCCACCAACTTATCACGCACGGTAACGGTCGTCTTGAAGTGGAGCTTCACGACTTTATTCAACTCCTCGAACCCGTGTTTCTTTGCGATCTCTGCAGCCACCGTGCTGACTTTGTCTGAAGCCCCCTTCGGCAGAATCGTTTCGTAGCCTTCGCCAAGCTTGTTCATCTGCTGGACAAAAGCGTTCCGCGCCAGAATGGAGGCCGCGCCTACGGCAATGTCTGACTCGGCTTTCGGCATCTGCTCGAGCGTGATCTGCTTGCCGAGTTTCATCAGAGCGTTCTGAACCGTCGACTTGCGACCGAACTGATCGGAGATCGCGCGCGGACAGTCCGGTGTCTTTTCGAGAACATCCTCGAGGGCGCGGGCATGGCCCCAACCGAGCATGGTATTGAGGTTTGCAAATTTTTCGTAGAGCCGATTGTAGGTCTCCGGGCCGATGCGGACGACAGCGAAGCGGCCTTTGACGATATTGCGGATCTTGCCAGCCAGCATACCGATCTTCTTGTCGCTCTTGATCATTTTTGAATCCTGCACCCCTTCCTCGAGCAGCTTCGCAGCACAATCGCCATCGACATAGACGGCAGCGATGACCAGTGGACCGAAATAATCGCCTTTGCCGCTTTCATCGATACCGATATGCGGCTCGAACATCTCAGGGTTCTGCTCCCGGGCAACGACCGATTCATAGCCCATCCGCACTTCCTTCAGAATCCGGGGCTCCAAGATGAGCTGCACAAACTCCTCGGTGCCTTTGCCCTGGATGCAGAACTTGCCGGACTCGTAGGCAACGGCCGTGGTCTTTTCCTTACGCGCCCGCCACAGGGCATAGGGTGCCTCGTCCAGCTCCCAGCTTTCTCCCTGCAGAATGCTGTTCAACTGCTCGGCCTGATCAGGGCTCAGCTTGCATACATAGTTGGTTGTAGCCATCAATGATACCGCTTGTGGTGTCACGTACGTAATTCGATATTGTCGCTTCCGTGCCACGGAATTCCAGACTGTTCCGGATATTCCTGCAACTTTTTGCGTGATCGCACCGGAGAACCTCTGAGTATTCAACACCGCTATGGAGCCGACCGCATGGTCAAAAATACCATTGCCGGGATCACTGCCGGTTTATTCGCTCGTCTCTCGGAGCAGGATCCTTGCCTCGCCAAGCTTTTCTTGAACCCATGGTCCCGGACGTATGCACCGTCGATGCCGAGCACGCATGCATCGTGGAACATCGAAACAAATCAGGAGGGGGAAGGCGAGTACACGCAAACTTATCTTCTGCTTACTCAGGAAAACAGCAGCCATGACGCCCTCCGCGGGCAACTGCTCGAAGGCTTAATCTCGATCAGTTGTGTACCAGGGGAAAGCGCATGTGCCAAAAGCACCATCAAAATTCGTCTGTAAACGATCGGTCAGTTTCACGGCCCTGCACATACGCCTTGTCGGCATCGTACGAGACGTCAAATCGCAGCGCATCATTGAGACTGACTGTGGACATTGCCATCGCCCCCGACTCCACCTCGATGACCTTAAATTCGAACGGCACTTCAACCAGCGCGCTCGAGGTGACGAAGTGGACGCCTTCATGCACAACATGCATATTCATATGGTTGTGTGCGCCAAGAACACACTTGAGGTTGGGATGCCGGGAAACAAGTTCAATGAAGGACGCCCTAAACGCCAGCGGTGCCGGATCAAGCGGTTCGGCAAGGCCCGTCTGCCCTTCCGGCGCCCCGAAAACTGAGCTATGGGTCTGCACGATATGCGGCAGATCCGGTTCGGCATCCAGTGCTTCCGAGAGATAGGCCAACTGATCCGGCGAAAATTGCGAATCTAATGAATCACGCCAGTAGTATGGTTCCTCACACCAGTGATTGGGAACCACGTGAATGCGGCAATCTTCTGTGGCAACTGTGTACAACGGCTTCCCGCTGTCGCCAAAAAATCCCGGCGCAAGAGCCAGCCAGCGTTCAACTGCAGTTGGCGCATCCAGATCATGGTTTCCCAGGCAAAGATGAACAGGAATGCCCCAGTCGAAGGCCGTCGCCGAAGCAACAATTGCCGCGTCTGACAGCGTATTGATCATGTCACCGCCGTGTAGCACAAAGTCGATGTCGCCCCGGCCGTGTAAATACGTTTTCAGCGCCGTCAGAATCTCCTCAAGCTGCTCCGGATATCCTTGCTGGCGCAGCATGACCTCATCGGCGCCCATATGGGTATCGCAAATATAGATGAATCTTGTCATTTTTTTCGCCAATTCCTTGGCTACAAGTTTTAGCTGACAGGTATCACTTTAGTTCACCGAAGATGAACGTCGAATAAAATCAACAAAAACATCTAATCTCCCGCTTTCTTCTTTCCTTTGTGGTGTACCTTTTTCCGAAACAATACACATGGGAAACAATTGGCTATGGAAATCCGCAAACCGAAAATAGGACTGTTCGCCGGCGGTATTGAATGCTACTGGGTCGACATGTCCATGGACGAATTGCCCGCTCGGCTGCAACAGGACGTTGACCGCCTGATCGCAAGCCTCGACGGCGAAGTCGTCTTTCCGTGCCTGGCCGGCAACCCTGCCCAATCGGCCGAGGCAGGCCGAGCCATACGCGAGGCACAATGTGATATCGCCGTCGTCTATCACGCAACATTCATCGCTGACGACATGACGGTCGCATTCCTCGACGCGCTCGGCGAGAAAATCCCGGTGCTGCAACTGCACTCGCAGGGACTGAAGGGCATCCCAGATGATTTCTCACTGATCGACTACGGCACGTGCTACGGCAACAACAGTGCTATCCAGGCAATAACCACCCTGCGTCGGCTCGGACGCGACCTCAAACTGCCGCTGGTCGTCGGAGAACTCGATGCCCCTGGCTTCCAGGCCCAGATCAACGGCTGGTGCCGCGCCGCCCGTGCCGTCAACGCACTAAAAGGCGCCAACGTCTCGTTCCTACCGCATTGGGTGACGTCCTTCGCGCTGTGGGACACCATCCCCGATCCGCTCACCATGTACCGGCAGACCGGCGTGAAGATCGAATTCCGTTACGTTTCGGAGGTCAAGGAGCGCATGGACGCTGTGCCGGATGCTGCGGTCAGTGCACTAGTCGAGGAAATCTACAGCAGCTACGAAGTGCTGGAACCCCCACGCGAAGAAGTGGAGCGCGCCGCACGGCATGCATTGGCACTGGAGCAGCTATGCAACGACTTTGAGATCGATGCATTGGCCTGCGAGCCCTTCGACCAACTCGCGAAAGTGACCGGCTGCATGCCCGCTTACGAGCTCGGCAGATTGGCAGACCTAGGTGTCGTGGTCACGATCGAAGGTGACCTGCAGGTGGCCGTCGCAGGACTCATGCTCAAAGCGCTGACCGGGCGCACCGGGCAGTTTTTCGAACACCTCATGTTCGACACGGAAAAAAACTGGATCCTCGGCGGTCACGACGGTGGTTCAACGCCTTTCTACATGGCCCACCCGGACCAGCCGATCAAAATACGCAACACGATGTATGTCGACTTCAAGAAAACGGACTTCGCCTTTGACTATGGCGTCGTTCCCGAGTTCATCGTCAAGCCGGGGCCGATCACCATGCTCACTCTATGCCAGATCCGCGAGAACGAGAATCGACATGCCATGCGCATTGTAACCGGCGACGCAGTCGACACGCACGCCCGCCCGATCCATATGGAACACACGATCTTCCAGCCGCATATGCCCGTAGAGCAGTACTACTCGCGCCTGGCGGAACTGACCGTCGACCACCACTTCGCACTGATCCACGGCGAGCTCGAGGACGACCTGATCAAGATGGCGAAGATCATGGACATGGAAGTGGATTGCGTCTGCACCCGAGGTTGATCACGGCAAACACCGAAAGTGTATTCCAAAACCCTGAAAAAGCTGACTCAAGAACAAGTCGACACATTCCATCATGACTTCCGGTCGTGCGCAAAGACGGCGTACCTCAGGAAGCATTACCATGGCTCCACGAACACCTATCCGCTCGTGGTTCGCAGCGTTGGGCCTTCGCGCTAAAGGCAGCTTACACGCCTCAAATGACGAACGGGCTCGTCCTATTTTCGAGCAAACTCGAAAGCGCGTACTTGCATCGCCGGGATCTTGAACTTGCCGGGCAGTTCGATCCAGCCGCCCTCACCTGCCGGACATTCGGCCGTCTGCCAGTTGGAGCGGCCGTCGAGCATGCGAACCTCGACGCAACCTGCCGACGCCAAGACAGGCAAACGCAACGCAAGTTTCGAGATGTCATCGAGGCTGAAATTGGCTAATCCCAGAAACACACGATCGCCGGCACTGTTCTGCCGGTAGACCACCTGCAGATCGTAAGCCGTGTCGAAACCGAAACGCACCGGCAGGTCTCTTTGCGTCACCCACTCGAGCATCGCCTCGATCTGTGTCTTTCGCATCGCTGTCACCAGCCCACCTTCCCCGGTCGCATCACTCAACCGGAACGGCAGCACCGCGATCCGCCCGCCATCCCACTCACGCACCCACGAACTGACACCCAATGGCTTGCCGTCCTGATCGAGAAATTCGTGCAGCGGCGTAAATTCCTCAGCATCCGGCAACTCGAACATAGGCAGGTCTCGACGCACCGCGGACAAAGGATCCATCGTCTGCCGCCGGCCCGCAGCCTCCCCGTTGATTGACGAGTCGACAAATTGTTCGGCCGCAGGGAACCCCGGCAACGGCAACAATCGAGCGCCGCCGATAATGTCGTTACGTCCCAAATACTGCAGCACTTCGAAGGCATCGCGATCGATGATCATGCCCGAAGCCGCGAACTCCGCAAGTTCGGCCTGTCGCGCCAATGGCGAATTGCCGATCAGAATGCGACCGTCACCACCTGCCGGCCACAGTGGCAAGCCCAGCCGTGCCAGAACACGCGACTCGGCCATGTTGAGGCTGCAAATATCCTCTACTTTCGCTCGCAAGCCGATGATGTTTTCACTCAACTCGAGGCTTATACCTCGAGTCTGCCAGTCCGGTGAGGCGACGAACGGCGTGACCGCTTCAATCTGCTTTTTCGCATCAGCGATCGCCTGCCGTGCCGGCTTATCGATGCGGGAGTTGCTGATCGTGCTGCTGACATACCCGTGCATGGCACCCCAAACAAGTTTCATCTGAATCACACGGGCACTGTGGTTGTAGCCGGTACCCGGCCACGTCTCCAGTTCCGGCCAGCCGTCGTATGACGAGCCAAATGCCCGCTGCATGCCCCAGCACGGTGCATAGACACTCCAGCCGAGCCGGTCCAGGTCCGTGTAAGCACCGTATTCCGGACGCGCCAAGCCCCGTGTATGCGGATTCAGCACGCGCCCGATCTCCCGCGCGCAGGTGGCCCCAAAAAACAACACGGTATGCGACGGCGGCATGAAGCCGATACGCATCTGGGGCGCAACATCATGAACGGCAACGGCCAGGGACCGGGCACAGTCGACCAGCGTTCTGTCCTGCAGTTGGCTCCATTGCACCGCTGTGTCAGTTGGCAACGTCGTCGGCGACTCCAAGGCTGCAAGCAGTTCCTCGCAAGCCCACGCGCGCCCGGTGATCTCTGCGAACGCCGCAAGGTGCAAATCGCAAAAGCACTGGCCGCCCTTGTTCTTGTAGCGGAAGTCGTCATCGATCCAGATTTCATCGACTCCCTCGACACCGGCGTAGATTGCATACGTCTCGGCGGTGTAGGCCAGAAAGCCTGGATCGATCGGGCAATAAGTCTCGTAAAACACCTGGCCGTCGAAGTCGATCTGGTGCTGGTACGGCAGCGGGTTCGAGCGCGGCGGGGACATGTTCATGCCGAGCGTAGTATGAATGTTGATGCCGACCCCGAGTCCCGCTGACCGGAATGACTTTGCGGCCTTCTCAATAATCACTGCGCGGCGGCGGCTTTCCTCGAGGTCATGGTGGCCCGGTTCGATATGGCCGTAAACGTTGAACAACATGACCCGTGTCAGCCCGACCCGGCGTGCGCGTGCAATAATTTTTCTACGGCTGGCAACAGTTTCGAACTCCCCCATGAGGAGGCGTTCTATGAAGTCATTGGGCATACAAAAAGTCCTCTCTATATGATGCGTTTTACACAGGGAACGGTGACAGTATCCGAATGGGTGTCGATTACAAACTCGTACAAAGCGGCAAGGCACCAGCGGTTTCCAACGGGCCTGTTCACCAGTATAGTATGGCATGGTTCGGGCATTACTCATCCTCCTACTGATCGCGACAACTCTTCAGACGATTGCCCGCGATCGATTCTGGCGTCTCGACGGCAAGCGCGTAGAAGCGAAACTCGTCGCTGTCGAAGATCAGAACGCACTCCTGCAAGACGAATCTGGCGGGACGCACGAAGTCCCCATCGCCGAGCTGTCCAGGCACGAACAGAACATCATCAAGCGCTGGCAGAAGAAGCACCCGAATAAAACCGACACCCGCGAGAAAACTGACAACACGCTACGAAAGCTCGAGATCAAAGCCGCTGAGATCATCAACGATATCCGTAGCGAAAAGGGCCTCAACCGCCTGACCTTCGACAGCAAGGCAGCAGATGTCGCCAGGGCCCATAGCCGCAACATGGCCGAGCGGGACTATTTCAGCCACAGGGGCAAGGATGGCAGGACGCCTTTCAAGCGCATGCGCGATGGCGGCGTGGATTATCGAGCGGCCGCCGAGAACATTGCGATCAACAACTCACCCGACGGCGCCGCCAAGGCGTGGATGGACAGCAAGGGGCACCGCACCAACATCCTCAACGGCAATTACAACCGGACCGGCATGGGTATCTGGCGGAAAGACGGCCAGCTCTATCTGACCCAGGTATTCATGGATTGAGCCCGCCTTAAGCTCCCCGCCTGATCCACCCCACCTATAATCGCAAAATAAATCCAGCTCTCTTACTTGTTGCGGCCTCCACTTGCGTGGGCTTTATTCATAGCGAATTGATTCTTTCATCAAAAAGGTCATGCCATATATCAGGATCTCAATCGAAAAACCGGTAATGGTGTAAGTGTATATATTTTTGCCCTTCAATACCGATAAAAGATGACCGCATATACCAAATTCATTTTTTATATTCACGAATTTAGACTTATCTCCAGGTGAATAGAATCCATGAGCTTCTTCAATCTCTAAGCCGAGTGCTTTGTATGTGAGTATAGTGGTTGTCCATAATGTTAGGAATAATGTTCTCGCCTCTGATCTTGAGGATTCAAAATCAATTCGAACTGAAATGTAGGATCATCTTCATTCGGAGAATCATATTCGTAGGATAACTCGCTGCTGCCGTCTGGATACTTAATCTTACTTAAGACCTCATGTTGCTCAGATGGTTCGTAATCCCCGTAGAGATCTTTGATGTCAAAGGCACTTAATATCAGTTTTTTGTCTTCTTCTGTTACCGGCACGTCTTGGGTGAAGTATGTATAACAGATGCCGAAGGTGAGTATCCCCAAGATGGGTATTAATGCGATTTATAGTATTTTGAGAATTTTTTTTCATTTCTTGCCCAGGCTTATTGGTCTTCTGTGAGCCGAGTCATGAGTGGATCAATCAGGACTGAGAAGAGGCCCCATCACGGTGCTTCACGAGCCAGTCGATATATCGTGCCTGCATAGCTTCCGAAAATCCATGGCCGAACCCCGACTCAACGAAATGTTCGGCCGCCCCCCCGGCGGCGTTGATCAACCGTACCGTCTCCGCATTGACTGCCGGCGGACAGCCGGCGTCCTTCTCTCCGTCCATGAACAGCACCGGGCGATCCATGAACGCTCCGGATGCGATTGCGTCGCGAACTCCGCACACCACTCGTCACACCAGGTGCCGGCCTGAGCCCGGCGGCACCACTCATCGGCTTGGTAGAAGCTTGACCGCCCGACGATCGAAGTCATAGACGCGTATCTTTTCTCCTCGGCAAACACCATCTGGGCAATCAACCCGCCCATCGAGACACCGCCAACCTGCGGCCTCACCGCCGAGGCATACGGCAGTCCGAGCACAGCGTCAAGCAAAGCCGATCCCTCCTGCCTCGTGCGCTCCATGGCATCACAGAT
>Ga0209402_10003048_pt1 | contig 16249 bp, 18 predicted proteins | sample ArcticOcean_MG_C_3_FD_187437 | JGI IMG/M metagenome (GOLD analysis project Ga0209402, IMG submission 187437) | Marine microbial communities from western Arctic Ocean - ArcticOcean_MG_CB8_126 (SPAdes) (version 2) | ecosystem: Environmental > Aquatic > Marine > Oceanic | place: Arctic Ocean... | reverse complement strand
CCTGAAGTGACAAAAAATAGCAAGACAAAAAATATTAAAGAAGTTACCATACAGTTTACTTTTTTTGATTTTAAAGAATATAAAGAAAACAAAAGCTGAAAATGATTATTAAAACTGTAATATTTGCACCCAATATAGTGAATTATCTTTGCACTGTTTGTGTTAGCGATAATAATGGAGCCAAAATAGCGTTAACTATTATTATTTCATCTTTTGTGTTTCTAGGACTGGCTAATTGGGCTTGGAAAAAATATTTTTCAAGTAAAAAGGAAATTTCTCAACAAAAATAATTTCAGTAGTCTTTAACAGTAGGTTTTGTCTAGATAATGTCAAAATTCTATAATATTAAAAGGCATGGAGTACATAAGTACAAGAAATAATAAAAAAAATTTCACTTTTGAGGATGTCTTCCTAAAAGGCTTAGCGCCAGACGGAGGTTTATTTATTCCAAAATCTTTAAAAAAATTTACTAAAGATGAACTTAAATCATTTAGAAAACTTGGCTACCAAGATCTTGCAAAAAAAATAATTTTTCCTTTCATAGGTGATTTCATGTCAGAACATGAATTATCAGAAATAATTAAAAAATCTTACTCAGTTTTTAGAAAAGATGATGTTGTTCATTTAGATAATACTCAAAAAAATGCACTAGAAATAAATATTTTAGAATTGTTTCATGGACCAACATTCGCCTTCAAAGATGTCGCAATGCAGTTGATAGGTAATTTTTATGAATATTATTTAAAAAAAAATAACAAAAAAATCAATATTATAGTAGCAACATCAGGTGACACTGGAGCAGCTGCTATCGATGCGATCAAAGGAAAGAAAAATATGAATATATTTGTTCTTCATCCTCACAATAAAATTTCAACAGTGCAAAGAAAAATAATGACAACGCACAAAGAAAAAAATGTATTCAATTTGGCTATCGAAGGACATTTTGATGATTGTCAAAATTTAGTAAAATCTATGTTTTTGGATCAAGATTTTTCAAATTCAATTAATATGTCCGGTGTCAATTCAATCAATTGGGCAAGAATAATCGCACAAAGTGTTTATTATTTTTATTCATATTTTCAAAGTAAATTTGTGAAAGATAGTTTTTACAAAGAGCCAATTAATTTTTCTGTACCTTCTGGAAATTTTGGTGATGTTTATGCAGGGTATTTAGCAAAGAAAATGGGATTACCAATTAATAAATTGATTGTAGCAACGAATGATAACGACATTCTTCACAGGGCAATTTCAAAAGGCGATTATGAAGTAAAAAAAGTTTATCAAACTTTGTCACCAAGTATGGATATTCAGGTTGCAAGTAATTTTGAAAGATTAATTTACGACATAAATGATTTTAGCGATACAGAAACTAAAAAAGTTATGAGAGAAATTAAAAAAACTGGAAAGTATAAAATACCTAGAGATGCTCTCGCAAAAGTTAAAAAAGATTTTTTATCAGCAAGTTTAAATGAAAAAGAAATGAAAAAAATCATGATTAAACTTTCAATGGTTTCTAGGGGAGTTATCGTAGATCCGCATACAGCTATAGGATTAGGAGCTATAATAAAAGTTGTAAATACAAGTAAAGATAGTGGAGTTGATGCTGTTAATACTATTTCATTAGCTACAGCTCATCCTGCAAAATTTCCTGAAGCAATGAAGTTTGCGCGTGAAGCAGTTGAACTTCCTGGAGAAATCCAAAATATTATGAAGGAAAAAGAAAACTTTAATATTATAGATAACAATATTGATATTATTAAGAGTTATATTTTGAAAAAGATTTAAATTGGCGTTGCTTTTTTAGCTAAGTTATCAACCAATTCATTCAGTTGATTGCCTGAGTGCCCTTTCACCCAAACCCATTCTATTTGTTTAGATTTCGTTATTTCCTTAAGTTTTTTCCATAGGTCGACATTTTTTACATTCTTTCTGTCCGTTGTTTTCCAATTATTTCTCTCCCAATTTTTTATCCAAACTGTAATTCCATTTTTTACATAATTAGAATCGGTATAAATTTTGATTTGCTTTAAGGTAAGCTGTCTGTCTTCTTGCATGGAACAGTGTTCCAAGGCTTTAATTGCAGCAGTTAATTCCATTCTGTTATTTGTTGTTAATTTTTCACCACCACTTATTTCTTCTTTTTTAGAACTGCTTATAATTAAAGCTGCCCATCCACCCGGACCGGGGTTTCCTTCACAAGAGCCGTCTGTATAAATATTAATTTCCATAATTAAAAGAAGTAGTCGTTATAATTTTTTACACCTTCATGAAATTCTAATCTTTTCAAATATTCTATTGGATCTTTAATCTTTACTATTGCTCCTTCTGTTAAATTTAAATAATCAAAAACTCGAGTTAATAAAAATCTTATAGCTGCCCCTTGACACAATACTTTCAGAGAATTTTTTTCTTCCTCTGTCAATTTTCTTATACATGAATAACCATCGATGAATTTTTTTGCCTTTGTAACATTAAAACTTAAATTTTCATTCTTTCCTTCAAAACATAAAGCATTTAAACATACAGCTATTTCAAAAGCATAAAAATCATTACAAGAGAAATAATAATCAATTATTCCTGATAATTTATTATCTTTAAAAAAAATATTATCAGGAAATAAATCTGCATGAATTATTCCTTTGGGTATTTTTGTAGGCCATTTTCTTTCAATTAAATCCAAATTTTTTTCTATAACTTCAGTTAAATTTGGGTGAATCTTGGAACAATCTTTTTTAACTTTATTGTATATTGCTCTCCAAGAATTAATTGAAAGTTTATTCTCTCTTTTCCCTTTTAATTTTTTTGTTATTAAATGTAATTTGCCTGTATAAACTCCTATCTCATAACAATGATTTGGACTCAAAACTTTTTTAGCAGTACCTTCAAGAAAAGAAACAACAGCCGCTTTTTTCCCATTGATTTGAGATATATAGCTCCCATTTTTATTTATTAAAGGTTCAGGTGCAGGAAATTTATTATCGTATAGATTTCTCATCAAGCTAATAAAAAAAGGCAAATCTTTATCTTCGACTCGTTTTTCATACAGTGTCAGAATAAATTGTCCTTTTTCAGTTTGTATAAAGTAATTAGTATTCTCTATACCTTCTTCTATTCCTTTGTAGTTTAATAATTTTCCTAAATCATATTTAGAAAAAAAATCGATCAATTGATTTTTAGATAATTTTGTATAAACGGCCATTACAAATATTTATATACACTTTTTCAAATATATAGTAGTGCAGTAACTTAAATTTTAGTTTGTTTTAAGGTCTTTTTTATTTCTTGAAGACCTTCCGTGTAAACATCTTCTAATTTACTTTTATCTATTGAGTTTTTGATTAGATTTTCAACAGCTTCTATACTAATTTTAACCGAAGCATTTTTAATATCTTTCAAAGCATTTTCTTTCAGCTGTGAAATTTTTTGCTCTACACTTTTCTTTTTTCGATCCATGTCTTGGTGAAATTTTTCAGTTTTCTCAATCACTATTTTTTCACTTTGTCTTATTGCTGAGTTTATAATTTCTTTAGATTCCTGTTTAGATTCATCTAATTTATTTTCATAGTCACTTAATAAATTTTTTGATTCATTTTTCAGTTTTTCAGCCTCGCCAAGTTCATTTTTTATTTGTTTAATTTTATCTTCCAAAACAGCATTGATTTTTTGCGGTACTTTTAGATATATCAAAGCTCCACAAAAAATAAAAAAGGAAACCGCCACCCAAAATGTTGCATTAATTGTCATAAATATTTTTCTATTTTTTTCTTAGAAACGTCTTGAACTGCAGCAGACACGCTGCTCATATTAAATTCTTTTCCAATTGTAAGTTTTACTATTTCAGAAACAACTTCTATGGAAATTTTATTTATATTAGATATAGATGATCTTTTTAAATTTACAATTTCTTTATCTAACGCTTCTAATTCTTTATTGAAATCTTTATCAAAAATTTTTTTTTTATTATTTAATTCATTTTTGAGATTTTTATAACCATCCTCAAAAATTTTTTTGGCTTCATTCTTCGAGTTTTTAATTATTTTTTCATATTCTTGAAGTTTTTTCCCCGCTCTCTCTTTTAATTTTTGAGCATCATTTAAGTCATTAACTATTCTCAGTCTTCTATTTTCTATATTATTAGTTATTCTTGGTAAAAACAATTTCCAAATAACCAAATATAAAGCAGTAAAAATTAATATCAGCCAAAATACTTGGGACAGCCAATACTCAGGGTTAAGCTGAGGCATCCCTGCCTCAGCCCCAAAAGCCTTGCCTGCATTAACAGATATTCCTATGTAAAAAATTAAAATAAATTTTTTCATAACTTATTTTGTACTATTAAAATGCGAATAAAATTATCAGTGCGACTACCAATCCAAACAAACCTGTAGCTTCAGCAAGAGCAAATCCTAAAAGTAAATTAGGAAATTGCTTTTGTGCTGCAGATGGATTTCTCATTGCTCCAGATAAATAGTTGCCAAAAATTATTCCTATGCCAACTCCTGCCCCTGCTAACGCAATTGCCGCAAGGCCAGCGCCTATCATTTTAGCTGCTTCTAACTCCATTTTTTCTCCTTTGTTAATTGTTAATGGTGTAAATTTAATGCATCGTTTAAATAGATGCATGTCAAAATTGCAAAAACATAAGCTTGAAGAAATGCTACAAGTATTTCAAGTCCAGTAAGTGCAACCGAAAAGCCAAGCGGTAGCCAACCACCCAACAATCCTAAGCTTATAACAAACCCTCCAAACACTTTTAACATAGTGTGGCCAGCCATCATGTTTGCAAACAATCTGACGGATAAGCTAACGGGTCTACTTAAATAAGATATAATTTCAATAATCACTATTAATGGCAAAAGGACTATTGGAACTCCTTTTGGTATAAAAAGTTCTAGATATCTTATTCCATGTTTAACGAATCCAATAATCGTTACTCCAATAAAAATAGTTGCTGCTAAAACGAAAGTAACAATTATATGACTTGTTACAGTGAAAGAATAAGGTAGCATTCCAACCATATTACAAAATAAAACAAACATAAATAATGTAAATATAAATGGAAAAAAAGGTTTTGCACTTGTTCCTGCAGTATCACTTATCATTTTAGCCACAAAAGAATAACTCATCTCAGCAATTAGTTGTACTTTTGAAGGTATAACTAATTTTTTTTTTGTTCCAAAAAACAATAACAATATTATTGCCACTGAACTTATTAACATAAATAAACTTGAGTTCGTAAACGAAAGATTTACTGGCCCCAAATTAATCTCAGGGCCTATTGGATAAACCTCAAATTGGTGCATTGGATTTGATGACATATTATTCTCTTATTTATTATTTAATTTTCCCCTATTTTTTTTGCAGCTCTAAATACATTTAAAATACCCGCAACAACACCTATGATAAAAAAACTAATTATTAATAAAGGTTTACTATCAAACCAACTATCTAAAATATACCCTATTGTTGTACCAACTGCTACAGCAGCAACCAATTCAGTACTAATTTTTAACGCTTTACCAAGTGATGCGGCATTTGAACTCTCTATTTTCTTTTCGCTGATTTTAATTTTTTTTTTTGCAATTTCTAAGCGAGTTGATATTTCTTTAAGGTTTTTCATTAATTTAATTTTCTCTTATGCAACTAAACCTTCAGCTTTTTGGAGATCAACAGAAACAAGTTGGCTAATCCCTTTGTCTGCCATTGTGACACCAAATAATCTATCCATTCTAGACATAGTTAAAGCATGATGTGTTATAATAATAAATTTAGTTTCAGTAATTTTAGTTAATTCTTCAAGTAAAGAGCAAAATCTTGTTACATTAGCGTCGTCTAGTGGTGCATCAACCTCATCGAGAACACATATAGGAGAGGGACTAGTTAAAAAAACAGCAAAAACCAAAGATAGTGCAGTTAACGCCTGTTCTCCTCCAGACAGAAGTGATATTGATTGCAGTCTTTTTCCTGGGGGACTCACCAACAATTCCAAACCAGCTTCTAATGGATCTTCAGAATCGACAAGTTCTAGTTTTGCACTACCTCCGCTAAAAAGTTTTGTGTAAACTTCATTAAATTTTCTATTAACTTTATCAAAAGCTTCAATCAATCTCTCTCTTCCTTTTTGATTCAGTTCGCTTATACCACCCCTTAGTTTTGCTATTGCAGTTAGCAAATCTTCTCTATCTTTTTCCATTTTTTGAATTGTAGTTTTATACTCTTTGGTTTCTTCATCAGCTCTTAAGTTTACTGATCCTAGTTTCTCTCTTTCATTTTTTTTAGCATCCAATTTATCTTCTTGTTCTATCGCGGTTGGTAGATTCTCCAGATTTTTTAAGTCTGAATTATTTGATAAATCCCTACTATTTATATTCAAATCATTTTTTAAGTTATCTAGCAAATCTTTTTTTCTATTTTCTAGCCCTTGCAGTGTTGCATTTGATCCCGCTTTCTTCTCTCTGGCAGACATCATTTTTTGTTGCACAACTTTTAATTTTTTATTTATTTTTTCATATTCATTCTCTGAATTAGCAAGTTCTAGTTGTGATTTTTTTTTATCTTCTTCAGCATTTGATGTATTTTGCATCAACTGACCCTTTTTAATTGCTATTTTTTCAGGAAGTTTATTAATTTCATCTACTTCGCCTTTTATTTTTTGGATTCTTTCATTTAGCTCTTTTGTCATTTTTTCAGAATTAAATTTTAAACTTTTCCAATTTTGAGTTTCACTGTCGATATTTTTAATTCTTTCTTGTCGTTTAATGGTTTCAGTTTTTATAGCTTCATATTTGCTTAAACTAAAAGCATAATTTTCTTGTGCAATTTTTATATTACCAGTCAGTGAAACAATATCTTGGTTAGAGTTTTCTTTACTTTTGGAGCTTAATTTATCTATTTCATCATCAATTAAGTTGCTTGTTTCATCAATAATGTTTTTAGCTTCTTGGTTGTTATTATTTTCTAACTGAATTTTTGCCTCATTTAAATTTGTATTAATACTATTTAAGCATGAAATAAAATGTTTTTCATTTCCATTTAAAGTAAGGGTTTTAGATATTCTATCTAACTCATCATTTTCTTTTTTAAGATCTTGTGTAGCTTTTTGTAAATCTGACTGTGTTTGTTTTTCTAAATCATAATATTTTTTTTCTGTATTGATTAAATTATTTTTTTCTTCATCTAGTCTTTTTTCATTAGATTGAGCGTCTATAATTATACTTTTTTCTCTTTCAGTGTCCTTTAAAATTGTACTTTCGGAAGCTATTAATCTTTCCTTTTCTGTTTTCGCTCTACTTTCATCATCTTCTAAATTTTTAGCTTCAAGATTAAGTCTTTGCAATTTAGATAAAATTTCTAAATTTTTGTCTCTTAAGGGTTTTAATGTTAAGTTTGACTCCTCAAGCAAATTATTATCATGGTTAATTTCAAGAGTAAGTCCACTTATCTCATCGTCTGATTCATTATTTATTTCTTTTGTAACGCTAATTTCTTTTTCAATTTCCATTAACTTTATATAATATAGGCCTGATTCAATTTTTTTTATTTCTTCCGAAATGGTTTTATACTTCGATGCTTCGGCGGCTTGTTTTCTTAAACTTTCTAATTGCTTTTCTTGTTGCCTTCTTAGCTCGTCTGCGCGTTTAAGATTATTTTCTGCAGAATTAAGCCTTAACTCAGATTCGTGACGTCGAACGTGTATGCCAGAAATTCCAGCTGCTTCTTCTAAAATCGATCTTCTATCTGTTGGTTTTGCTGTTACCAAAGCACCAATTCTTCCTTGGCTTATCATAGAAGGAGAATGAGCTCCAGTTGATAAATCTGCAAAAAGCGTTTGGACGTCTCTCGCTCTTACTTCTTTGTCATTAATAAAATAACGAGATCCTTTGTCTTTCGTTATTCTTCTTTTTATATTTATGATATCTAATTCTTTGTACTGAAGAGGCCCATTTTTTTCTGAATTATCTAAAGTTAAAGTAACTTCCGCTATATTTTTAGAAGTTTTATTTGCTGTTCCAGCAAATATGACATCTTCCATTCCCGAACCCCTCATGCTTTTTGCAGAAGTTTCTCCCATACACCATCGAATTGATTCTACAATATTAGACTTCCCGCAGCCATTAGGCCCAACTATTCCTGTTAACCCTTTTTCTATTGCAAAGGTTGTTCTATCGACAAAGGATTTAAAGCCTACTAAATCTAATTTTTTAAATATCATCAATTATATATTTTTTTCTATTTTTTTTTTTATATTTTTAAAATTACTTGGACCTGTTAATTTTTTTTCATTTATTACTACTGTTGGCGTAGAATCTATAGAATATTTTTTGTGTGCATCAATTCTACCATTTAAAATTTTATCACTTATAACATCATTATTTACACATTTATCAAATTCAACTTCATCTATTCCAAAAGATTTAACTATTTTTTTCAAATTATTATTAATTTGATCAATAGTTGAGCCAGAAACCCATTCTTTTTGATTTTCATAAATACTATCTAGAAATTTCATTTGTTTTTTATTATCCAAACAATGAAGTAATTTAGAAGCGTTGAAGGCTGCTTGATCCAAAGGGAAGTCTATAAATATTATTTGAACTTTCCCAGCGTCGACATAACCTTTTAGTTTTGGAATAACTTTAATATGAAAATCTGCACAATGGGGGCATGTTAACGAAGAAAAAACTTTTATTTTAATTGGAGCATTATTTGTTCCAAAAGTTATAAACTCACCTTTTGCGTTTTGCTCTGATGCATTAATACTAATACTAAAAAATAAACTGATTAACAGTATTTTTATTAAGAAAATCAATTTATTTTGTATATTATTTTTAATCATTTTTTATAGAATTTAGTAATTTTAATAATGAATTTCTAATATTGTCATTTTTTACTTCATTTATTTTTACCTTAAAATTTTTTGAAAAGTCATTTATCAAAGCATTTTTTTTTATTTTAATATTTTTTGTTTCATTATAGGCTTGAAGTCTAACATTGCTAATTAATTTATAACCAAAATAACTGTTTATTTTATTAATAATTTGTTCTTTTGAATATTCTACTGTTATTTCATTGCCTCTTTTTACTCCAACAATTAACGTACCGCTCCTACTATTTTTTTCGATTTTAATAGATTTGGGATAAGAAAAATCTGAAATATTTTTACCAACTAACACTTTCCACTTGCTAACTATTTCCGAATAGTTGTATCCATTTCTCTTTAAAATACCTTTTATACCACGCGGCAAAGTACTTCCAAAAGACCTTAGGCCTTGAACGTAAGTTCTGCTTTCTTTATTATTTTGTTTGTAATGCATATAAATAATATTAATTTATCAAAAAAAATTCTTATATGGTATGATAATAACCATCGCACACTTCCATGGCGAATTACTGAAAATTCTAGGAAAAAGCAATATTATAGATTATTAAGCGAATTTATGTTGCAACAAACACAAGTCAAAACTGTAATTCCATATTTTAACAATTTTGTTAAAAAAGTTCCTAATTTAAAAGCTTTAGCCAAAAGTAAAGAGAGAAAAATTTTAAAACTATGGGAGGGCCTTGGTTACTATAGAAGAGCAAAAAATTTACACAAAACTACTAAAATATTAGTTAAAAAATATAATGGTAAAATTCCTAGCAATTATGATAAATTAAAAGAGTTGCCAGGAATAGGTGATTATACTGCAAATATACTTTTGGCATTAATTTACAACCAGCCACGTATAGGGTTAGACGGCAATGTTAAAAGAGTTTTAGCAAGGGTATTCAACACCTATACTTGGAAATTAGAGGAACTATTTAAAACAGAACGAAACAACGACCTAGCGGAAGCGCTCATGGAATTTGGCGCATTAATTTGCAAACCAAAAGAACCAAAGTGTAATGAATGTGACATTAAAAAAATGTGTTCATACTACAGATTAGAAACAAAAGTTAAATTTAAGAAAAAAAATAAAATTAAAATGAAAAGTTATGATATTTTCTGTTACTTAAAAAAAAATACTAAACAAATAGCATTAACTAAAAGTAATAAATTAGGTTTTTTAAAAAAATTTAATTTACCAAAAATACAAGAAACATCTAAAAGAAATAAGAATTGGAAGTTTTTGTGCAATTATAAAAATTCTATATCTAATAAAAAATTGAATATTAATTTATATTATAAATTTTCAACAAAAATACCTTTAAAGTATAATTGGTATTTCCTAAATAAAAATAATGATTTTATTCCAACCTTTACTAAAAAGATTATTAAGGAAGTTTCACATTTGTGCTAATGAAAAAAAAAATAGCAATTATAGGTTCAGGGATAGCAGGTCTTACCTTGGCAAATTTTTTAAAGGAAAATTCAAATTTCGAATTTGTTGTTTATGAAAAAGAAGATACTTTAAATTTAAACGAAGGCTTTGGAGTGCAGCTGTCAGTTAATAGCGTTTCTATTTTAAATAAAATTGATTTTATTGAATTGAATAAAAATGAAAAGTATCATCCATCAAAGTTAGATTTTTACTCCGAGAATTTTAAAAAAATTTGCAATCTAGATTTAACTATCTTTAATTCTGAAAATGAGAAATACACTACACTTAAACGATCAATCCTAATTAAATTTTTAAAAGAAAAATTGTTATCTAATTCAATAATATTTTGTAAAAAAATTAATAAAGTTAAGCAAAACAAAGAAAAAATTAATATTTATTTTACTGATGGATCAAGTGACGAAGTTGATTATCTAGTGGGTGCGGATGGGCTTTTCACTAACACAAAATCAGTTATAGAAAATAAAATTTTCAAACCAATTTTCTATGGTGCTATTGCTATAAGGACGCAGATTCAAAACAAGTTCATTTCTAATTTTACCTCCCAGAATATATCTTTAGTTATGGGCTCTAATGCACATTTAGTTTTATACCCAATCAATCAAAGTAAGGAGCTTAATTTAGTTTGCGTAATTAGAAAAAAATCAGAAAGTAATGGTGATATGAAAATAATTCTAGAAAATGCAATTTTTAAAGAAAATAAAGATATAGCTGATTTGTTTAAAGAAGATTTAAAGTTATGGCCGCTTTATACATCTAATAAATCCAGCAAATCTATTTATAGAAATGTATTTTATATTGGTGATGCCTTCTATACTTTTCCACCAACAATGGCTCAGGGAGCTTCACAAGCAATCGAATCTGCGTACGAAATATTTAATTTAATCAAAGATAATGATCCTGATATGCAAAATATGTATTTTACTAATAGATTAAAAAGAACAAATCTAATTATTAAAAGATCAAAATTTAATTACTTTAGTTTTCACATTTCTAATACAGCATTAAAATTTTTTAGAAATAAGCTTTTGAAAATCCTTGTAAAAAACAAAAAATTTATTAACAGTTATTTAGGTAAAGTTTATAAATAACAATTTTTTTTACTTTCTGTTTGTTTTCAATTTTTTAAAGAAAAAATCTTATCTAAGATTTGCCACATAATTTTTTTATGTTCGAATTTAATGACATTGTAGATCTTTTAAAAATTTTTACTTAAAAACCTTCGTCTAAGATTATCTATTGGAACTAATGAGCCACCTACATTACAATGCCAGTAGGTCCAACCATTATAGCTTTCTGTTCCCATTATTTTAGCTGCAACTTTATGAATAGAACCTGCAGATTCTTTATGTTTGATGCTGCCGTCTACCATGATTTTTGCATTAATTTTTTTCTTTTGGTCAAAAATACTTGTGCCTGGCTTAATTATTCCCAACTCAACAAGCGATCCAAAAGGAACTCTTGGTTTAGATTTATTATTTTCTAATGTATCTAAATTACTTTCTTCAATAATATGTGTTTTATTAATTCTGTCACTAGCAGCTTTGAAATATTTCTTATCTTTTTCTATTCCAAAATACTTTCTACCCAATTTTTTAGCTACTACCGCTGTTGTTCCAGTCCCTAGGAATGGATCAAATATAGCATCATTTTTATTCGTGGTTGCTAAAATAATTCTATGTAAAAGAGACTCTGGCTTTTGAGTAGAATGTACTTTTTTCCCATTCTTTTTTAATCTTTCTTTTCCGTTACAAATTGGTAGCATCCAATCAGAACGCATCTGCAAATCATCATTTAAACATTTTAATGATTGGTAGTTAAAAGTATATTTTGATTTTTTGCTTTTAGAAGCCCATATTAAAGTTTCATGAGCATTAGTAAATCTTGTCCCTCTAAAGTTTGGCATTGGATTATTTTTTCTCCAAATGACGTCATTCAATAACCAATAGTCTAGATTCTGTAAGTGATATCCTAAACGAAAAATATTGTGATAAGAACCAATTACCCAAATACTACCATTGTCTTTTAAAATTCTTTTGCATTCAATTAGCCAAGTCTTACAGAAATCGTCATAATGTTTGAAACTTTCAAACTGATCCCATTTATCATTTACGCCACTTACTTTACTGGCGTCAGGTCTTCTTAGAGTTTCTCCAATTTGCATATTGTAAGGTGGGTCAGCAAAAACTAAATCAAATGTTTTGTTAGGAATTTTTTTTAATTCCTTCAGAGAGTCCCCTTGAACAATTTTATTAATAAATTCAGACATATTAAGATTCAACTTTACGTTGAATTAGACTCTAAATTATATGCCCCGTCAAATCATGTTTAAAAAAATATGATCTTTATTGTGTTTCACGTGTAGACGATATCAAGATGTTGTGTACAGGTTTAAACGCAACTCTATGATATCTTGTAATGCCATATTTTTTTAATCCGAGTAAATGATCTTTTGTTCCATATCCAAAGTTTTTGTGCCAGTTATATTGTGGATATTTTTTAGCTAATTTAATCATAAACAAATCTCTTGCAACTTTAGCAATGATTGAAGCTGCGGATATGCAGGCAAATTTCTCATCACCTTTAATAAACGTTTTACACTTTATTTTTACGTTTTTAGGAGCAAAAATACCATCTACGTATGCTATTGAAGGTTTATTTTTTAATTTATTCAAAGCTCTCCCCATTGATAAAAGCGAAGCATTTAGAATATTGATCTTAAATATTTCTTCTATACTGGCTGTCCCTAGTGCGTAAATAGAATTTTTTTTGATATATTCAGAAAGCAAGAATCTTTTATTAAAATTGATTTTTTTTGAATCTTTTATGCCTTTAGTATTAATGTTTTTGTTTAGTATTACTGCTGCAGAATATACTGGCCCTGCTAAACATCCTCGACCAACTTCATCAACACCAGCTATTAGCTCATTTTTTGACAATGTTTTTATATTTTCAAAGCTTTAGATTTTTGCTGTATCGTTTTTAAATCTATCCAGGACTGCTTTTTTTGTTCTGGCTGTCTCATTAAAAATGCTGGATGGAAAGATGCTATAATCCATGGTGAAACAGAGCCTATTTCTTTTTGCATCCATTTTCCTCTTGCTTTTGAAATAACTTCTTCACTTCCAATTATTGTATTTAAGGCTGTGCTTCCTAATAAAAACAAAATTTTTGGATTAATAATTTGAATGTGATTTATCAGATAAGGGAAATATCTCTCGATTTCTTCTTCTGTTGGTTTTCTATTAGATGGAGGTCTGTAGTTTACAACATTTGTAATATATACTTTGCTTCTATCTAGTTTAATAGCCGCTAACATTTTATCAAGTAATTTACCGGCTCTTCCCACAAAAGGTTTCCCTTCAATATCTTCATTTGCCCCAGGTCCTTCACCAATGATCATTATTTTTGCATTAATATTTCCATCCCCAAACACTAAATTGGTAGCATTTTTTTTTAATTCACACCTCTTAATTTGTTGAATACTTGCTTTAAGATTATCAAGCTTTTCTTTTTTGGTTTGCCCCACAAAACTCGGGGTATTATTAATACTTCTTTTTATAGGCGCATCATTTAATATAAGACTAGTATTATTTAATGTATAATAATCTACAAGATTAATTAGTTTTTGATTTAAACTTTTTTTCATTTAAAAGTATATTATATGAAATATTTCGTTAAAAAAATTTATTTTATTTTTTTTATTGCAAATTTATTGTTAGTAAATAATTCAGCATTCAGTAAAAATGCCGAGGTTTCTTACAACAAAAATGATATTTCTAATTATTTTTCTGGAATAATTTCTATAAACCAAAATAATACCACTTCTGGTTTTAAATATTTAAATAAAGTCAAATCCCTAAAGAATAGACATCAAAACTATAATGCTCAATTTCTTAAATCCCTGGTCCTGCTCAATAAATTTGATAAAGCTTTTTCTTTTTCTAAAGATATTTGGATTAAAGAAGTACCTTTTTTTGATGCCGATCTTTTAATTGGATTGGATCACTTAATAAATAAAGACTATTTAAAATCAGAAAAATATTTTTTAAGGTTAAACAGGATATCTAGATATAATTTATTATATGATGATTTTTTAGGCAATATATTATTAAGCTGGTCGCAAGCAGCACAAAACAATCAAGAAGAAGCTTTTAACTACAACAATAAAATCCCAAATCAATACAGGGGCATAAGAATAATTCAAAATGCATTATTACACTGTTATTTTAATTCTCCAGAATCTGAAAATCTTTTCACTCAATTAAATAATTTTAAAGAATATAGCAGTTCTAGATATAGTTTTTTTTTAGTAAATTATTTAATTCATAACGGAAACAATAAAAAAGCTCAATCAGTAATTAGCGAAAGTAGAAAAAAAAATAGTACTAACTTACTTATAAAGCAGTCAGAAAATTATATAAAAAAAAAACAACAAAATAAAATAAAGAACATGTTTGACTGCAGAAACCCCAAGGATTCTATTGCTGAAATATTATATATAATAGCAAGTTTATATAGTTCAAATGAAAATTATAATTCGTCTATTTTTTATTTAAATCTTTCTTACTTTCTTAATCAAAAATTTGTACCGAACAAGACTCTCTTAGCAGAAAATTATTTTTATCTAAAAAAATATGATTTATCAAAAAAAACTTATAACTCATTAAAAAAAGTAGGACGCGTTTATTCATGGCATGCTTCCACTAGATTGGCGGTTATTTTAAAAAATATGGCTGATAAAAAAAGTGCTAATTCCTACTTAATAAAAGAATTTAATAAAATACAAAATCCAAATTTTGAAAATTATTATGACATTGCAAATTTTCTTAAAAACAATGAAAATTATGAAAAGTCAGTTAAATATTATTCTCTAGCTTTAGACAGCATAGAAAAGAACCACCCACTCATTCCAAAAATTTTAGAAAGAAGAGGAACGAGTCTAGAAAGATTAGGAAAGTGGAAAAAGGCAGAAGTAGATTTATTAGAATCGCTTAAAATTCTTCCTGATCAGCCATATGTTTTGAATTATTTAGCTTATACCTGGGTTGATAAAAAAAAGAATGTTACCAAATCATTGGAAATGCTAATTAAAGCAAATGAACTTCAAGAGAATGACGGATACATTATTGATTCACTGGGTTGGGCTTACTATGTTGATAAAAACTATCTCGAAGCAGAAAAGTTTCTACAAAAGGCTGTTGAAATTATGCCTTTAGATCCAGTAATAAATGATCACTATGCTGATGCTTTATGGATGAGAAAAAAAGATATACAAGCAAGGTACCTATGGAAACATGTTTTAAATTTAAAAAAAACTGAAAAAGAACTAAGAGAAAAAATAGAAAAAAAACTAATTTTCGGAATAATGTAGCAGTTTAGTTTAGTGAAAAAATTTAAAATAAAAAGTTTTTGTAAAATTAATTTATTCTTAAGTGTAATTAAGAAACTAAATAAAAATTATCATATTATTAAATCACTAGTAACATTTTGTAGTTTATATGATGTTATCACTATATCAAAAAAAAAAGGTGTAGAGGACAATATAACATTTTCTGGTAAATTTAAAAAAGGAATAGATAAACAGAATAATACAATTAGCAAAACTTTATTTTTGTTAAGAAAAGAAAATCTCTTAAAAAATCAATTTTTCAATATAAATATAAAAAAAAATATTCCACACGGCTCTGGTTTAGGAGGGGGCTCATCTAATGCTGCTAATTTAATAAACTTTTTAATTTTAAAAAAATTAATAAAAATTAATAAAAATAAAAAAAAAAATGTAGCTAGAAAAGTAGGCTTTGATGTACCCATCGTACTTAAAAAAAAAAATACTATATTGACTGGAAAAAATGAAGAAATATTAAGACTAAATAAGAGTTTTAGATTGAATATCTTAATTGCTTATCCTAATTTTAGATGTTCAACAA